>Ga0351902_1065_pt1 | contig 29012 bp, 30 predicted proteins | sample BONcelHT113001D5_FD_205828 | JGI IMG/M metagenome (GOLD analysis project Ga0351902, IMG submission 205828) | Enriched cells from coal bed in the Powder River Basin, Montana, United States - BONCAT cells T11 rep1 HSBNCT.T11.300.1.D5 ...
ACCTTGCGGCAGCTCAAACCCTTGTCAGTATGTCTTTGGAGCGGAAGGCAAACATATACGTTCAGCCCCACCAGGGTTTTAATTCCGACATTGCGGCAAAGGCCAAGGCTGTTGAAGCTGTGAAGCATGTTGTATCATGGTATAAAAACAAGGGGAACGGCTTCGACGACCAGCTACCATATTATTGATATCGTCTGCAGGTATGACTGTGTTTGTGGAATCATACAAAGGTCTTAATGCCTGACATTCCACCCTGCATCATAGACAGCGTTTCCGCAAATCCAGCCTTTGATGGCGCCATTTTTGTCCTGGATTGAACCGTTTTCAGCAACCCGGTAGGCGTCAAACCCGAGGATATCGCGGGCTGTAATCTCAGGGGCCTGCAAGTCAGTTACCGATACCCAGAAAACCAGGATAAATAACATGATAAAAACAGTCTTATACATATGTCCTCCCATTACCACAATTTGTTACCTTTGTACCGCATAGAATCCTTTATATTCCCGGTGAGCCAAAGAGCATATCTCCTGTGCCGGCCGATAAAAAACACATGCGCTCAAGGTCTTCTCCTTCGATGAGTTCGTACACGTCATCCTTTTTAATACATGCTTCCTGCAATGCATCTTTCAGATTAAATGCGTCAACGATCCTGCATACGTCTTGCACCATAAATGCATATAGCGGCATAAAGCTCACCTCTTTTATATTGCGGTCTTGAAACATATGTAATTGTATCAAAAGGGGGTGACAACAGTATGTCAGTGACAAAAACAATTTTAATTTTTTAATTTTAAGTTTTGAATTAACCCAAAAGTTTCATTAGAATCAGTGTCAGGTTGTTCTGAGCAAACCGTCGTGAAACGAAGAAGCTCGGTCTTCTGCATGGGCAGAAGTTCTGATGTCGAACGCGAGCGATTGGAGCCGCAGGAGCGTAATGAGCGTGTTTGCCATGGACAGCCCGATACTGCTGCTTTTCCTAATAGAAAACGTGAGATGAATTTTGAATTAAAACAGAAATACGAACTGAAAGGTTTTACGAATGATTTCCGGCTGATTCGGATAGCTCTTTCTGAATCTGTTTCCTGAACCACTCCGGCTTGACAACCTCCGCATTCGGAAGCCAGGAATATATCCACCGTTTTATTTCATCGGTACCTGCAACAGTGAACGAGAGTTCAACATCACCGTTGGGAAGGATATTCCTTGTTTCCGATGAGTGCCACTTCTCTTTCCTGAGAATATAATCGGCAACTTCTGCATTAAACTTTACCTTTATTTTTACTTCTTTACCGTCAACAATCCCCCATGTATGGGATAGATAGGCATTCAGGTCGAAGTCCTTCCGGGGTTCAAAATATAGATAGCGTTCTTTAATGTCGAGAATACGGTCAACGGCAAAACTGCGGATTTCTTTTCTTTTGTGGCAGAAACCTATTACGATCCAGATGCCTTCGTAATAGATGAGTCCATAGGGGTCGACAAGCCTTGTACCGGTTGTTTTTGATTGTTTGGATCTGTAGGTTATATCTATCGATCTTTTTTCATTTATGGATATTGATATGATTTTAAGCACTCCATCCATCTTGCCTGTAAGGATCGGAGCAGATGTTTTTATAATAATCCCTGTATTTTCCGGCGATACCTTTCCGGAAACGAGAAACATCCGGCTGACAAGTGTCTGAAAGTTTTCCCTGAAGGATGTGCCCAGTGCGGACACGGCCTGACCGGCAGAAAAAAGGGTAATCAGTTCGTCCTGCGAGATGATGAGTTTTTTTATTCTGTCTCCATGTGTAAATTTATACCCCTCTTTCTCATGGTCATACTCAACGGCATCAACCATGTTTATTAATTCAAGATATCTGTATAAGGTTCTTTCTGAAACATTAAAACGCCCTCTCAAGGATTTCACGGAAGGGTATTCTTTCCGGGCAATCATGGTATAAATTTCAAGGAGCCTGATGATCTTTTCAGACATCCCGGCAGGTTTTGATGTTTTTTTGGTTCCAGGTGGTTTCATGCTGTTTTGATTATATCATGTCTGCAACAGTTATAAACAACGTTTTGTTTAGCCGGGGACGGCCCGACACCGATACTTATCCTAATGGAAAATATTGGATAAAAGGTTTCGAGGACCGTGCTGACGAATAAAAGCAACAACTTTTAACAGGTTCCTCAGATTGACCATGGAGAGTAAAAACTGCTGCATATAAAGTGTCAGCAGGCCGGTTTCTGTTTAACCGCGATATGCTCTTCGATTTCGCCTCCTATCATGTATCGGTTTGCGGCGCCTGGTGGTACCATGGGAAGTACATTCTCAGTCTCATGTATACATATATCCATGACAGAGGGGCCGGGATATGCCAGCGCCCTTGCAAGCCCCGCACGGAGGGCAGGCGCTTCGCAGATGCGGTAGCCCCTGATCCCGAATTCCCGTGCAATTGCAGAAAAATCAGGTTTGCAGGTAAATTTTGAAGCAATGTAATTCTTTTCATAGAAAAGCTCCTGCTGCTGACGGACAAGCCCGAGATGGCCGTTGTTCAATATAATAACCGTTACCGGTATATTCAGTTCAGAAAGGGTTGCCATTTCCTGTATATTCATCTGAAAGGAACCGTCGCCGCTGATGCATATAACACGGCGTCCGGGGTTGGCAAGGGCAGCACCTATGGCTGCAGGCAGACCGAAACCCATGGTGCCCAGTCCGCCGGAGGTCAGAAAGGTGCGGGGGGAGCCGAATGGATAGGCCTGTGCAACCCACATCTGGTGTTGCCCCACATCGGTGGTGATAATCGTATCGGGAGGCGCCAGGGTGTGTATGGCCTTGATAATATTGACCGGGTGCAGTGCATCGTTGATCTCTGGCTGTATGGCAGGATAAATATCTTTTAGTTCAATTATATAAGACATCCATTCCTTTCGGTTGTTTTCTTCTATGAAGGGCATCATCGTTCTGAGTATCATTCCCAAATTACCGTTTATCGAGAGGTCTGCCTTTCTGATCTTATTGATTTCCGCCTCGTCAATATCAATATGGATAATTGAAGCGTGGGGGCAGAACTCCTTTGCTTTTCCTATTGCTCTGTCATCAAAGCGCGCGCCCAGCACGAGAAGAAGGTCTGCCTTATCGAGGATTATGTTTGTCGAATATGTGCCGTGCATACCGAGCATCCCGAGATACAGGTCGTCATCAGGAGGAAAACATCCGAGTCCCATCAGGGTCAGCGCTGACGGAATAGTATTCTTTTTTGCAAATTCGTACATATCTCCATGAGCCTGGGCGTTCATAATCCCTCCGCCTGCATAAATTACCGGTCTTTTTGATCTGTTAATCATTCGGGCGGCTTCTCTGACAGCCGGAATGTCAACCGGCTGATAATCCTTTTTTTTATGAGTTTCGGGCCAGTAATCAAATTCGACTTCCTCCGTCTGAATGTCCTTCGGGACATCAACCAGCACAGGTCCCTGCCGTCCTGATGAGGCAAGCCTGAATGCTTCCGGCATAATCGTGAGTAATTCACCGGCATTTTTCACAAGGAAATTATGCTTTGTTATGGGCAGAGTCATGCTGTAGATATCAATCTCCTGGAATGCGTCGGTTCCGATCATTGTTGTTGCGACCTGACCTGTGATGGCGATGAGGGGAATTGAATCAAGTTTTGCATCTGCAATGGCCGTAAGCAGGTTTGTTGCGCCTGGTCCAGAGGTTGCAAAACATACAGCAGGCTTGCCTGTGGAACGTGCCATACCCTGGGCTATAAAACCTGCTCCCTGTTCGTGACGCGCTAAAACATGGCGTATTGAGCTTTTATAAAGCGCATTATACAGGGGGAGGTTTGCTCCGCCGGGAATGCCGGCAACAATATTAATTCCCTGTCTCTCTATTGACTTGATGATTATCTCAGCTCCATTGTACCTCATGATAAGCAACCTCCTTGTGATAAAAACGAATCAGTAAAAATGTGCAAATAAAAAGCCCCTGCCGGTTTACACCGACAGGGGCTTTGCTTTCCAGGCAATAGCGCTTAAGGCGGCGTAAACCGGCAGGCGTCGAGTACAAGTACTAATACGAGAGATACAAGGGATGCATCTGCAATATTGAGGTTTTCATGCCGGGCTTTAATCACGATAAGCTATCCTTTTTACAAATATTAATTATATAAAAATACATTTACCGGCTATTGTTGTCAAGAGTTTATTAAGATGCCCCGGTCAAACTTCTCAATCGTTTTATTGCTTTAGTCGTTTTCTTGTGATAAATTAGGAATCTGAAAAGATAAATCAAATTCCTGTTTTCAAATTCGACTGAAGATAGTCCTGTAGGCTGGATTTTATCTTGCGGGTTTTAAAAGAAATGAATATCAGAACTAAATTAGAGCAAAAGGAAGAGATAATCCTGTCACCCTTTGCCCAGAAAAGCAGCAAAACAAGGGGAAGGCTGAAAGAAGAGGATGAGTGCGATATAAGACCGGCATTCCAGCACGACAGAGACCGGATAATACACAGCAAATCATTCAGAAGGCTTAAGCACAAGACACAGGTTTTCCTGTCTCCTGCAGGAGACCATTACAGGACAAGACTTACCCATACGCTTGAAGTCTCACAGATTGCAAGAACAATAGCAAAGGCTCTTTTTCTCAATGAAGACCTGGTTGAGGCCATTGCCCTTGGTCATGATCTGGGACATACTCCCTTCGGTCACGCAGGGGAAGATGTTTTGAATAAGATACATGAAGGCGGTTTCAGGCATTATGAACAGAGCCTCAGGGTTGTTGATCTGCTTGAAAGAGACGGCGAAGGTTTGAATCTTACCTTTGAGGTAAGAGACGGTATTCTGAAGCACTCAAAAGGCAAGGGAGAGATTATCTCACGGGATGAAGCGGATAAACCCGCCACTAAAGAAGCCGAAGTTGTAAGGGCTTCAGACATAATTGCCTATATAAACCATGATATCGATGATGCCATAAGGGGCAGCATCATCACAGAAGAAGATTTACCCGGGGACAGCAGGAAATTTTTAGGCAATACAACCTCAGACAGGATCGACGGCATGGTTCGCGGGGTAATCACCGAAACACTAAAGCAGGATGATTTAAATGTAACCCTCGGCAAAGAACTTGAATATCATATGGTGAAGCTCAGAAGTTTTCTTTACGAAATGGTTTATGATAGTCACATTGTGCATGATGATTTTATAAAATGTTCAAGAATAATAAAGGATCTATATTTTTACTTTTTGGGCAACCCCGATGCTTTTCTTGCCGAAACAGGCAGAGATGATTATTACGATGAACCGGCAGTGTGTGTGTCAGACTTTGTTGCAGGTATGTCTGACAGGTATGCCTTCAGCCTTTTCGGAAAGGTTTTCCTTCCCCTGCCTTGGAACATACCGGGATGAGACTAAAAAAGTATAATGTTGCATTGGATTACGGCTCGGCGAATTTTAAATCTCTGCGAGATGCGATCGGTTTGCAAATCCGGAATCCATAAGGTTTAACCCCGACAAAGTCGGGGCAATTGAAATTTCGCAATTAAAAGGGAGTTGATATATGATGGATAAAGTATATGACCCGCACAGGATAGAAGAGGCGTGGTATGCATTCTGGGTTAAAGAAGGTTTTTTCACAGCAGACAGTCATGCTTCCGGGCTGCCTTTTTCGATAGTAATACCGCCGCCGAATGTAACCGGCATGTTGCATATGGGCCATGCATTGAATAACACCCTGCAGGATATTATCGTAAGGTTTAAAAGAATGGCGGGTTTTAATACACTCTGGGTACCGGGTACAGACCATGCAGGTATTGCCACCCAGAACGTTGTGGAGAGAGAACTCGTAAAAGAAGGGCTGAACCGCGAGGTGCTCGGCAGAGAAAAATTTGTTGAAAGGGTCTGGGACTGGAAGGAACATTCCGGAGGAATTATAATCGACCAGTTAAAAAGGCTCGGCTCATCATGTGACTGGTCCAGAGAACGTTTTACAATGGACGAAGGACTGTCAAAGGCAGTGCGTGAGGTCTTTGTAAGGCTCTTTAACGAGGGGCTTATCTATCAGGGCGATTACATTATAAACTGGTGTCCGAGATGCAAGACTGCACTTTCCGATCTTGAGGCAGAGCACGAAGATACAAAAGGTTACCTGTATCACATCAGATATCCCCTGGCGGAAGGAGAAGGTTATTTAACCGTTGCCACTACAAGACCTGAAACAATGTTCGGAGATACTGCCGTTGCTGTAAATCCCGAAGATGAAAGATATAAGCAGTATATAGGAAAGTTTGTAATACTTCCGATAGCAAATAAAAAGATTCCCGTTATCGGTGACAGCTATGTTGATGCCACGTTCGGCACGGGTGCTTTAAAAGTAACCCCTGCCCATGACCTGAATGACTTTGAAATAGGAAACAGGCACAATCTTGCAATAGTCAAGGTCATGGATGATGATGGAAGGATGAATGAAAACGCCGTCCATTACACAGGCATGGACAGGTTCGAATGCAGGGAAAAGGTTGTTGAAGAACTCGAGAGCAAGGGCCTTTTTGAAAAGATTGAACCTTATGCCATGGGTGTCGGAAAATGCTACCGGTGCAAAACGGTTGTCGAGCCCACACTGTCTAAACAGTGGTTCCTGAAAATGAAACCCCTTGCAGAACCGGCGATCGAGGCTGTAAAGACGCATAAGGTCAGAATTGTCCCTGAAATGTGGGAAAAGGTCTATTTTGAATGGATGGAAAATATACGTGACTGGTGCATATCCCGTCAGATATGGTGGGGACACAGGATACCTGTCTGGTACTGCGACAGTTGCGGTAAAATGTACGTTTCTGTGGATGACCCGCATTTATGCAGCGAATGTAAAAGCGAACTTAGACAGGAATCCGATGTGCTTGATACATGGTTTTCTTCAGGTTTATGGCCCTTTACCACCCTCGGCTGGCCTGAAAAAACAGACGATTTGAAGACTTTTTATCCTACATCGCTTCTTATAACAGGATTTGATATCCTTTTTTTCTGGGTTGCGCGCATGATTATGATGGGCATCAAATTTATGGGGGATGTGCCTTTCAGGGAGGTATATATCCATGCCCTTGTAAGGGACGCTGAAGGCAAAAAGATGAGCAAATCAAAAGGCAATGTTATTGATCCTCTGATTGTGATAGATCAATACGGAACAGATGCATTCAGATTTTCGCTGACCATGCTCGCTGCCCAGGGCAGGGATATATTGCTTTCCGAAGAAAGGATTGAAGGAGTAAGAAATTTTGTAAACAAGGTATGGAATGCCTCAAGATTTGCCTTGACGTTTTTTGAAAACTCGTCGGCAGCAAAGGACGGTTCACAGCATGATCAAGAAGGGCAGGCCGGACATCAGCTTGCGGATGACGCTACACAAAACCATCAAACAGTAAAGGCTTCATTCCTTCCAGATAAATGGATACGTTCAAGGGCTCAAAAGGTTATCCGTGAAGTGACGGAAAGTCTGAATACCTATAAATTCAATGAAGTTGCAAACACTTTGTATAATTTCACCTGGCATGAGTTTTGCGACTGGTATCTTGAGCTTATTAAGCCGAACCTTTACGGAAAGGTAGCAATATATGATAATGATGCAACAAAGAATGCTCTCAATAATACGCTGACAGACATATTAAAACTTCTGCACCCTATTATGCCATTTATTACTGAGGAGATATATCAGAAGCTGCCGCATGGAAACGAAGGGAGATCATATAAGAGCATTATGGTTTCACCATTTCCAATATTCAACGAAGCGCAGATGGATGAAGAGAGTGAAGCCGGTATGGATATGATTATGGGTATTATTGATGTAATCAGAAACATCAGGGGGGAAACAGGTATTCCACCGAACGTGAAGGTCGAAGCAATGATACGTACAGACAGCAACCGCAGCCTTCTTGAAGAATACGGATATTATATCAAGGAACTGGCAAAAGTCGGGGAACTTGTTTTTGTAACCGGCGCAGCACCTGAAAAGGCTGCTGTCGGCATATACAAAGGAATAGAAATTTTCGTTCCCATAAAAGACCTCATAGATGCGCCCAAGGAGATTGCAAGGATAGAAAAGGAACTTGCAAAGATAGAAGAAGAGATGGAGAGGGTCTTTCATAAGATAAACAATGCCTCTTTCAGGGAAAAGGCACCGCCTGATGTAATAAGGAAAAACGAATTAAATTACAATACATTGCTGGAAACAAAGGAAAAACTGACAGGGAGCAGAAAGGTTCTGGAGGACCTGACAGGAAGATAAAATGCCGCTTGATTTTTCAGTTATAGAGAAATTCATATCCGATTACCGGGAGGCCCTGACGGATAAGCTTTTGCTCAGGCATGAGCGGTACAGGATACTTGTAATGCTCAGGGATAAACTCCAGGTTTTACTGGAGAATTTCGAGATATTTGAAGCGGGTATTACATCAGTTCTGCTGAATAAAATTAAAAAGGCAACGACTTATAAAGAACTTAAAATATGCCATAACAAGGCAGTTGACGGCATTGCGGAGTTTTTTCTTGATAACCCGACTATTACCGATGTTCATGATCTTTTCCGTATAAACAGGGATGCAATAACTGTCAGGGTACTGCAGTTGGTGGAAGAGGAAATGAAAGCTGACGGATTTGAATCTCCTTTGACAGAATATGTCTGGATAGGGCTCGGCAGCGAAGGCCGCGACGAGCAGACGATATTGACCGATCAGGATAATATGATTGTCTATGACACAGGCAGCGGCCGTTACAAATCCGGCTTTGTTGAACAATATTATGAAATATTTTCAAACAAGGTCATGGAAAGGCTGAGCGATGTGGGCTTCGAAAAGTGTAAGGGTGGTGTTATGCCATCCAATGATAAATGGAGGGGCTCAGTTCAGACATGGAAGAAGCGGTTGGAGGACAGAATTACCTATGAAAACGGTTCCTTCGAGGATCTGGATATTATAATTCTCACTGATGCCCGTCCAATCAAGGGCAACAGGAAGCTCCTTGGAGAGGTTATGGCGCCTTTTTTCCGTTTATTGAATGAAAACAAACATGTTATGAAAGAGTTCATCAAGTCTGCCGTTCTCATGCCCACTGCAATTACCTTTTTCGGCAAGTTCAGAGTTGAAAAAACCGGCGAATACAAAGATATGTTCAACATAAAACTTATGGGCTGGGCTCCTCTGATACTGTCTGTGCGGATGCTTGCCCTGTCAAACGGTATATATGAAACAAACACGTTGAACAGAATACGGTTGATGAAAGAAAAGGGTATAATTAAAAAAGAAATGGAAAAGAATTTGATCGATGCATACCTTACGTTTGTTAATTTCAGAATAATGAATCAGATTGAAAAACATAAAAATAACAATGATAGTATCTCTGATATGAACCATATAAGGCCGGATATGCTCGGGCAGAAAGCGCAGGATGAGATGCGCAGAGCCATGAAGTCAGTGGAGGCTTTACAAAAATATATAGAAGAAGTTCTGTTGTTTGGGCAGCCAATATAAAGGAGGAAGCTATGAAGGTTGTAGAACTTATGAACAGTAATGTGGTTACCTGCCGTCCTTCAGAATCGCTTACCGTTATAATAAACAAGTTTGAGCTTTTTAACATTGCAGGCATGCCTGTTGTTGAAAAAGGGAAACTGGCCGGCATGATCTGCCAAAGCGATATTTTGAAGAACTTAAGAGAGGAAAGTGTAAGCCTTAAAGATCTGACAGTTAAAGATGTCATGGTAGAGGAGGTTGTCACTGTTTCTCCAACCGAGTCGGTTGTAGAGGTTGCAAAAATAATGATCGAAAAACAAATCAACAGGATACCGGTTGTGGAAAATAGCACCGTTATCGGCATTGTAACGAGAACCGATATCGTACGGGCTGTAGCAGAGTGCGGATAAAAATAGTTATGAGTTATGAGTTATGAGTTATGAGTTAAATTTGAACCGCAAACCGACCATAAACACCATTAAAGAAGTGAGGGATATATGAAAATTACGAAAGAAGCTGTCGGGCACATAGCGCATCTTGCCAGACTTGAGCTTGACCCGGAAGAAGTTGAGACTTATACGGTACAGGTAGACAGGATACTACAGTACATGGATAAACTCAATTCTCTCGACACAAAAGGGATTGAGCCGACAAGCCATGCCATGCCGGTCGTCTGCGTACTCAGAAATGATGAAGCAAAAAGTTCTTTCAGCACTGACGAGTCTACTCTAAATGCACCGGATCGGAAAGGCGGTTTTTTCAAGGTCCCGCCGATTATTGAAGTAGATTAAATGCAGTGAATGGTGAATAGTGAATGATTAATAATCGTTAGTAGATAGTAGATAGTGAACAGCGGATAGCACACAGTTTTTACTGTTCACTGAATACTATTCACTATTAACTGGTTTTAAATATTCACTGAATTTTAAAGGAGTCTGTATGGAACGTTTACTTGATTTGGATATAAAAGCATTGAGGGAAATGCTCAGAAAGAAAGAGATTTCTTCTGTTGAGCTTACCGGTTTTTATCTGGACAGGATTAAAAGGTATGATGGAGAGCTGCTCTCCTATATAAAAATTACGGAAGATACGGCCATGGATATGGCAAAACAGGCCGATGCCAGGATTGCAAAGGGTGAGGATGGAAGACTTCTCGGCATCCCGCTGGGTATGAAAGACATATATTGCACAAAAAACATAGAAACTACATGTGCATCTCATATATTAAAAGGGTTTGTGCCTCCCTATGATGCAACTGTAATAAGAAAATTGAAAGAAGAAGGCTTTGTCCTCCTTGGAAAATTGAATATGGACGAATTTGCAATGGGCTCGTCCACAGAAAATTCATCCTTCCAGGTAACAAAAAACCCCTGGGACACAACGCGTATCCCCGGCGGATCGAGCGGGGGCTCGACTTCTGCAACTGCTGCCGGACTCAGTGTGGCATCACTCGGAACAGATACAGGTGGTTCAATAAGACAGCCTGCAGGACTGTGCGGTGTTGTCGGCCTGAAACCTACTTACGGAAGAGTATCCAGATACGGGCTTATTGCCTTCGCCTCCTCCCTTGACCAGATAGGACCTGTCACGCGAAGTGTTACTGACTGTGCTGCTATGATGAATATCATTGCAGGATACGACCCGATGGATTCTACCTCTATCCCTGAGCCCGTACCTGATTATACGGAATATCCGGGAAGGGATGTTAAAGGAATGAAAATAGGCATACCGAAAGAGTATTTCATGGAAGGCATGGAACAGGATGTAAGATCCGCCGTTGAAAACGCTGTCTCGCTTTTTGTAAGGAACGGCGCCTCTGTTGTGGATATAACGCTTCCACACACCGAATATGCCGTTGCCGTGTATTATATTGTTTGTACTGCCGAGGCCTCTTCAAACCTTGCACGTTATGACGGGGTTAAGTACGGGCTGAGAGTTGACGGTAAAGATATTATCGATATGTATAAAAAGACAAGGCTGAAAGGCTTCGGCAAGGAGGTCGTAAGGAGAATTATTCTCGGCACATATGTACTTTCTTCGGGGTATTACGATGCATACTACCGTAAAGCAGGACAGGTAAGGACGCTCATAAGAAGGGATTTTGATGAAGCCTTCAATGACTGTGATATTATTGTAACCCCGGTTTCACCGACTACAGCCTTTAAAATAGGCGAAAAAACGGAAGACCCTTTGACGATGTATCTCTCCGATATATTTACTATCCCCGTAAATCTTGCAGGCTTGCCGGCTATGTCGGTACCTTGCGGTTTTGATAACACCGGTCTGCCTATAGGACTACAGATCATTGGAAAGCCCCTTGATGAAGCCGGAATAATAAAGGCAGCTTATGTGCTTGAAACAGAATTGAAATTAAAGAAGATTCCTGACCGGTTCAGAAACAAATAACATAGAGACTATCCTTATTTAATATGACGGAAATTAATGCAAAAAGATTCCTGACTGCCCTTAAAAACATGGGTATTGATTCATTTGTCTCCGGCAAAAAGGATATGCCTACGCTCCAGCATCTTCAGAAAACAGTCAAGCAATGCAGAAAATGCACCCTTGCAGATACCAGACAAAAGGTAGTTTTCGGAGAGGGTAACGATAATGCAAGGCTTGTTTTTATCGGGGAAGCACCGGGTGAAGAAGAAGACAACCAGGGAAGACCTTTTGTGGGGAGAGCAGGCAAGCTTCTTGACAAGATGATAGAAGGGATAGGGTTAAGGCGCGCAGATGTATACATCTGCAATGTACTGAAATGCAGGCCGCCCAGCAACAGAGATCCCAAACCTGATGAGGCTGAGGTTTGCAAAGGCTATCTTGTGTCCCAGCTCGATATTATAAGCCCCAAAATTATATGTACGCTTGGCAAACATGCCTATAATACGCTTCTTGGCGTTGATGAGAGCATAATAAAAATAAGGGGAACGCTTACCAGGCACAAAGGGATAAAACTGCTCCCCACCTACCACCCGTCCTTTCTGCTGCGTAATGCTGGCAGGATGAAAGAAGCACTGGAGGACATGGAGAGGCTAAAGCAACTCCTCCGAGAATAATTCCTGGCGCAGGTCGGAAAAAATTGTAAAGAGTAGAAGGTCTTCACGGCACGAGTTTTTCAAAAAGAAAAGAGCAGCCCAATTATCGGACCATGGATAGTCATATTATATTTTCGAACATCCTGCAAAAAAGAGAATGAGCACGTCCATTAAGCAGACTAAACAAGATTTTCTGTACTCGTAAGATAATATCGAATGCAATCGCCCGTGATTTATTGATCTCATGCAGGGTTTTGTATGCATTTCCCCGGCCCTTTGTCTAAAGTATTTAAATTTCTTCCATTTTATGCCATAATATTCAACTATTATGTCAGATGTTAAGAAAAGAATGATTAAACAAAAGTCTCCTGAGAATTTAATAATATATAATCCTGATAAGCCTCTGTATGAAAGACATCATCTGTGCATATATTTGAGGGAGCTTTTGGATGAGGCCGAAAAAGAATCGGAAAACATTAACCATGAAAAATAGGAGGAGGAAATGAAGCAGTCCCTTGGCGCAAAAACCATTGTTTATCCCGCGCCCGTCTTTGTTGTCGGGACTTATGATAAAAAAGGAAGGGCAAATGCCATGACCGTTGCCTGGGGCGGCATTTGCTGCTCCGAGCCGCCCTGCGCCACAATTTCCTTGAGAAAGGCTACCTATACGTACAATAACATTTTGGAACATAAGGCTTTTACCATTAATATACCTTCCGAAGCCTATGTGAGAGAATCTGATTATTTCGGTGTTGCAACCGGGAAAAAGGTTGACAAACTATCCGCCGCAGGGCTCACCCCTGTCAAGGGCACCTTCGTAGATGCCCCGTATATTGAGGAATTTCCCTTTATCCTGGAATGTAAACTTATACATACAATTGAATTGGGTTTGCATACTCAGTTTATCGGAGAAATTCTCGATATCAAAGCTGATGAATCAGTCATCGGCAAAAACAAATCTATCGATATCGAAAAGGTAAGGCCCATTATCTATGCTCCTGGGATACGAAAGTATTTCGGCGTAGGCAAATACCTCGGAAAGGCATTTTCTATAGGGAAAAAGATGCGTGATTAATGCAGGGGTTTTTCTGGGACTCAGTAACGGGCTGGTTTGCCTTGCTTATTGTGCTCCCGTCCTTGTTCCTTACATGCTCGGGGAAGGCAAGGGGGTTTTTCGGAACATCTCATTGACTGCACAGTTCCTTGGCGGCAGGCTTCTCGGCTATCTCATATTCGGTATAATTGCCTGGGGGATTAATAAAAGAGTTCTTGGAACACTCGGTTACAGGGAGTTGATCATCGGCGGGGCTTATATTGCACTGTCCGTATCCTTAATCTTTTACGGCCTTTTAAATGTGAAAAAATCCTGTGCAGCAAGAATACTACTGAAAAAACAATAAAGACACCTTTGACAAACCCGTAAAAAATCTTACGAATTTGTCATCTTCAGCGAAAATAAATCAACTAATACTGTCAGAAAGTTTTCAAAGCTTATACCCTGCGGTATGGCAAAAACAGGTATTTTATGAAGATTATCTATTAATTTACCAGCCTTAACTGGTCTTTTATCCTGTTCAAATCATCTGCATACACTTTCTTAGGTTTAAAAACTGCAAGCTCCTTTTCGTCATAACTTGCGTATGTTGCTATGATAACAATATCACCCTTCCTTGCTTTATGTGCTGCTGCACCGTTTATACAAATCACGCCTGAGTCCTTTTCTCCCTTTATCGCGTATGTTGTAAAACGTTCGCCGTTTGTAACATTATAAATCTGTACCTGTTCATAGGGTATGATATCAGCCGCTTCCATAAGTGTTGAGTCTATTGTAATGCTTCCTTCATAATCAAGGTTGCTTTCGGTGACCTTCGCTCTATGGATTTTTGATTTCATCATAGTCTTAATCATGTTAAGCCTCCGTCAAAATAGTGTTATCGATGAGTCTTGTCTTGCCCACACGGCAGGCAATAGCAAGGACTGCTTTATTTTCTATCCGGTCGATTTCAACAAGTGTCTCGGCATCGGATATAGTTATATATTCAATCTGTACACCTTCTTCTGAGCTTAAAACTTGTTTTACTTCCTCTCTGAGAACAGAAACATCCCTCTGTCCGGCCTTGAAAAGAGCTTCAACCTTTTTCATTGATGCATATATGAGGAGTGCCTTTTCCCGTTCAGCAGGGCTCAGGTAAGTATTTCTCGAACTCATGGCAAGCCCGTCCGGTTCTCTGACTGTAGGATAGGGGACAACTTTCAGATCCATATTGAGATCTCTGACCATCCGCTCGATAATCTTCAACTGCTGGTAGTCTTTCTGTCCGAATACTGCAAAGTGCGGCTTGACAATATTGAACAGTTTTGAAACGACTGTAGCCACACCGATAAAATGGCCTGTTCTTGTCTTCCCGCAGAGGTGGTTTTCCAGTTCTCTGACCTGTATATAGGTGGAATATCTCTCAGGATACATTTCCTTTACATCCGGGAAAAATATTATATCGGTCTTTTCCCTTTCAAGGAGGCCCCTGTCCCGTTCAAAATCTCTCGGGTATCTGGCAAGGTCTTCAGATGGTCCGAACTGAGTTGGATTAACAAAGATGCTTACTGCAACAACATCACTGATCTCCCTTGCCTTTTTCACAAGGGCGATATGGCCTTCATGGAGGTAGCCCATAGTGGGCACTAAACCTATTTTTCTGTCCTTCCGAAGCTCATCGGCAACTCCCTGCATCTCTTTTACTGTCTCGATAATTCTCATATTAAAATCCTGACTGTTAATAGTTTATAACAGCAAAAACAAATTCCGTAATTTAATATATTTTTCAAATTAATGAAAGGAGTGGGCGTCGTCCGGAAATATGCCCCCTCTTACCTCCTCAATATATTCCTTTATCCCTCTTTCAACTTCTTCTCTCATGTTCATGTAGCTCTTGACAAATTTTGGCCTGAAATCACTTAGAATGCCCAGGAGGTCGTGCAAAACAAGCACCTGGCCGTCGCAATCCGGGCCTGCGCCTATGCCTATTGTCGGGATAGACAGCATCTCCGTAATCTTCTTTGAAATATCTCTCGGGACACATTCCAGGACAACCGAAAATGCACCTGCTTCTTCTACTGCCAGGGCATCGGCAACCAGCCTTTCTTCTTCCTTCTGTACCTTATAGCCGCCCATACGGTGTACGGACTGCGGTGTAAGCCCGATATGTCCCATTACAGGAATATCTATATCTACAATAGCTTTAATGACTTCCTTCATCCCCGTACCGCCTTCCAGCTTGACCGCCTCAGCACCGCTTTCCTTTATCATCCTCCCGGCGTTGCGTCTTGCCTGTTCCACACTTTCCTGGTAAGACATAAAAGGCATATCAATAACGACAAGGGCGTTTCTCGTGGCCTTTACAACTGGTTTTGCATGATGAATCATCTCTTCAATTGTCACTGGTATTGTATTGGGATAACCAAGCATGACTGAGCCAACAGAATCGCCTACAAGGATTATATCAATGCCTGCATTATCCATTATGCCTGCAAAGGCATAATCATAGGCCGTAAGCATGGCAAGTTTGTTCTTGCCCTTTCTCTCTCTTGCTATCGGGACGGTCACCTTGTCCATTCAGCCTCCTAAATAAAAAAGCCCTCTGAACTCGGTTCAGAAGGCTTAGAAATATTCCATCTCCTTCCGTCTCGGTCCAGGGTCTGGATCCAAGCGGTATGTGACAGTATTGAAACAGTATTCCAGGACAATGTCAATATATATTTATAACTTGTCGGTTAAAAATAAAAACAGCAATGATTTTAGAGAATTTAAGTCTTAAAATCGCACTTTAAGCTGGTTTTTTGCTTCCAATTGATAATTAGTTTCCGAAACCCCGCTTGGCAACTAATTATCCGATCCTGATCCTCGGGTCCGCAACTGCATACATGATATCAGCAATGAGGTTGCCCAGGAGCGTCAGGAATGCGCCTATCACAAGGATCCCCATAATCGTCGGGTAGTCCCTTGACATAACGCTCATATAGAACAGCTGTCCCATGCCTGGAATTGAAAAAATGCTTTCAAATATAACGCTGCCACCGATCAACCCGGGCACCGAGAGCCCCAGAATAGTAATGACCGGCAAAAGGGCATTTCTGAGGGCATGCTTTCTGAGAACCATACTTTCAGGAAGCCCCTTGGCATATGCAGTTATGATATATTCCTGCCTCAATACTTCAAGGAGGCTGTTTTTCATATATCGCGAAATACCGGCAAACCCGCCAAAGGCAGATATGCATATGGGCAGGGCGAGGTGTTTTGTCAGATCAACTGCTTTTCCGATGGGCGAGAATTCTTCATAATTGAAAGACTTCAGACCTGATATGGGCAGCCAGTCAAGATACACACCAAAAAATATCATTAAGAGGAGGGCAATCCAGAAAGTAGGGGCGGCATATCCTGCGAACACAAAGGCGGTTAAACCCTTATCGAGGATGCTGTCCTTATAACGCGCACAGTAGATACCGATGGGGATACCGATAAGAAAGATTAATGCCATGGAGAAAAAGTTTATCGAGATTGTAACAGGTATCCTCTCTTTAATTTTATCTATTACCGGTCTTCTGTCCTGGGCAAATGATGTCCCGAAATCAAGCTTTACAAATCTTTTTACCCACATATAGTATTGTATATGGAGTGGTTTATCCAACCCGTAAAGGGTTCTGATCCGTTCACGCACCTCTTTTGTCACCTTAGGGTTCATTTCCCCGCCCATCACATCAGGTTCACCGGGCGTCAGGTGTATGATAACAAACGAAATAAGGGTAATCCCGAATAACATGGGTATCATAAAAAAGCATCTCTTAAGGAGATATCGCAGCATTTATCCTGTACCTCCTTTGTCCCTCAGGCACATACCATTTATCAAAATTATACATCAAGCCTGCCGGGGCGGGCTCTATACCCTTAAATCTCCTTTGAACAGCAATATTTGCATATGGTATGAAGAGGAATGTGCAGGGTTGCTCCTCGGCAAGTATTTCCTGAATACGAAAATAGTACTTTTTCCTCTCCTCCCTTTTAAGAGTGTGCCGTGCCTTCACAAGCAGTTCGTCAACCTCTTTGTTCTCAAAAGATATAAAATTCAGCTCTTTTTTTCCTTGTTTTGATGAGTGCCAGATATCAAATATATCGGGGTCCTGAGGAATGGTCCAGCCGAGTATTACAGCTTCAAAATTCTTTTTGTCTATAAATTCGTTGATAAAGCTAGCCCACTCGATAACGCGTATCTTAACCTTTATACCGATTTCGGAAAGCCTTTTCTGTATCAGTTCGGCGCATTGTATCCTCACCGTATTCCCCTGATTGACAAGGACAATAAATTCAAAGGGGGCCCCGCCTTTTTCAAGTATGCCGTCCGTGCCTTTTTTAAAACCCGCTTCTTGCAGGAGGGCAAGTGCCTTTTCTGTATTATACTCATATTTTCTTACATTTCCGTTGTAAGACCACATATCCGGCTTGAAGGGTCCCGTTGACTCGATGCCCTGACCAAGGAGCACGCCGTCAATGATCTCCTGTTTGTTAACAGCATAGCTTATTGCCTGCCTAACCTTTTTATCTTTAAAAAACTTGTGTTTCAGATTGTAGCCGAGATAAACATAGCTGAAGGAAAGGTATTTAAATTTATTAAATTCTCTTTTAAATTTCGGATAATCAGTCTGCCGGACAGACTGCAGAGGTGTCAAACCCATCATGTCTATGCCGTACTGCTTAAGTTCAAGGAACATGGTGGCGCTGTCAGGGATAATCCGCATAATGTATCTGTCTATATATGGCCTGCCTTCAAAATAATTATCGTTGGCAGATAAAAGTACCCTGTCCCCGGCGATCCATTCTTTGAATAAATAACGGCCTGTACCCACGGGTTTCCTCGTAAGCAGGGATGTAGTTATATCCTTGCCTTCCAGAAGATGTGCCGGCAGCACAGATGCCCCCCAGCTAATCAGGGCAGGGGCGAAGGGCTCGCCGTATGTCACCCGGAAAGTGTAATCATCAATAATCTTTGCTTCTTTGACAAGCTTAAAATCCCCTGAATAGGCTGTGGGTGTCTTAGGATCAACGATCACATTATATGTGTACATAACGTCACGGGCAGTAAAAGGTTTGCCGTCATGCCACTTTACATTCTTTCTCAGATGGAATGTAATGGAAAGATTATCCTTAGAGATATCCCATGATTCGGCAAGGTCCCCGATGATATTGAGGTTTTTATCATACTTAACAAGTCCGTTATATATATAAGACGTCACTTCATGTGATGCGCTATCCGATGATAAGATCGGGACCAGGTTGGAGGGCTCGCCGATAGAACCTGTAATAATAGTATCGCCGTATCCCGGTTTTCCGGGGTCGTTGTATAAGACTGCATCCTTCTTTTGTGAGCATGAAAGAAATAAAAATATACACAGTATCGGGATTATATTCTTCTTGATGGACATTTCGGCTTGAGTTTATTTTAACAGAGGGCAATCTCAAAGTAAAGAAGGCTGGACATAAATTCGTTTTCATGTAGAATCTATACAGGTAACACCATTATATGGAAACCATAGACATCCATACACACGGAATTGGCGGCTACGATACACAGACAACCGCTTTAGAACATATTCTGAAGATTGCAGAAATCCAGGGCAATTATGGTGTTTCAGAAATTCTGCCTGCAGTTTACCCTTCATCAATAGAGGAAATGCGGGTAAATATGGCAGCAGTAAAAGAAGCAATTACAATCCAGAGTTCAGAGTTCAGAGCTAAGAGCCAGGCAACACCAAATACCAAAGATCAAACACCCGGAGCGTATTCAAATGAAGGGGCAAAGATAATAGGGGTTCACCTTGAGGGGCCTTTTCTCAATCCTTCCCGATGCGGCGCCTTGAATCCGTTATCGTTTTCATACCCAACTCCTGATAACCTGAAAAAGCTCACAGAAGGGTTTGAGGACATTATAAAAATTATTACAATAGCGCCCGAATTGAGTGGAGCAACCAAGATCATCAAGACAATGGCCGACATGGGGATTATTGCCAGTATGGGACATTCTAACGCAACATTTGAGGAGGCCCGAGCAGGTTTTCATGCTGGAGCGAAGGGTATCACTCATATCTTTAATGCAATGCGCGGTTTTCACCATAGAGAACCGGGTATTGCAGGTTTCGGACTTATAAACCCGCATGTCTATATAGAGGTGATTGCAGACTCATATCACCTCCACCCGGAAACAATAAAACTGATTTTCACAGTAAAAAACCCTGAAAAGATCATTATTATCTCGGATTCTGTAAAGAATACACCGGAAGCAGGAAACCGGAAACCGGAAACTAAATTTCATGGGATAACAAATGCCTGTGGAAAACTGCAAGGCGGCTCGACAACTGTTGTTGAATCTGCAAGAAGACTTGTCAACATGGGTTATGAAAAAAACATTATCATAAATTGCATTTCCAGAAACCCCGGCATCTACATCAATGGAAGAGGCATAGGTTTATAAGAAATTACTTTATTGCCCTTTTATGAATCTTCAGCCGGGATAAACAATTGGGAATCCTTTTGTTCTCCATTCTCTCATGCCGTACTCAAGGTTTTTGACATCATTATAGCCATAGGCCCTTAAATAGAGGGCTGCATGTGCCGAACGTATACCGCTTTCGCAGACTATTATTATGGCTATGTCAAGGTTCCCCGGCAATTCCTCGGTCCTCTTGGCGATCTCCCCGACAGGAATGTTTACGGCATCTTTTATATGTCCTGTTATCGATAATTCTTCCGGCTCTCTTACATCTATTATAAGAAATTTCTTTTTCCCTATAATATTTTCATACAGCTCTTCGGCATGTATAAGAGTCGCTTCATGTGGTTGCTGAAGGTAGTGCTCCATAGAAAAGCAGAAAGTTTTCATAAGAGGGTTCAGTTCACTCCCCTCCCCTTCTGTTGTTTGCTTACCCTTAGTCAGACCACACTGGAGCTTGCCGTTTCCTGCATTAAGGGGCGGAAAGAGGTTAACAAGGAATCTGTCGAACTCTTCAACGGTTCTTTTGGTGTTAAGGCAGACATTGTTTACCTTTTCATAGCCCATGGACGAATTTATATTCCCCTGATAATCATGGGCAGGATAAACAATGAGGTCATTTGACAGACCTGCGAGTTTACCGAAAAGACTATCATGCATGTCCTTCGAACTCCCTCCGGGCAGATCAGTTCTCCCGCATTGTCCTATAAGAATTGTATCTCCGGTGTATATTCTGTCATGGGAAACAAGGCACATGGAGTCCTGAGTATGGCCCGGTGTAAATATTATTCTAAAAACAAGACCGCCTGTCCTAAGCTCATAGTCTTCATCAATAAAAATATCAACACGTTTGCCGGCATTTTCTGCGATTATTTTCTCAATCCCGTAAAGCTCTTTTATGCCCTCACCTATTTCCCTTTGCACACGCGTATTCTTATGCATTACTGTCTTTGCGCCTAAAACACCGGCCAAATCCGGGGCCAGGGATATATGATCCACATGAGTATGCGTGTCAACAACATATAATATTTTCAGATTATTCTCTTTTACAAACTGAAAATATGGTTCTGTCTCATGCGAAGGGTCTATGATGATCCCCTCGAATTCATTGCTGCATGCAGCAATATATGAAAGGCATCCGTCAAAGTTAAATTGCTTGAAAATCATTTTTACCTCTCTAATATAGTATTTTAAAAATCGTGCCGGGTCCGACTAAAAATCGTCAACCCGGGCACAATATAAAGGGGACTCTCTGCACATAAGCATAAGAACTTATAGGCTTTGCCGTAACGAGAATTATAATGTTTTATCAATATTTGTTCCAGAGCAATCTTTTCCGGTATCTCCTTGCTTTTTAGATTTTATCACACGATCGGGCAATGTATTAGGCGAAAATATTCGACACATTTGTCGAATTAATTGGCCCGGTTCGACAATCCATACCTTAATAAATTGACCAATCGTTATTCATTATATATTTTCATCATTGATTACAGGTAATTACGATATTACGAGTTTTGGCACGGCTATTGCTTTTTAAAACAACATGTATGACATAAAATATATACAGGAGGTTGTAATGAAAAAAAGATGGTATGTAGGAATTATGGTAGTGCTTTTTCTGGCATTCACCACTACCTTATTTGCCTTTGGGAACAGAGGAGGATACGGTACGGGCGGTTTCGGGCCTGGAGCATGCTTGGGCGGAGGGTCTTATGGCGGTGGTTTTGGAGGGCCTATGGGCATTGCAGCAAACCTTAATCTCTCCAAGGAACAGACAGAAAAGATGTGGCAACTCAAAGAAAGGTTTCATAACGACACACAAAAATTACGTTTTGAACTTTTTCAAAAGCGCATTGAATTGAAAGATCTCTATGCTGATCCAAAAACAGATGAAGCAACGCTTATTGCGAAACAGAAAGATTTAAATGCATTAAGGCAGAATATGCAGGACAAAATGTCCCAGATAAGGATCGAGCAGAGAAAGATTCTGACCCCTGATCAGATCAAAAAGTTAAGCGAGACATCATACGGTCCCGGATTCGGCTGGAAAGGCGCGGGACGCGGACCATGCGGACAGGGCGCAGGATTTGGCCCTGGCAGAAGCTGAAAGCAGGTATAGGAAATAACGCTGAGTAAGTTGAGTAAGTTGAGTAAGGCATACCCCGCTGCCTCTCAACTTACTTGACTACTCGGCCAATAAGGAGGTAATAAATATGAAGAAGCATATGCTGGTTATATTAATTCTTTTAACAGGACTTTTAACCTTTTCCTGCGCATCCAACGGTTATAATACCCAGAAAGGTGCAGCAATCGGCGCAGGACTCGGCGCAATAGCCGGCCAGATCATAGGCAATAACACCGCAGGCACGCTCATAGGTGCTGCCGGAGGAGCCCTTGCCGGTGCAATCGTAGGCAATGCGGTAGATCAGGACAATACTAATCAGCAGATAGCTGCAACGCAAAGGCAAAGCGCGGTTTATACCTCCCCTGCAAACTCTGAGGTTCCTCCGGGACAGTGGGTAGAAGTTCCGGGACAGTGGGTTGGCGGAAAATGGATTCCCACCCATAAAGCGTGGGTACCGATAAATCCATGAAATATTTGTATGCCTTATTCATTTTTTTTGCTCTTTCAGTATCCCCTCTTTATGCCCAGCATTCATATTCGGACTTTGAGAGGGGACTTAATCTTTCAGACGCTCAAAGGACATCAGTGGAAGATGTAAAGAGAAAATACATGGATGAATGGCACGCATCAAGGAGAGAAGCTATCAAAAAAAAGTTGGAACTGCGTGATTTGTATAAAAATCCTTCGTCTAACAGGGGCAGGATTGAAACTCTTCAGAAACAGATACTGGAATTAGAAATCTCACGGGAAAGCCTTACAGTCAATACAGAGGAGAAATCTCCCGAATATTAAACGAAGAACAGCTCGAAAAATACAATAATTTCTGCGGTTCCGAAAGAAGAAAATCAATGCGTCCCCTGGGATTAAGAGGATATGGGAGATAAAAGGACTTTTCTTCTCCCTTCTTTGCTGTTTACAATACTTTTTTTCCTTATCACAATAACCGGATATTTTCAGATCAGGATTATAAAGAAAAATATTGAGGCGCTGCTAAAAAACGAAGGGGAGATTATTTTTAATCACTTCAAAAGGGAAATCGATATAAACCTCGAATATCTAAATCTCCTTGAAAAATCTCCATCAATCATCACACCTAATTTTCTGAATGTCATGATTTATGACGAGGCTATAATAGACGACCTCTATAATTTTTTCAGCAATACAGAAGTTATAGACCCGGAAAAAATACCGATCTCGAACCTTATAATAATAGATAGAGACGGCAAAACGATTGTCAGGAAGGGATCATTAAGGGTACCCCAATCATATATCAAAACTTTTCAGTCAGGGGGGAAGGAAACCTTCGTTAAAATACCGGGAGGTAATAATAAATTTCTTATAATTGGAATTAAGACAAAAGGCAATGCAGTGTTCTTCAGTCTTGACGATAGCGAACTTGATGCTCTAAGGAAAAAGCTTACCATAAAAGAGATTGTGGAGGCAGAGGAAAAGAGGTTCAATATTATCGGCATTAATATATACGATGCAAAAGGAATCCCTTACATATCTTCCGATGGCAATAAAAAAGAGGCTTACATCATGTCCAAGCCCCTTGGCTCACCATACCTTCCGGGATTTATTGTTGAGATACTTGTGTCAAGGGGGCTTGCCCGGGACATCTTAAAAAGAACTACCATGAATTTCCTGCTTATCCTTATGCTTTTGGCAATATCCGGCGCGGTGAGCACTTATGTGATATTTCTCCTGGAAAGAAGACATGCAAAGAGTGTGCTCGAGTTTGAGAAAGAACTGGAAATGAAAGAAAGGCTTGTGTCCCTTGGCAGGCTTGCTTCAGGGATGGCGCATGAGATTCGAAATCCATTGAACGCCATGAGTATGTCGATACAAAGACTTAAAAGGGAGTTTACCCCGGTAAAAGAGAAAATAGATGAATATTATCAGTTTGTTGATATTATGAGAAGCGAGTTGTCAAGGATTGACAGGATCGTTGAAGAATTCCTTCTCTCAACCAAATCCCATGCACCGTTTATTAAGGAAAATCTTTACGATATCATTGAGGAGGTAACAATAATTCTCAGAGAGAAGGCTAATACAAGGAGTATTGATATAATCATCGATAAAATTGCCCGTGATATAGTTATACAATCACAAAAGGAAAGGCTGAAACAGGCTTTTTATAACATTGTTTTAAACGGGATCGAGGCAATAAATAATAATGGGTCCATTGAGATAACAACATCCGTCAAAGGCAGGTATATCGATATAAGTATAAGAGACACGGGGCCGGGCATCAACGAAAAGGAACTTCGCAGTATATTTGAATATTATTACACTACAAAAGATAAAGGCATCGGATTAGGGCTGCCTATCTCGTACATGATCATCAAAGATCACGGCGGCGACATAAGAGTCTTGAGCGAGGCAGGGAAAGGCACGACATTTTTGATAAGCCTGCCGATGAACCAGCCGGCAGAAGGGTAGAAAACAAGAGAATGAGAAAGCATAAAAATAGTAAATCCGTTCACAGTTCGCAGCAAGAGCAAAAACTCTGCCGTGAACCCGGAACTATGAATTGCAAAACATGTTATGAACTTTGAAAGGAGTAAGTAATGGACAGGGCAAGTATATTAATAGTTGAAGACGAGGACGCACAGAGGTCATTACTGGGAGGCCTGTTATCGAAAGAAGGGTATTCCGTAAAAGAGGCTGGTAACGGCAAAACAGCAATCGAGATATTTAAGGAGGAAGTTCTTGATATTGCCCTTCTCGACTATAAGCTGCCTGACACGGATGGCCTCTCTCTTCTTAAGGAGTTCAAAGAGATAAACCCGGAAGTCGAAATAGTTATGATCACGGCCTTTGGGAGCATAGAAAATGCAGTGAGTGCGCTGAAGGCAGGTGCTACCGAATATTTAACAAAACCCATAGACCTTGACGATCTGCTTTTCAAATTAAAAAAAATAGAGGAAAAGAGGCACTTAGTTCGGGAGAATATGGTCTTGAAGGAAACGCTGAGAGATAGACTTAAAGCTGAAGACCTTATCTATGCCGGCGAAAAGATGCACAACGTAGTAAGCCTTATAGTGAGGATTGCAAAAACGGATTCTACCTGCCTCATAAGAGGCGAGAGCGGTGTAGGAAAAGAGGTTATTGTAAACCTCGTTCATGGTTTGAGTGAAAGGAAAAACCAACCCCTTGTAAAGGTCAACTGCGCAGCAATACCAGAAACCCTGCTTGAAAGCGAGCTCTTCGGATACGAGAAAGGCGCGTTTACAGGAGCATATCAGAGAAAGTCAGGCAAGTTCGAATTGGCAAATAAAGGCACGATCTTTCTCGATGAAATAGGAGATATTCCGCTTCTGCTCCAGTCAAAACTATTGAGGGTAATACAGGAAAGGGAGGTCGAACGGCTCGGCGGATTACACCCGGTAAAGGTGGATGTAAGGATAGTAACGGCAACCAATAAAAACCTTGAAGAAGAAGTAAAGAAAGGGACCTTCAGGGAAGACCTTTTCTACAGGTTGAATGTGGTAACCATTGATATACCTCCCTTGAGGGAGAGAAAAGAAGATATCCCGCTGCTCATTGATTTTTTTCTGAAAAAATATAATGACAGGCACAAAAAAAGCATTAAGGGATTTACGAAAGAAGCAAGGGACACAATGATAAAATACGATTTTCCCGGCAATGTAAGAGAGCTTGAAAATATAATCGAAAGGGCGGTTGTGCTCACAAGAGGCGAATACATATCAAAGGAGGACTTGCCTTCTCTGGCGGAAGGTGAACAGTCTTTTACAGAAGGAACTATTAAGGATGTGGTTGGAGCAACAGAAAAGAGGATGATAACGGAAGCCCTCATGAAATCCGATTGGGTTCAGACAAGGGCTGCAGCTATTATCGGAATAAGTGAACGGATGTTGCGGTATAAAATCAAGAAATATAATATTACAAAGTAGATATGCGGCAGACACATCATACACTTTGAGCACTTGCGCGTTGGAATATTATACACACTCTTCTCGTAAAAAAATGATATACTTCGTCCATGAAAAAGGTATTTTCCTTCGATCTTGACGGGACTCTCGTCAGCGCAGGATTCGGCAATATGGTGTGGAATCACGGCATACCCGAAGCTTATGCAAAAAAATATTCGGTGCCCTTTGATGATGCAAGGACACTCATTATGAAAGAATACGCATCTGTCGGCGATTCAAGCATCCTCTGGTATAAAATAGATTACTGGCTGAAGAGGTTTGACCTGCAGGTCACATCCGGTGAACTACTTAAAAAGTATGAGACATTTATCGAGCCTGTTCCCGGCGCAAAAGAGGTTATCAAAAGGTTAAAGGAAAAATATATGCTCGTTATAGCCTCTAATGCGGCCCGTATATTTGTTGAGAAAGAACTTGAATATACAGGCTTTGCCCGATACTTCAGTCACAGCATTTCAGCGACGACAGATTATAATATGGTGAAAAAAGAGGCGGCATTTTATGAAAAGTTATGCAGTATACTTAATGTATTACCCGAAGAGGTTATACATGTGGGAGACCATGAAATATTTGATTTTAAGGTTCCGTCAGACATGGGAATAGAGGCGTATTATTTCAGGGATTCCGGGTCCGGGGGCAATAACGGGCTGCCGATGGAACACAACGGAAGGGTTATACAAAACCTTCTGGAGCTTCTGGATAAAGTATGAAAACATGTTTTAAATGCAGAGCCCCGTTGTTGTCCATGGAAGAGGTATCCTTCAGGGGGGAGTGTCCTCAATGCAGGTCAGACATCCACGTATGCCTAAACTGTATATTCTACGATGAAGGCAAGGCCAACAGATGCAGGGAGCCCCAGGCAGATTATGTGAAAGAAAGAGACAGGGCAAATTATTGCGAATATTTCATGTTTAAGGATGATCAGGCAGAGAAGTCAGGCAAGGAAGAAGCCGAAAGATTGTGGGAAAATATCTTTAAGAAGCCTTCGAGTTGAAATGTTTTATATTTTTAAACCCTTTCATTTACTGAGTTTTTAAATGTTGATTCAGGCACCTTTAACACCGCAAAAATCATTTTTTCTACCTTATCAATTTTAATTTCAATTTCCCGGGAATAGAGAGAGAGGAATTTTCTTAAACTTCTTTCGCTGTAATGTCTTAAGTGTGTCCTGTCATTCCAGGCTTTTTTATTCGGGACTGCCACTAAAATATATGATTCGGGATTTAAAAGCCTGATAACCATTTCCATCATTTTATCCGGATTAATTACGTGCTCAAGGGTATGAGAAATGATTGCAGTGGAAAATTTCTTATTGAAATCCATCTGTTCTATATTGCCGACTAAAAAATCAAGCTTTCCTTTGCAATCGGGAAAGCCCTCTGCAAGTTTCCCGGCAAGATTTATTGCGTAAGGGGATATATCAACTGCAGTGATATCGTATCCTTTTTCGGCAATAATAATGTCGATTTCGCCGCTGCCGCAGCCTACATCGAGAATCTCGCTTTTTAAAAAACGACTGTCCAATAAAAAGTTTACAAGGCCGCTGCCCCTCCAGAATTCAACGGTCAGGGCAGCAGGGAGCACCTTTTCCCTGTATTCATAGGACTGGTCATTTACCCGAATGAAATCTTCTATGGATATGTCTTTCTTTACATAAACCCTTGGATCGTCATCTATTCTTTTCTTTTTTCCCGTAAATAACTTCAGAATATTCACCATTTACATTGTCTTCCATGATACATCAAATGAGTGTCTGTAGTTTCTATATTGCCGTTCAACATCTAAACCTGCTTGAGGCTAATTACCCACCGGTCTTGTAAATATTATTTTATAGCGCTCCCTGTCGATATCAAAACAAACCGTGCAACCGCTTGTTTCACAGGCTTCAGCATCTGCCTCTTCCTTTGAAGGCAATGGTTCGAGGCGCACCTCAAACCCTATCTCCTCATATATCTCAACCATTTCCGATAACCTCGGTTCACAGGCGACAAATCTTTTTTCCCAACCAGCAGCTATAAGCTCTTCCTCTTTTTTCATGGTATTACTTTATTTTATTTATAAAAAAATCAATTGTCCTGGACAATCCCTCGTCCAGCGATACCCCCGGTTGCCATTTAAGGTGTTTCTTTGCATTTGAGATATCCGGGCATCTTCTCCTCGGGTCATCTTCCGGTAATTTCTCAAATATTATACGGGATTTAGAACCGGACATTTCAATTATTTTATTTGCCGCAGAAAGTATTGTAACTTCTTGGGGATTGCCGAGATTTATAGGGCCGGGGAATCCTGAAAGGTATGATTTTGTGTAATCCCTCCCCCGTTCATGCTCCCGGTTTCATAGTCCATCATACCAATCATGCCTTCCACCATGTCGTATACATAGCAGAAAGACCTTGTCTGGGTACCGTCTCCGAAAACCGTAATCGGATTGCCGCCAAGAGCCTCGATGATAAAGTTACTTATCACACGGCCATCATCAGGCCTCATGCGCGGTCCGTAAGTATTGAAAATTCGCACAACCTTAATGTCAACCTTATTTTGCCTTAGATAATCGAAAAAAAGCGTCTCTGCCAAACGTTTCCCTTCGTCGTAGCAGCTTCTTCTGCCTATAGGATTAACATTCCCCCAGTATTCTTCATTTTGCGGATGGATTTCAGGGTCACCATATATTTCACTCGTAGACGCCTGCATAACCCTCGCCCTAACACGCTTTGCAAGGCCCAGCACATTGAGAGCACCAAGGACATTCACTTTTGTTGTTTTGACAGGATTATACTGGTAGTGAATGGGGCTTGCCGGGCAGGCAAGGTTGAATATCCATTCTACCTCAAGATGTACAGGCTGTGTTATGTCATGTCTGATAAACTCAAACCCG
>Ga0351902_1066_pt1 | contig 27166 bp, 20 predicted proteins | sample BONcelHT113001D5_FD_205828 | JGI IMG/M metagenome (GOLD analysis project Ga0351902, IMG submission 205828) | Enriched cells from coal bed in the Powder River Basin, Montana, United States - BONCAT cells T11 rep1 HSBNCT.T11.300.1.D5 ...
AGTAATAGAGGTTGATTTGTTGCGTGGCAATTTGGCCGGCGCTAAGCGAGTGATAATCCAGATGCCGGCGGCAGTGGTGACGAGTCGGCGGGCTAAGGACGTTGTTGTCCGCGGGAAAGACTTTACTTTCCGCTTTAATCCGCAAATCTTTAATGTCGGTCGCTTATCCGAAATGGCTAAGCAGGATAAATCTGCCGGGGTGCGGCTCGCCTTCGAGCCCTTTGCCGGTAACACCAATTTAGGAACATTCCTCGGAATGTCGACTCCTTACACGATGCGGGCTGACGCATATGCTGGCAACCAGGCTTCACCAATTCTGACTACTGTCGGTAAAATTAATATGAACCTCGATTACAATAAGGGGTTGGTGGGTATCCGGCGGCTGACCCAAGTGCAGGTTCGGCGCCACAACCCCGCCACTAATGGCTGGGAAACGATTGCCACGGATCGGATTGACGACCTCAATTCATCCATCGGGGCCACTATCGATAAGATGGGCCGCTATATTGTGACAGGAAGTAGGTAGCAAAGTGAGAAAATTATTAATTGCCTTGACGAGTATGGTCTTTGCTGTTGGCATCTGCCTTGCCCCATTGCCGGCTGCGGAAGCAGCCACGGTGGATGGCATCGTGATTAGTGTTAACAACACGGACAAAACTATTACGATTCAGGCTCAGAATGGACAGCGCCTCACTTTGGCCGCAACGATTAAGTCGTATCTAATGATTGACCAGCGCCTGACTGTCTTGACGGATTTTCGCCCGGAGATGCAGGTGACTGTCACCTATAGTGGTAATGAGATTGCAACGCTGGAGGGCTATTCCACTACAAATCCGGGCTATGTCCAGCCGAGTTCGGTGACTAGGACGGGCACTGTAACTGCCATCGACCGGGACAGTGTGCGGGTGCGGGATGCTAGTGGACTAGAGCTGGTCTATGCCCTGGCCCCGGTGACGATTGTTGCCAAGGCTGGCCGGACGGTCAGTATCGCCGAGATCAACGTGGGGGACCGGGTCATTATGACTTTTAGTGAAATCGACGGGATGATCCCCGATACGATTCGTATCGAGGGCTATTCCGGAATTGTCGCCACGCTTTACCGGGGACGGATGCAATCCGTCGATGCGATGGGTTCCACGGTTTCGCTGCAGTATATCGAAAAATTCGAGAATGGCAAATGGAACAAAGTGGCTGGTGTCAAAATGCTCAGCCCGCAAAGTGGCGGCGAAGTGACAATTTTACGGGGTGGGGTCCCTGTTTTAGCCAAGAATCTAAAACTTTTTCGTGGCAGCAACGTCTACGCGATTGTGCGCAACAGCTTTGGGGCCGAGCGCTACGAGCGGCTGGTCCTCCAGCAGCATTACGAGTCCGTCTACACCGACCGCATCAGTAGCATCGACTACTATGCCGATGCTCTGGAGCTGGCAAACGGGCGCAACGTCCGCTATGATGAGGGGACCGTTTTTATCATGAATGGACGGGTGGTTGATGCCTCGGCCATCGCCAGCGGTCTGGATGCGGCTGTCATCACATATGGCTCAGGGCAGTCACAAACTGCTGCCATTGTGCAGATTATCAATCAGAGTATCAACGACAACAGCGCCGGACTATATGGTTTGTATGCCGGATTCTTCCAGCTGATCTTCCCGGACCGGGTCGAGATGAAGAATTTCTTTTACCTGGACGGCAATGCTTGGACATCCTTCTCCGGCACTAAGACTTTGTATTATGATAATGAAACTTATATTTTTGATCTGGATCGGCGACTAGGGACTGTTCTTAGCCCGGGTATTTTGTCGGCGGCGGATTTCTTTGCCGGCAACTATATGCATCGGGCCGATGACCCCAGCTTTGCCGGCAATCGTTTCGCATACGTCTTTGCCGATGGGGACCGGATGGAAGGAGTTATTCTGTATCGCCAGGCGGACACTTTGCCGACGATGCGGGTGACGGCCGGGATTGCCCGCACCGACAAGAATCTCAGTGATTTTGCCGATGGTACAAGTGGGGCGGCGATTACAGCTGACTCACCGGTGCGCTACGATGAGACAGCTCGGATTGTCTTGACGGTGGGGGATGCCGCCGATTTTAGCACGATTACCGGCAAATGGAAGGCCTCTCAAGGAACGCTCAATGTTGGTTTAACAGGGACGATGGTTATTGTCGATGGGCGGGCGTTGCCCCTCACCGGGAAGGATGAAATCGACATTTTTGCGCTCAAACAAAGTATTCGGGAAAATGACCGCCTGTACTTGATGCGCAGCGATTTTGCCACCCGGGTTTTAATCGTCAAGAGCTATGATCGTAATCAAAAGGGAAGTCAGATGAATGGAGGATTGCAATGATTGATGGACGATGCCTGACGCAATGTGCCCGATGGAAGAAAAAAACTAAATATTTAATGAAACAATGCGTGGCGGGAGTTTTAGCAGTAGTGTTGGTTTTTGGCCTTGGGGGCAATTGGGCGCTTGCGGCTCCGCCGGATCTAAACGGTGGAGTCAGCGATGGCTTTAAGTACGAGGAAATGGTTTTTGTCAGTGGAATCCCTGTTAAAGTTAACGGGACCTACACATTGACTAGCAAAACCAACAAGAACATCGCCATCGATACCTTGAAATTTACTCTGAACGGAACCGATGCTGCCGGCAATGAGGTCAAAGTGGCGCGCACTGTCTCCTACGAAACGGTTTACACGATTCGCGGCGACCGCGGACAGACGATTGCCGACACCAGCGTCGATAAATTTTCCGAGACAATCACTGTGGGCCGGGACCGCTTTGTTTTACGCAATTATGAGCTTTCCCGCTCCGCCGTCATCGACAATCGTCCGGCGTCGGACTTTTATTCCGGGAATATCTCCGGACGGAAGTATTACACTGTCAACACCAACCGTGGCAGTGTGACAATCGATGTCAGTGGTGGCGATATCGGCTATTCAAATTTTTGGGGTAAAACCGATACCCAGGTTCTCGATTACACGGTTAGCGGCAGTTGGACCGCCGCAGCCAGTGGCACCAACCCGGCGACGGAATATATAGTTGGTGGCTCTGTCCGGGTTCAGGTGGCGGATTCTCTTGGCAAAGTACTTCGCTATAGCAGCAATGACGCCAACTTTACCAGCTTTGACGGAGGTTATGTCCGGGTCAGCAACCGCGAGCTAGTATCTTCATACCAATATGATATGCAGCGATCCGCGAACGGAGCCTCCAGGTACTACCGCAACGCCCAGGATGTGGCGATGCAGATGGTCCCCAAGGTAGAGCGGCTTGTCCTCCCGAAATTTAAAGACATCTCGGGGCATTGGGCGGAGCAGTCGATTCGCAAGCTGTATTCCTTGGACGTGTATAACGATGCGGAGAATTTCTTCTCCCCGGACACGCGCATGACGCGAAGCGAATTTATTCGCGCTTTGATGCGGGCCTGCGATATTCGCGTGACTTTCCTTGGCTATAATAGTGCCTTTATTGACGAAAAAGCCAAGTCCGCAGCCGAAATCCTTAACGAACGGGAAGAACCGGAGTTTCCCTTTATCGACATCGATGAAGAAGATCCGAATTACGATTATATTTATGACGCGTTTCTGCGGGGTGTTGTTGGCGGGCGGAGCGGAGATTTGTTTTATCCGGATCGCGCCGTTACCCGGGCCGAGGCGCTGTCTTTCATCGTTCGGGCTGTCGGGATGCAGACGATGGCTCCATCGCCCGGCTACCGTACTCACTATACCGACGATGCCAGCATTCCCTATTGGGCGCTGGACAACATCTACGCTGCCAGCCAGATGGGCCTCGTTAAGGGCGATGCGGCCAACATGATATATCCCAATAAAAACTTGACCCGGGCCGAGGCCTCGGACCTTTTGGTCAGTTTCCTCGTCTTTTTGCAGAATGATTTGCAAAAGGATTACCGGGAACATATTATTCAGTATTAACTGCGATAAGTTCCTGGAGATAAAAAAGAGCCGAAGCGAAAGGTATCATTGTGATACGGCTTGCTTCGGCTCTTTTTTATCAAATCTTTTTAAAGGTTTCTCTAAATCAAGGTTTTTCGATGTCGTCGTCCAGCGATGGCGGATTGAGTCGATAAGTCCCTTTATTCGTGCGAATTTCGGAGATCCAGAAGAGGCTGGGTTTCTCGTATTTACGATTTTTCAAGGCAAAATTCTCTTTGTTGAATTCTAAAGAACAGGCGTACCACTGATTTTGCTGGAGCATGTTGATGGGCGGACAAACCCCCGCCTTATTCGCTTGCGCCTTGGTAATCTGAACCTGGGCGCCGCCACGAACCCCATTAAGACCATAAAGCTTCACCCAGACTCGGCGAGCGGATTGACCGTAACCGCTGACGGTGACGCCGGTGATATACTCTTTGCTCCCTCCGACAAAAGATTGATTGGAGACGAACATGTCGGCCGGGCGCGGCTTGGCAGGATCAATCTTGGCATTGCCTCCGTAGTAAATAAAGATGGTACCGAATTCGTCCCCGGGAGCCGCTTTGGCAGTGGGGGCGACGGCTATGGCCAGCAATACGCCGCATATCATCAGTGGTGTGACCAGCTGCTTCAGCACACGTCCGACCCTTGTCATTTCTCGCATCTGCTTCCTCCCTTCGTCGCTAATTCTTGTTGCCTTAGCTATAATATCGGCAACTTTTCGTTTATAATATAGGTATTCGCAGGCATCGGGAAAAAGTCGGCAGGTGAGGCTAACATATAATGCATAAATATAAATTAAATATTGTATTTATGCATTTTGCATGATATACTTATCACTAAATTATCGACGAGGAGGAGAATTTTGATGGCTTTTAAACTGAGTGATGATTTGCGGGGACGCGATTTTCTAACTTTACATGATTTTACCGGTGATGAGATTCGCCTGCTGCTCGATACTGCCGCGACGCTAAAAAAAATGCAAAAAAATGGTGAGGTTTTTCACCCGTTAGCGGGCAAAACGCTGGGGATGATTTTTCATAAAGCTTCGACTAGAACCAGAGTGTCGTTTCAGGTCGGGATGTTTCAGCTCGGCGGACAAGCAAGTTTCTTCGGGGCTAATGAGCTGCAGCTGGGCAGGGGAGAGCCGGTACCGGATACCGCCAGGGTCCTGTCCCGCTATCTTGACGGCATCTTGATTCGTACTTTTTCCCATGAACTAGTCTCCGTGCTGGCTGAGCACGCCGACGTTCCGGTTATAAACGGTTTGACAGATTTATTGCACCCGACGCAGATTATTGCGGACATGCTGACAATTATCGAACATCGGGGTAGTCTCGAGGGCAAAAAATTGGCCTTCATCGGCGATGGAAACAATATGGCTCATTCTCTGATGCTGGGCGGGGTCAAGCTGGGAATGGAGATAGCTATCGCCTGCCCTGCGGGCTACACACCTGATCCGGCTATCATGAAATGGGTCGAGGCTGACGCAGCTCTCGGTGGGGGTAAGGCCTATGTGACTCATGATGTCAAAGAAGCGATGCATAATGCCGATGTCCTTTATACCGATGTTTGGGCAAGCATGGGCCAGGAAGCGGAGCAAAAAGAGCGCGAGAAGGCTTTTGCTGGCTATCAGATTAACGAAGAAAACGTCAAGTATGCCAAGCCGGATTACTTATTCTTGCACTGTTTGCCGGCTCATCGCGGGGAAGAAGTTACTGCGGGCATTATCGACGGCGAGCATTCGGCTGTATTTGATGAAGCGGAAAATCGCCTTCACGCTCACAAGGCGATTATGGCTCTCACGATGTAAGGGTACTGGTAGCTTTTGTTTTCAGCAGGCCATTGTTTATGATGTTAAATCGTTGACAATGGTCTGTTATATATCTAATAATGATGATTTTTAGCAGGGGGAGAAGTGTGAAAGATGAGGATTGCCGTTGTTGGGGCCTATGGCTTTGTCGGAGCTGAATTGAATCGGATTCTTTCCAGCCACCCCAAGGTTAGTGAAATAATTAACTTTGCCGAAATTGGCGAGATGTGCGAAATGGCGGAATTGTTGCCGAATCTCCCCTTGGGAGTAACAGTGCACCCGCCGGCCGACCCCTCTGAGGTGGCAAGTGCCGCGGAAATTATTTTCACCGCCCTCCCGGCGGGCAAATCGGTGGCTTTTGCCGAAGCGGCACTGGCTGCCGGCAAAAAAATGATCGATCTCGGTGCTGATTTTCGCTTTGATTCGTGGGAGGATTATACAAAGGTATACGGCGGCAAGGAAAACAGCAGCTCCTTGACTGAAGCAGTCTATGGTCTGCCGGAGATTAATCGCGATAAAATTCGCACCGCTAATCTTGTCGGCAATCCTGGCTGCTATCCCACCTCGGTGATTTTAGCGATTGCTCCGCTTTTACGTGCGGGTATTGTTGACACGTCACGCCCAGTCATTGTCGATGCCAAGTCGGGGGTCACCGGAGCCGGGGCCAAGCTAGAGCGTCCGTATTTATATACAGAATGCAATGAATCCATTCGCCCGTATAATCCCTTTGTCCATCGTCACCAACCCGAAATAGTTCAAGAATTATCCAAGGCTGCACCGGGTAAATTGGATTTACTTTTCATTCCCCATCTTTTACCCGTCAACCGAGGTATTCTATCCGACTGCTATTTACATCTAAATGCGGCTCAAAATGTCACGCAGATAACCGATATTTTACAACAAGCCTATCGGGATGAACCCTTCGTCAAGGTACTGCCGGAGGGCAAGCTCCCCGATATAAAATGGGTTCGGGGCAGTAATTCCTGCATGCTCGGGGTGGCTCTTGACACTGCGACGGAGACACTGCTGGTTTCGTCAGCGATTGACAACCTTGTTAAAGGGGCGGCCGGGCAAGCTGTGCAGAATATGAATATCTTGGCTGGATGGCCCGAGACGTATGGCCTGTCGGCAACGGGCCTTTATTTGTAACTTGGCATCATGTTGCAGCAGTTGGTAAATCGTCTTAGCGGAGATGCTACTATAAAATGTGCATCGGAAGATGCGCCCTAAAAGAGGTGGATTTAAATTGACAGACAAAATCTTAGTCGAAGATAGTCGCTGTGAAGGTCCGGAATTGGCCGATCACGAAAAAGTAGAATTGGCGCCAGGCTTTTCGGGGGCTGGGATTCACTGCGGAATTAAGCGTAAACGTAAGGACCTAGGACTAATCTATAGTGAAGACGAGTGCAGTGCCGCCGGTATCTATACGCAAAACAAAATCTGTTCGGCATCCGTCCATGTCACTAGGGATCACTTGACCAACGGACGGGGCCGAGCTCTGATTATTGCAAGCGGGGTCGCGAACACCGGCACGGGGGAACAAGGGATGAAAGACGCCAAAGAGATGGCGCGCTTGACATCTAAAGAAACCGGGGTTCCTGAAAACGATGTCTTGGTAGCTTCTACCGGGGTGATTGGAGTCCGTCTTCCCATGGAAAAGCTACGCGCTGGCATTCCTCGTTTGTGCCGGCAAAAGGCGCCAGCGGGAGCTTACGATTTTGCCCATGCTGTCCGGACGACCGACACCTTCATCAAGCATGCGGCATTACGCTTTAATATCGGGGGAAAAGTAATTACCTTGGCCGGAATCGCCAAGGGGTCAGGGATGGTCCATCCTAATATGGCGACTATTTTAGCTTTTATCACCACTGATTTAGCAATTAACAGCCAGATGTTACACAAGGCCCTCAGGGATTCCGCAGCAGATACATACAATATGATTTCCATCGATGGGGAAACCAGCACCAACGATATGGCGCTGATTATGGCCAATGGACGTGCCGGGAACCGAAGAATCACCTCTCCTGATGAGGATTACGATACCTTGTGTTATTCTCTTGGGCTGCTCAACAAAAAACTCTCCAAGCTCATCGTCCGGGACGGTGAAGGGGCGACCAAGCTGCTGGAGGTGACTGTCGAGGGGGCCGCGACCGATGAGGATGCGCGCATCGCCGCACGGGCAGTAGCGAAATCAACGCTTGTCAAAACAGCGATGTTTGGCGAAGACGCCAACTGGGGTCGTATTCTTTGCGTCCTCGGTTACTCCGGAGCCCAGGTGGTCGAAGACACTTTGGATATTTACGTCAAAAGCAGCAAGGGCCGCATTCAGGTGGTTGAATCCGGCATTGATGCCATGGTCGACTATCGGAGCGCCTGCAATCTGTTGACTGACGAAGAAGTGCTTATCGATATCAATATGAATATTGGCGAGGGTCGAGCGACGGCTTACGGGTGTGATTTGAGCTATGATTATGTCAGGATTAACGGCGACCTTCGCTCAAACCGCCGCTGAGGGCGCCGCTGAGGGCGCCAGGCGTCGTTGCCTGCGTCTGCCCCATCGGTCACGTACTTATTGTACGCTCCCTTTGGGGACATCCTTGTCGCCTAGCCTGGCATCCCACAGCGCCGCCCTGCGGGCTGGGTTGGTGGGTCGGGATTTGGGTGTTGTGGTTGAGTCTGCCGTTGCCTGCGTCTGCCCCATCGGTCACGTACTTATTGTACGCTCCCTCTGGGGACATCCTTGTCGCCTAGCCTGGCATCCCACAGCGTCGCCCTGCGGGCTGGGTTGGTGGGTCGGGATTTGGGTGTTGTGGTTGAGTCTGTCGTTGCCTGCGTCCACAATTATTCATCGTCAATTACTAATTTTTAATTGCAAAAATCCCCTTCTCAATTGTGAATTGTGCATTGCCGAAAGCATTGCCGAAAGCATTGCAGAGAAAGTTGGTTATCAAGTGTTAGTTGTTAAATTCAGCGGAAAAGTTTTCACCCGAAAAGACTGCCTGGCAAACCTTTTGGAAAACGTGGCTGTGCTTTTTCGCCAAGGCGTTCCAATTGCTCTCGTTCACGGTGGCGGCAGTTCGATTACGAAAACCGTCGAAGAGCGCGGGGGATCGACCCGTTTTTGGAACGGTTTGCGCGTGACGGACGAGCTGACTCTGGAAGTTGTCCGAGAAGAAATGGCGCAGATTAATGCACAAATTGTTGAAATGCTCGGGGATCTCGGTGTGATTGTTGAAAGCCACGCTGACGGTGAGCGCCTAATTAAGGCCCGCAAGAAGATTGTCTATGAAGCTGACGGAACCCCTGTTGACTTAGGCTTTGTCGGAGAGGTAGCCGGCTTTCATACGGAAATGATGGAATCTTTTATTGCCGGGGCGGCTGTGCCTGTTATTGCACCTTTAGGAATGGATGAACAGCGAAACATTTATAATATTAATGCCGATGACGCTGCCCAAGCCGTTGCAATCGGTTTTTCCGCCCGACAATTTATCCTGCTGTCCGATGTTGACGGAGTCTATCTGCAGGAAGACGGCGGGCAGAGGACTTTGCCTTGCCTGACGCCATCGTCCATTTATGAGTTGCACCGACAGGGCCAGATTACGGATGGGATGTTGCCCAAGCTTAACGGTTGCCAAGAGGCTATCCGCCGCGGCGTCAGCAGCGTCCGCATTGCCAATGGGATGACGGAAAATGTTCTGCTGCGGATTTTGGAAGGGGAGACCTTGGGGACAGAAATCATAAGTGATGTCTATAGCGTCGAAGTCGATTAGTCGACGCGCACATAAGTGCTGTCAAGGTCTTGCAAACTCAAATCCTCAATTAATTATATACTGTCAATAGAACATTGGAGAAATTAAACACTGAGCATTGGTTCGGATAAATTGTGAATTGTGAATTGAAGAAAGAGGGGGAGCAGTAATTGGCTTTTTTAGTCTTGGAGGATGGCAGCTTTTATAAAGGTATGAGTGCCGGCATCGAGAAAAGAGTTACCGGCGAGGTGGTATTCAATACCAGCATGACCGGTTACCAGGAGATCCTGACGGATCCGTCGTACTATGGGCAAATTGTTGTCATGACATATCCGCTGATTGGAAATTATGGGGTCAACTCCGAGGACGTGCAGTCCAAACAACCCCAAGTGAGTGGATTTGTCATGCGGGAGTTGTGTGAGTATCCGAGTAACTGGCTTAAAAGCGGGACCTTGGCCAATTATTTGCAGAAGAATAAAATTCCGGCCGTTAGCGGGGTGGATACCCGTTCGATTGTCCGCAAGTTGCGGGATAATGGCACGATGAACGGAATGTTGACACCGCAAATGCCGACGGCGGAGGAGATTGCGGAATTAGCGGGCTGGACGATGCACGATCATGTTCAACGTGTCACGACAGAAAAGGTTTACGGCTTGCCGGGTGACGGTTTCCACGTCGCTGTGCTGGATTTCGGCATCAAACAAAATATTATCGAATCCTTGCGCCGGCTAGGTTGTATGGTGACCGTCTTCCCGGCGGATACCGGGGCTGAGCGCTTGCTCTCCCACAATCCCGACGGAATCATGCTTTCGAACGGACCCGGCGATCCAAAGGATAATGTCGAAGCTATCGCCAATATCCGGGATCTGTTGGGGAAAAAGCCTGTCTTTGGCATCTGCCTAGGGCATCAGCTGCTTGCCCTGGCCGCCGGCGCCGACACAGAAAAATTGCGGTTTGGGCATCGGGGCGGCAATCACCCGGTCAAGGATCTAACAAGTGACCGCGTTTACATCACTTCCCAGAATCACGGCTATGCTGTTATTGAGGAGACCCTTGCGGCGACGAGTTTTGCGGTGACCCATCGCAATCTCAACGATATGACTGTCGAGGGTATCGAAGATAAAGCTTTGCAAGCTTTTTCGGTCCAGTTTCATCCCGAGGCTTGCCCGGGGCCCCAGGAAAACCATTATCTTTTCCAGCGCTTCATCGACAACATGGAGGTAGATGCTCATGCCAAAAGATGAACGGATCAAAAAGGTTCTTGTCATCGGGTCGGGTCCAATTATCATTGGGCAGGCGGCCGAGTTTGATTATGCCGGCACTCAGGCTTGCAAAGCGTTGCGGGAGGAAGGGATCGAAGTTATTCTCGTAAATTCCAATCCGGCAACAATTATGACCGATGAAAATATGGCCGATCAGGTTTATATCGAGCCACTGATCCCTGAGGTTATTCGGCGGATAGTCGCTAAGGAAAAGCCCGATAGTGTCCTGCCGACTCTTGGTGGACAGACGGGGCTTAATCTGGCCATGGAATTGGCGGAGGAAGGTTTTTGGGAAAAAGCTGGTGTTCGCTTACTTGGCACTTCCGCTAATTCGATTAAAATGGCGGAAGATCGTGAGTCCTTCAAGCTGGCGATGGAGGCCATCGATGAGCCTGTCATCGAGAGCGTTATCGCCGAGGATGTGTCGACTGCGACAGATTTTGCGGCGCTGGTTGGCTATCCGCTAATCATCCGTCCTGCTTACACCCTAGGTGGTTCGGGCGGGGGCATCGCCAGCGATGAGGAATCGCTGATACGCATTGCCGGAGATGGGTTGCGTCTATCTCGCGTCGGCCAAGTCCTGGTGGAGAAATCCGTTTCCGGCTGGAAGGAAATCGAGTATGAAGTGATGCGGGATGCCAACGGCAGTTGCATCACGGTCTGTAATATGGAGAACATCGACCCCGTCGGTGTCCATACCGGTGATTCCATCGTTATTGCGCCTTCACAGACTTTGCGGGATACTGAGTATCAGATGCTGCGCACTTCGGCCATCAAAATTATCAATTCTCTTGGGATTGAGGGTGGCTGCAATGTCCAATATGCTCTCGATCCTTATAGCTTGCAATATTATTTAATCGAAGTGAATCCGAGGGTTTCGCGGTCTTCGGCGCTGGCTTCCAAAGCGACTGGCTACCCGATCGCCCGAGTGGCGGCCAAAATCGCCATCGGTTATCATCTCGACGAGATCACAAACGGAGTCACGGGAAAAACCTGCGCTTGTTTTGAACCGGCGCTCGATTATGTTACTGTCAAAATTCCCCGGTTTCCCTTTGATAAATTCGTTCACGCCGACAAAATCCTCGGCACGCGGATGAAAGCGACGGGCGAGGTTATGGCGATTGGTGCCAATTTCACCGAAGCTCTCCTCAAAGCGATTCGCTCTCTCGAACAGAAGGTCGACTCGCTGGAACTCGATTCGATTCGTCGTCTACCGGATGAAGAGATTGTCAACGGCTATCTGACGCAGAGTCACGAAAGGCTCTTTTTCATTGCTGAGGCGTTGCGCCGTGGTGTTTCGGTTAAGGAAATTGTTGCCAAAACTCGCATCGACATGTATTTTGTCAGCAAACTGTGGCAGATTGTGCAGTGGGAGGAAGAACTGAAAAAGGACGCCTTGCAGGATTTGTCCATTGATGCCTTGCAGCGCCTCAAGCATATTGGCTTCGCCGATACCGCCATTGCCCGCTTTACGGGCGCGACTTTAAACGAGGTGCGGGCACGCCGCATCAATGCCGGAGTCATTCCGACGTTTAAAACCGTTGACACCTGCGCCGCAGAGTTTGCCGCCGAAAGTCCTTATTTTTATTCGACGTATCAGGATGAAAACGAAGCGGCCTATGTGCCGGGGCGCAAAGTGGTCGTAATCGGCTCTGGCCCGATTCGTATCGGCCAGGGGATTGAATTTGATTATTGCTGCGTCCATTCGGTCTGGGCCTTGCAGCAGCTGGGCATCAGGGCGATTATCGTCAACAATAATCCAGAGACTGTCAGCACTGACTTTGATACTTCGGACCGGCTCTATTTTGAGCCGCTTGCCCCGGGGGATGTCCTCAATATTCTCGATATTGAACGTCCTGAGGGCGTCATTGTCCAGTTTGGCGGACAAACTGCCATTAAGCTTGCGAAGGCTATCGAAGAAGCCGGATACCAGATTCTAGGGACAAACGCAACGGATATCCACAAAGCTGAAGATCGCGAGCAGTTTGATCAGTTACTCGAGCTACTCCAAATTCAGCGCCCCGAAGGAGGCTACGCCCGTACTGTTGTGGAAGCCGTCGAGGTCGCAGATCAATTAGGCTACCCGGTCTTGATACGTCCTTCCTACGTCCTTGGTGGACAGGGGATGGAGATTTGTCGGAGCCAGCAAGATATACTGGACTATATGGAAATTGTCACTCGGGATGTCCTCGAACACCCGGTTCTAATCGATAAATATATCGCGGGACGGGAGCTGGAAGTCGATGCTATTTCTGATGGCGAAGAAATCTTGATTCCCGGGATAATGGAGCACATTGAGCGGGCCGGAATCCATTCCGGGGATAGTATTTCTGTCTACCCGGCCCGGGAGTTGTCAGCTAAGCTCACCGAAGAAATCGTTCGCATCGCCAAAGAAATGGCACAAGCACTGTCGGTCAAGGGCTTGATTAATATCCAATTTGTCGAGAAAGACGGGCAGCTCTACGTCATCGAGGTCAACCCCAGGTCTTCTCGGACAGTGCCTTATTTATCCAAGGTAACCGGCATTCCCATGGTGGATTTGGCGACGCGGGCCATCTTAGGCGAGACAGTCACATCCTTTGGTTTTGGCACCGGGCTGTATCCCGCCCGGCCGCTCTACGCCATCAAAGTTCCGGTTTTTTCTTTTGAGAAACTGCCGGATTTGGAGATATCCCTTGGTCCGGAAATGAAATCGACGGGTGAAGTTTTGGGACTGGATCGGGATTACACGACTGCGATGCTGAAAGGCTTCACTGGGGCCGGCATCAAATGGGAAGTGCTTAAATACATCTATTTTTCTGCCCCCGATTTTGAGCGGGGCGAAATGCTTGAGGTCGCGAGACTTTTTGTTGCGGCTGGTTGTACTCTTTTAGCGGGAAGCAATACTGCTGCCGCTCTAGTTAAAAATGGCATCGAGGCCCAGCCGGTGATGTCTTTTGAAGGACCGGATGGATTCGTTAGCAAGGTGCGCAATGGGGGAATTAATCTTGTTGTCAACATTCCGACCAAGGGGCGCAACCCTTTGCGGGCTGGATTCCGCCTGCGTCGCGCTGCTACTGAAAGCTCGGTGCCGTGTCTGACATCGCTGGATACGGCTCGGGAACTGGCGAAATGTCTTGCCGTTTACACCCAAGGGATGGAGCCTGTCAGTCTTAGCGAGATGATGCTGGATCCAGCCTCGGTTAAGTAAGGTCATGCCAGGTCTCCGCGCCCGACACATGAACCGTCTTACCCGGTTTTCGCCGATTCCGACAGGATGGTTGTCTAGCCGGGTGGCGACGATTTGCGCGAAATATGTCAATTTGTATTTATGCCGGTATCAGGGCGGTTTTATTGCCTTTGATACCGGTTTTTCTGTGAGCTTAGCAGCGGGCGGGTTGCAGTCCTTGTCGATTCCTGCCGAGACAGTTACTCATGTCTTCTTGACCCACAGCGATTACGATCACGTCGGCGGTCTTGGGGCTTTCCCGCAGGCTAAGGTTTATCTAGCCGCTGCCGAAGAATCGGTAGCTAGTGGCCGCATCCAGCGAGCTCCGCTGTACCGCAACAAGTTACAGCAAGCCGTCGAATATTTCGACTTTCCTTTCGCTCTCAATCTAGGGGAGCTTACCATCAGGGGCATCCATGCTCCCGGGCATACCCCGGGTTCGACGGTGTATCAGGTTAATGATGAGATGCTTTTTGTCGGGGACGCCATTCTTCTACAAAATGGCAAGCCGATTCGTTTCTTCCCTCTTTTTAACATGGACAGCCGCCAGCATCGGCAAAGCTTAGCGATGCTAAGTGGGATGTTGGTCGGGCAGCAGATATTTACCGCCCATGCCGGCATTTGTCTCGATTTGCCGGCGAATTGATTTCTTAAACAGTTTTAGGTAGCTGGCAATTTTGTCATAATTGGAGTATGCTTTTTGACAGCAATGTTTTAGTAAAGATCCCTAACTGAGCAAACCATGATAAAGAGGTGTTCCGATGGGCTACATATTGGGAATTGACACAGGTGGGACCTTCACAGATGCGGTCATCATTGAAGAAAAAAGCAAAAAAATCATCTGCAAGGCCAAATCACCAACTACTAAAGAAAACTTAGACGCTTGCATCGATGCTGTCATCGAAGCATTGAAATTTAGCGATTATTCAGCAATTGAAATGGTGGTCTTGTCGACAACCCTGGCAACGAACGCCGTAGTCGAGGGTAAAGGGAGTGAGATCGGCCTAATCGTGATCGGTGAAGAGATTGAAGAAGAGCTGCCGACGCAAAACTATATTGTGGTACGGGGCGGGCATGACGCGGGCGGGTATCCGGCTATGGAGCTGGGCGAAGAGATGATTCGTCAGGCCTTGCACAGTTTCCAGGACAGGGCCAAGGCGATTGCAATTTCCAGTTATTTTAGCATTCGCAATCCCGAACACGAATTGCGCGCCCGACAGATTGTCCAGGCGAGCTGTAATCTGCCGGTAGTATGCGCCCATGAGCTAACGACCCAGCTGGGTTTTCAGCATCGCACTGTCACCGCGGCTCTCAACGCCAAGCTGATTCCTTTTTTTAAGGAGCTGTGGACTTCACTGGAAAATGTTATCCGGCAGAGGGGGATGACCTGTCCGATTATGACAGTCAAAAGTGACGGCAGTATCAGTCGCATTGAGCATTTGCGGGAGCGTCCCGTCGAGACGATTCTTTCCGGCCCGGCCGCCAGCATTATGGGGGCTTTTAATCTGACAGGCAAGAAAAATGCCCTCGTTGTCGATGTGGGGGGGACGACGACGGATATCGCGCTAATCAAGAATTCCGAGGTCAAGATCAACCCCGAAGGAGCTTTAGTGGGCGGCTGGCGCACCCGGGTTTTGGCCGCCGACGTATGCACCAGCGGGCTTGGCGGAGATAGTTATCTAAAGCTGGACAGCTGGAATGCCCATCTGTCCGTGGGGCCAAAACGGGTAATCCCTTTATCCTACGCCGCCCATCAATACCCTGCTTTGACCGAAGAATTATTCTGGTGTCTGAGTGACCCGACTCCGGTCGTCCTAAAGCAAAAAAACGATTGTTTTCTAAAAGTCCGCCCTCCGCAAGCCGGAGACCGCTTAAATAGTGAAGAGCATGCCATCCTGGCCCAGCTTGACAGCGGGCCGCGGTCGCTTTTGCGCATGGCCCAAAACCTGAAGATTGATCCGGATTTTTTTGCCTACGATCATTTAGAGGCCTTAGGAATTATTGCTCACATCTCTTTTACCCCGACGGATATAATCCATGCACTGGCGGAAAGCACACGCTGGAACTGTGATGCAGCTATTCTCGGGGCCAAGATGCTGGCACAGCGGATGGGTAAAAATCTGGATGAATTTTTGCGCTATGCTCAGTCTCGCGTTGTAAACTGTTTAGCGAACGCTGTTTTGCAGGCCGTCATCAATAACGAAGGTCAGGATTATGATTTGTCTGCACATCAAAAAGATGTCATCGTCAGTAAAATTCTGCGCGAAGATCAAAATACACTTTTGACTTGTCAAGCCCAGCTGGCTGTTCCGGTGATTGCCATCGGCGCCCCGGTGCCATATTGGCTGCCCAAGCTTAAGGAAATCGTTGATTTCAAATTAATTATCCCCGAACACACTGAAGTTGCTAATGCTTACGGAGCAGCTACCGGTAACATTTTGGAGAAGCTCGATATCCTAATCAAGCCTAATTCAGAGCTTGGCGGGCATGGTGTCCACTTGCCGTGGGAGTATGTTCTTTTTGATGACTTTGAAGAAGCAGTCGCTTTTGCCAAAAAGGAAGCGCAGGCCCATGTCCGTCAGCGCGCCATCGATGCCGGAGCGGAAAATCCCCAGGTGACAACTCAAGTCGAAGAAATGGCTGTCGTCTCCGAAGGGGTTAAAATCGTCTTCGAAGTTCACGTCAAAGCCAAGGCAATCGGGCGACCGATGCGCTGGCAGTAAAGGAGTCGCCATGAATAAGACGATACTGTTTGCTTGTCGCACGCTGGAATCAGAGATCAGCGCCATTCTCCCGCCATCTGTCGATTGTGAATATCTGGAGTATGCCTTGCACAACACACCGGAAAAATTGCGCAGGCAGCTCAAGGAAAAAATTGCCGAGGCGACTACCTATGATACAATTTTGCTGGGTTATGGTCTATGCTCGAATAGCATTGCCGGCCTGACCTCGCCGCATCAAACGATTGTTGTTCCCAGAGCACACGACTGCATTATGCTATTGCTGGGGTCGCGGGAAAAGTATAATTGTCAGTTTAAAGAGTATCCCGGCACCTACTACCTTAGTCGGGGCTGGTTAGAACAAGAGGGCGATCCCCTATCCAGCTATTATCGATCCTGCGAGAAATACGGGGAGGAAAACGCCCGCTACGTTATCGGTGCCGAATACGCCAACTATCAGCGGATTGTCTTTATCCACACACCGGGCGCGACCCCGGAGGACGTCGCCTATAGCAAGCGCGTCGCCGAGTTTCTCCAGATTGACTTTGAGGAGATGGCAGGCTCGATGGATATTTTTGAAAAATTGGTTTCGGGGAAGTGGGACAAGCGGGAATTCGTTATTAATCCGCCAGGCCGAATCATTACAGCCAACGCGTTTATGTAAGACAAAACTCGTACTGAGCCCGGAGATGCGGTGCCCAGATTTGGCTACAGGGGGTTTTGATGCACATCATTGAAAAAATATACCGCCGCCTTTTTAAAAAGCGTCACGCCAAAAAACTGCGCCATCTGATGGAATTGTCCTATCAGGAGTGGCAGGAAAACGCGGTAACTTTGACTAGTTTTTCAAAGGCTGATTTTCGGGAGAACGACCGCAAGGTCTACAATATGTACCACAACTCCTTTGAATATCTAGAGGACCAAGGGATAATTTTAAAGCCAGAAGAAGTTTTCGCAATTTTCCCGCTGGTTGCTTTGCTGGGGGCACAGGTTTTCAGGCTGCCGGACAAGATTGATGATTTTCTTGATTTTAAGTTGATTTCTTTTTATGCGTTTTACAATCAGCTGATGCAAACCTGCCCGGTCGCCACTGGCGAATATGTCAGCCCGGTGTTGGTCATCGCCCATGGTCAGGTCTACGGCAATGCTTTGTGCCGTGAAGATACTGTTGAAGTCGAGACCCATTATCAGCAAATGCCGGGCGAAGGTGCCCCGCGAGTCGAGTTCCTCCCTGTCAACATGCCCAAAATACGGGGTGCTATCGCCACTTCGCCGGAGCGCAGGCAGCGGCATCAGCGCCGTTTCAGCAAGGCAACGATGAACCCCGGACAAATCGCCATATATAAAGGGGTACGCCAGCTACTCGCTCCCAACTGGTCAGCTATTGTCGCCAAACAATACTACGACGGAGCTATCGAAAACACACTTGAACTTTTTCTCAGTGCTTATTCTTATGGCCGTCCCCACTTACCTGCAGATGTCTCCACCGCGCTGGAGACGGAGCCGTGGCAAGAGCTAGCCGAAGAAGCTAAAAAATTGCCGATTATGTTGGCCGTTGCCGAGCTTAATGAAGACCAGCTTTTGGATGAAATCGTCTTTGATTTGACCTACGCCGGCACGGCGGATTGAGTCTGCCATGTTAAATTGCCAAGTGGCGTTTTTTGATTTAGGAGAGTGACATATTGCCAGAACGTAACAAACATTTAGCCGATCGGGCTTTGCTCATCTGCTCTTTGATCTTTATCGGAGCGACGGCCATTCATACCTGGGTGGCTCCGGGCTCCCTTTGGCTATTTTTACAGTTGACGGCCGCCGCCGGTTTAATCGGTGGAATCGCCGACTGGTACGGCGTCGTCTCTGTCTATGGGCGACCTTTGCGTATCCCCTGGAGGACCGAGATTATCATCCGGCAACGACCACAATTGACGCAGGCGATTTGCGGCTTCGTCAGCGATGATATTCTGTCCGTCGATAATATTCGGGTGCGTTTGGCGAGCTTCCATGTCACGAAAAGACTTCTCCGCCTTTTTAAAAATCCGGGGGAGGATGCACCGGCTCAGTGGTTGGCCGATTTCGCTGCCAATATGTTGTGGGATATATATCAGGAAGCTGATCTAAATGAAATTGGCGGGATAGTAAACAAACTTGGCAGTGGACTGGCACAAAGTATCAATCCCGCTGAAGATTTTATCCGGGGAGCACGCTGGACTTTGGAAAACGGCTATCTGGAGCGGTTTATGCAGACGGTTGCGCCTGATTGCGCCGCATTTTCGCAAAATCCTGGGCTGCGGCAGGTCGTTGCGGAATTTATCGCTACCCTGGCGCAGAATTACGCTGGGGACAACATGCTCCGGCGCATGTTCATGCCTTTGCTTCAGGCCAAAATCGCCGCCGGCATGGATGCTTACATTCAAAACCTTTTTAGGCAGATGGCAGAGGACCCGGAGCATCCGACAATTGCGACTCTGCGTCGCCGTCTGGAGCTGGAACTGGCGTCCTTCGCCGCCGACCCAGTCCAGCAAGCTGCCTTCAATCAGAAAATTCTGGATTGGTTGTCGGCCAATGGCCTCGGCGACGCTATTTCGGCCGAGCTACACCGCCTGCGCCAGACCCAGTTAATTACCCAGGGAGGATTGCGCCAAGGTGCTCTCAGCTTGCTTCGCCTCTCCATCGATCGAATCGAAGGAGATCAGGTGCTTTATGGGCGCATCGATGCTTGGCTCATCGAAAAAATATCGCAATTGGCTGAGCAATTTCACTGTAAAATTGGCAATTTGGTGGCGGAAAGCCTGGACAAGTATTCGGATGTGCAGCTGGTCAATCTACTGCGCGACAGCACAGAAGGGGATTTGCAGATTATTCGCCTCAACGGTATGCTCTGCGGCATTCTGATTGGGGCCATCGTTGCCCTCCTGCGCATTTTTGTGATCGGAGGTGGCATCGGATGAAAAACCCGAAGCTGGCCCACTACTATTACAACCGTAATATTGCCCATGGCCTGTTGGTCGCGTCGGCTGGCGTGCTTATTCTGTGCATCGGCCTCGAACTAGCGGGCTGGGATGCACTATGGCTCGATTTGTTGGGGTTTTTCGCCGAAGCGATTTTAGTCGCTTCGGTAGCTGACTTTATTGCGATTACGGCCCTTAGTCACGAAATTCCCATCCCGGGAATGCGCCGTAACACGGGGCTGATTAGCAAAAAACGTCAAGCGTTGATTCGCGGCATTAGCGAATCCTTCCGCCGCTCTCTCTTGCCGAAAGAATTATTGCAGGCGCAGCTACAAGGGCTAGAAGTTGCTCCGCTTTTAGAATTGGTGCAGCGCTCAGAATTGCTGCAGGGCAAAGGTGATCGGTTGGCCGCCGCGATTGCCTCGGTTTTGCGGGAAAACAAGCGGTCCGTCAGCCATTTTACGGCGAATCTGCTAATCGGTTATATATCCACAATGGATTCGGGCAAGCTGATCGCCGGCATTCATCAGACAGCCCGAGCCCGGGGATGGCTCGGTGAAATCGTGCAACAGCTCTTCGCGCAAGTCGAGGAGTACGTCTCGGACCCCGGCTTTTGCACCAGGCTGGAAAAACAGATTGGCGAGATTGTCGAGTCTCAATCAGGTGGTTTTCTGGCCTCACTGCTGCTTGGCGCCGCCAAGATGACTAATACTGTCAACTTCGAGGAAATGGCGGTCGATACCCAAAAATCTCTACTGGAATTGTTAGTCAGCCTGCGCACCTCCCGGGAGATGGCTTCCGAGACCAATCAGACGTGGCAGGAAATGGAGCATTTCTTTTCGCAGTTAATCATTGCCCTGGCGCATAACCAACAGGTCACAGCCGAGCTGGACACATGGAAGAGCAACGTGCTTCGGCCGGATGATTTAATTCCCAAGGTGGAAAAACTTGTCTTGCTGATTGCGCAATGGCTAGAAGCGGGTTCGCTGTCCGCGACGCAGGCGGTCGACGATCTAGGCCTAAATCTATCGCTGGCAACGGACATTCGTATCGACATTCATCGCTGGCTAGCCGAGCAGTTTGCTCTAGGGGTGCGGCGCCTTGCCGCTGACGATAGCTTTTTACAAGAGCACCTCCAGCAACTGGCGGTCCGCTTTATTGATAATGAATACGATGACGTCATTCTCATCATCAACGAAATCCTTTATCAGCTGAGCAACGACGACCTGGTGGACAAGGTCAAGGAAGTGGCGGGAGGCAGCCTGCAATGGCTGCGCATCTCCGGCGCCATCGTTGGCGGCTGTGCCGGTCTTTTGATTTTTTTGGTGATTTGGTGGCCCCTCTATTTTTTGCCGGCCTTTATCGCCGCCGTCCTCGCCATCGGCTTCATTCCGCCCCTGCGGCGATTGCTGGTGCGCTACCCCTCCGCCCAAAATTAATCTAAGCTGGTGTCCTCATAGGTGACAAAATACTAGTGAGGGGGCTGCTTGCCTGTCTAGCGTATACAGCAGACTATGAAAAATACGGCTCTTCTTTCCAATGGATCTAACAACTGCACCTTCCACGGAACATGCGAATAGTTTTATGAGCATTTAAAGCGCTAAAAGAATAACCCACAACTTAGATTAAATGTCCCTGTGTAGAAATTGAATAGTTTAAAATTCTAGAGAAGGACGCGATGTTTCATCTGTTTTTTAAATTCTTCAGCAAAACGCAGCCTGCTCCGTCATTATCTTTTTATCGCGCAATAATGGAATAGAATCCATAATTAATTTACATTTAGCGAAAAACGGAGTAGAATCTATTTGCAAGGAGAGTGATTACCGTGAAAATGATTCCTCGACCCGTTTATCTGGCATGGCTCTTGCGCCACAAGGATCAGCAATTGCTCAAGGTGGTTTCCGGGGTGCGCCGATGCGGCAAGTCGGCTCTGTTTTCTATTTATCGGGAGCACTTGCTGCAAAGCGGGGTCGAGGAAAGGCAGATTGTTTTTCTAAATTTTGAGGATTTGGATAATGAAGCTTTGACTGACTACCGCTCCCTCAACGAGTACATCAAGGCGAGATTAATTCCTGATCGAATCAATTATATTTTTTTGGATGAAATCCAGCTGGTGGACCAGTTCGAGAAAGTCGTTAATAGCCTTTCCCTAAAGGAAAATTGCGATATTTACCTTACGGGTTCAAATGCGTATTTTATGTCAGGAGAACTGGCTACACTACTCTCGGGACGATATGTGGAGCTGAAAATGCTACCTCTTTCCTTTGCGGAATTTTCTTCTTATTCAAGGGAAACTGTGCCAAAGCCTTCTGTCAAGGAACAGTTCAATCAATATATGGAATTGGGTTCGTTCCCCTTTGTCCTGCGTTATGGTTACGGGCAGCAGGAGTCACGGGAATATCTACGGGACGTCTACAACACGGTACTGCTCAAAGATGTGGTGGCACGTTTGCGCGTATCTGATGTCAACATGTTGGAGAATGTCACCAAATTTTTATTGCATAATATCGGTAGCCTTGTCTCGCCGGCCAAGATCTCCCGCACTCTGAAATCACAAGGCAAGGGAATCGACCAGAAAACTGTGGATAAATACCTCCGCGGCTTGACTGACAGCCTGATGGTCTACGAGGCTATCCGTTTTAATGTCAAGGGCAAACAATTCTTGGCACAGCAGCACAAATATTATGCTGTCGACATTGCCTTGCGGAACATGCTCGTGCGCAGTAAGGAGAGCGATATTGGACATCTTTTGGAGAATATTGTCTATCTCGAACTCCTTCGGCGGGGCAACGATGTCTATGTAGGACAACTCGATGACGGCACGGAAATCGATTTTGTCGCCAGCAGCCCGGATGGACTAAGCTATTATCAGGTCTCGGCAACCGTCCTCGCAGAGGAAACTCTTCGTCGAGAGTTGGCTCCATTGCAAAAGATTACTGACAACTATCCCAAATGCCTGCTGACTTTAGACGAAATCTTCGGCAATGCCGATTATGACGGGATTAAAAAGCGCAATGTCCTGGAATGGCTACTTGAGGAGAGGGCTTAATCCCAGGCTTGACACAGGCAAAAATCAAGCCCTTCCTTTCTTCCCTCCTTGTTGTATTGAAAGTGCATTTGATATTTTACAGATGGAAATTATATGTCCACCTCTTCTTGATATCCTAGGCTATTACCTGGACTTATCCGCGAGTTTTTCTCCCCACTCCTAGGAATAAATAAAACGACCGCCCTACTTTCAAAGCCGATGGAAAAAGTGCTATAATTTTCTAGGGTATAAGTCCCGTCCCACGAATTTATCAATATCCTACGCCCCAAAGCAAAGGAGTTGAGAAAATGGCGATTTCCACATGTCCTGAATGTGGAGGAACAGTCTCCACTAGCGCCACAGTCTGCGTCCATTGCGGATTTCCCTTAACTGGGGGATCTGTCTCCGAGCCGGTTGTCCCCGAGCAGGAGAGGCCGCCCGTCCTAGTGCCAACACCACCCCCAGTCCAATACGCAAGCGCCCCGCCGCCCATAGGTCCGGTGGTCAAGCAACCGCTTCCCAAATGGGTTATCCCGGTTGTCGCCTCACTTGGCGTGCTCGCTGTACTGGCTCTGCTTGCGGTGGCCATGGTGGGAATGGGCTTATTTTCAATCGGAGGATTTGGCGATCAGACCATCACCCTCGAGGGAGGATACGTCTACACCGGCCCCGTCAAAGATGGCTTGCCTAACGGACAAGGTGTCATTAAAACTCCTTCGGGGAGCACCATCGAGGGCAACTTTGTCAACGGCGAACCCTCGGGCAAGGTTACTATTACGATGGACAGCGGTGATAAAGTTTACGTCGGAGCTTTTTCCTTCACGGGCGGAGTCGCCGATTCCAGCGCCAGCATTATCTATGGTGACGGTGGCACCTATCAGGGTGGCGTTAAAAAAGGTCTACGCGATGGCAAAGGCGTCTATACCGATCGCCTAGGCAACGTCTTTCAAGGGGAATGGGCGGCCGAGTTCCCGGGTCCTGTCAAATTTACCTTGACCCACAGCGATGGTGACGTCTACGAAGGCTTGCTGAATCGCCAGATGCATATGGAAGACGCTTACGGCCTCTACACCCGCGCCGATGGAGTCACCTTTCTGGGCAGCTTTGTCGATGGCGCATTTAAGGGCGGCGTCTGCAGCACTCCCACTGGCAACGAGTACACCTCCAACAATAATAATGGCGGCTATTTCTCCGGCAAGCGCGGCTATTGGAAGCTGAATGGCTGGGGCACGTGTTCCCGGAGCAATGGCGAGTATTACGAAGGTGAATTTAAAAACGACAAATATCACGGCTATGGTAAATTGAACTTTGCCTCCGGCGGCTATGATATCGGTTATTTCGAAGATGGTTTTTTGGTGTATTCCGATTATTACGGGTACTAATCTTGGCTGGCAATGAAAGGGATGGCAGAATGATAGTTTTAGACAGACGCCTTGTTGGAGTACTGATGGTCTTTTTTTTGGTTTGTGCGAACATATCCCCATGGCCCGAGGCAACGGCAGGAGCCTCGCCACGGGTTGAGGTGAAGCAGGGACAGGTTTTTCTCGATGGAAGTCAAGTGACGGCTTCTCCTGGAGAAAAGAGTATGGCGTCGCTTTCGCCGGATGGGCACAACCTCCTTTATTTATCTCGCCTGAGCGACACTTCGCTTAAAGCCGGCATTTATAATCTTGCGACTAAATCTAACCAACTGGTCGAATTGACGGAGGATTTTTTGCAAGTTACCGACCTAGATTGGCTGGGCAATAGCAAGTTTGCCTTGACGATTCATGTCAACCCGAGCATGGAAATTTACAGCGTCTACAGCGTTACCACCGCGCAGTCTATCGGACGCTATTATGGCTACGGTTTTATTGTCAATCAGGCAAGGACGAAGATTCTCTATATCGAAGCCCCGCCGCATTTTTCTCAGGAAGATGGGCCCTATAAATTGATGCTGAATCGGAAAGTGCTGTACATTGCCGCCCAGGGAGTGAGCATCGATAATTCTGTGGCGGTTTCCCCTAGTTTTAATCAAATCGCTTTCTATGAAACGAGCCTGCAGAATGACGCCTCCGCTACTTTGGTGGTTTTGACCTTGGCTAAGAATAGAGTTGTCAGCAAAAAGAGGTTCCCCTGGAATGAACTGATGCCGGAGCTTGAGTGGGACAGCGAGGCTTTACTAAAGATTGGCGATGCGGCCAAGTACGATGCCAGCACGGGGCAGCTACATCGCAAGTGATTCGTTGTTGGCTGAGCTACTATTGTTTTGTGATAGAATTTTTGAGAGTGGATGGGTCATCCACTCTTTTTTGTACTATACTATGGGAGTGAATTGCGTAGCAGGGGGTAATGATAATGTCGAAACGGTGGATTTTTTTTGTAGTTATAATTATAGTCGGGGTGGGGCTGGCCTACGGAGGCAAGCTTTACCAGCAAGCCTTGGAAGGGCGGGAGCAAGGCGCAGATGAAGGAAACCTGACCGGGCAAGAGATGCTTTTTCAGCAGGCAGAGGAAATCGTTGGTGGGATGAGCGACGAGGAGTTGGTCGGGCAGTTATTGATTGCAGGTTTTTCCGGTACAGAGCCCGATTATTATATTAAAAGAATGATTGAGCTGCGCCATTTTGGCGGTGTGATTTTGTTTGGTCGCAACGTCGAGTCGGCAGAGCAGGTCCAGGCAATGACTGCTGCGCTGCAGCAGCTAGCCCAAGCGGGCGGAACGTTGCCGCTGTGGATCTGTGTCGACGAGGAGGGAGGCATCGTGCGCCGGCTTCAGGGAATCGTCGACGCAGAAACCAACCCTCCCGAGCTGGCGTCGTTAAACGATCCTAAATATACGGAAAATATGGCCGAGGCCGTTGGTCATCAGCTACGGGAGCTTGGCATTAATGTTAATTTTGCCCCCGTGGTCGATATTGGCTTTCCCCAGGGGATTATGGTGGAGCGCTCCTTTGGCGCTGACGCGGACCAGGTGGCGGAGCTTGGGGCGGCCTTGGTCCGGGGCTACCATGCCGGTGGGGTAATGGCGACTGCCAAGCATTTTCCGGGGCTGGGGCGGGCAGTGACTGATCCCCATGGTGAGCCGGTGGTGATTGCCGCCGATCGCGCGACTTTGGCTGAGGATTTGCGTCCTTTCCAAGCGATGATTGCCGAGGATGTTGACATAGTGATGGTTAGCCACGCCCTCTACCCGGCTTACGACGAAACTGCAATCGCCACGATGTCGGTCAAGATTCAAGAGGAGTTACTGCGGCAGCAATTAGGCTTCGCTGGGATTATTGTGGCCGATGACATTGAAATGGGGGCGGCGCTAGCTAAGGGTAGTGTCGGAGCGGTCGCGGTGGCAATGGTGCTGGCCGGGGCTGACCAGCTGCTGCTGTGTCATACTCCTGAAAAACAAGCTGAAGCCTACGATGCCATTGTGGCGGCTGTGGCTGACGGTACAATTACCCGTTCGCGCCTGGAGGCTTCCGCCGTGCGGATTGTGATGGCGAAATTATCGATGGGAATGCTGAACTGAGGGTCGGGTGCAATCGCCCAAGGGAGTAACCAGCCATTCTTTGGATGGTTGGCAGTTGGTGCTAAATAGCATAAAATAGTTTTTGTTGAATGCTCTAATGTCGAATCGCAGGGAAAGATTATGTTGCCTGGTTCGGGAGCAGAAAGATTGATGTGAGGAGAATGTATTATGGGAATTGCTGAGATTGTGCGGAGGGCTGCGGCGACGCATCCGGATAAAGTGGCGGTGACCTATGAAGGTGGCGATGTCACCTATCAGGACCTAGACCGTCAGGTGGACGCCTTTGCCAGGTTTTTATTGGAGGCAGGGATGCAACAAGGTGAATTTGTCGGTTTGATTCTAGGGAATCATCCTGCTTTTATCCCCTGCTATTTCGGTACAGCCCGGGCCGGGGGGACGAATATGCCTTTAAACCCCTTGTACAAAAAAGACGAGCTAGAGTATATGTTTGACGATACCAAGGCGACCTTTCTTGTCGTTTTGGAGAGTTTGCTGCCGGTCATCGAGAAAAACCGTGATGCGTTTCCCCATCTGCAAAAAATTATTGTTGTGGGGGAAAATCCTGGTGAGCACCTTTCCTTTGCAAAAATAATGCAGGTAGCCGAGGATATTCCGGTGGAAGATCAGTCGACGGAGGAAGGCATCGCTGTTTGCCTGTATACTTCGGGGACAACGGGCAAGCCCAAGGGGGCTTTGCTCTCCCATGGCAATCTGCTCTATGACGCGGAAAAAGCTATTGCCCGGGTGGGCTTTAAGGCCAGCGACGTTCACTTGCTGGTCTTGCCCTTGTTTCACTCTTTTAGCTTGATGGCTTGCTTGTTGACAGTGCTTTATTCAGAGGGACGGATTGTGCTCATGTCCCAGTTTTTGCCGGATAAAGTATTGCGGGAGCTGAGTAAAAAGGAGATCACGGTGATGAGCGGAGTGCCGGCAATGTTCGGGGCTTTACTTTCCTTCTATAAGGCGGAGGCGGGACACGATCTGTCCGCTTTGCGTCTGTGCATCACAG
>Ga0351902_1059_pt1 | contig 26839 bp, 29 predicted proteins | sample BONcelHT113001D5_FD_205828 | JGI IMG/M metagenome (GOLD analysis project Ga0351902, IMG submission 205828) | Enriched cells from coal bed in the Powder River Basin, Montana, United States - BONCAT cells T11 rep1 HSBNCT.T11.300.1.D5 ...
CTTATACATTTTTATTAAATTTCTCCACAATTTAATATATGACGTTGTAATACAATTGTCAAGTCAAAGATTATCTAATTTCAATGACTTCGTAAATATCTTCGGGCAGACTTGCCGTTATATTAAGCAAATATATTATAATCTCATATGTATGACCTGCGGGAGTGCGAAATATGCACAGCTTTCCGGTTAATAATAATTTTTCTTTAAATGAACTTTATATAAAAAGGATGCGAAATTATAATATTATTTTTTTCTAAATAAATTTGATAATTTTCCGATAATTCTATCATGCAGAGAACAGAAACAAACTGCTCCACAGTAAACCATGGAAAATCAAAAGAACTACGCCTGCTTAAAACAATCTCTAAGCAAGCTTCGGGGTATGAGAACCGCGAGGCGACTAGACAGAGAACGCCTGTGATATGCAGAAGATGTGAGTCTGAAATGCTCCCTGAATATGATTATACAAACAGTGTAAGGGTTCTTGTATGTTCCAACCCAAGCTGCCTGAACAGAGAATATCCTGATTATCCCCGCAGAAACGGCAATCAGGAAGTTTGCTATATTTGCGGCAAAATATTCAGTTTTAAAAAAGATGAATTGGGAATTGTATGCCAGGAGTGCAAGAACAAGATAAGGAGAAATAGAGAACACAGACAGGGTAAGGCACGGAGAGACCATTTACAGTGCGGTATTTAAACGCTTGAATACACGACTGCAAGCATCGGGCATCCAGTTAAAAGGTTCAATGTTTTTAAAACAGGCCGAAGTGGATTAGATTCACGAGGGATTGAGGTGTAAATGTTTAGAAGGTGGAAGGGTGAATGAGAACTTTATTGAAATATGCTGTTTTGATAGCTGTTTTTCTCGTTGTAACCATTGCTGCGTTACATACAGCAGCAGAAGCATCAGATAAAAACAGCAGATGGATCTACATCTGTAATGATATAGACCAAGCTGACATGGAATATTACTACGATTCAGAGACCGTAAAATATATTTCAGATAACCAGGTTAGTGTCTGGATGAGAATAGCCTCGCCATACAATAGACCGCAACTGCTGCACCTTGAGATCGCCTGTGCAAGCAGCATGTTTCACCTTATGGAAAACTCCATTGACTTATGGGGCAACAGAATAAAAACATCTTATATTGCAGGAAGATGGATAGAGACCCCGCCCGACTCGGAAGTTTATCTCCTCAGTAAGCTTGTTTGTAAAAACATCAAAAATGTAAATTAGTTTCCCGCAGGCATGCCGGAAGCATAAAGCGCACTATTTTGGCAAATGGAACTTGCAGGGAAGGGAAGCCGGGACGCCTGCCCGTTTGCGGGTCGTGACTTTTCAGCTGTAGAATTGCGAGTAGCGGGTCCCAGAGATTTATCAGGGCAACGTGTGAAAAGCCTATTGATCATCCTTTTTAGGCAGCGTGTTTTTTTGTATTTCGTCTATTTCGTCTTCTATGTCTCTTATCTCTAAATTAATTCTCGTAATTGAGTTTATTCTTTCTTTTAAATAAAGGTCGTCTTTGCTCAATGCTTTTGCCATCGAAAACTCATTGTAAACATGCTGACCTATTTCCGTATACAGCTTCTGAATATTCCTCTGAAGTTTTGTAATATCAACATATCTTTTTTTACCAATCTTTGCCTGTTTTTCTACATTAAATGCTAAATCCTGTGCCGTCTCCTTCAGTGTCTTCAATCCTTCTTCGGTCTTCTTCTTCAATTCATCAATAAGAGCCATTTGCTTCCCCCTTTTTTTACAGGTAAACCGGGAGTTTCATACAGTCTTTGCTTTCCCTGTTCCCCTGTTTTAATTTTCTTCTTTTACAGGGATTACCTGGTCGTCCCCTTCGCAGCAAAGCCATGGCCTGCTATCGTGGGTACCCCGCCGGCCTCCCCTTCTCCGCTCACCGTCTGAGCTAAGGATATTCTTTATACAGTGGCTTGCGCCTGCTGTTCTCCACAGCGTCAGCGGGGGTGCATCGCCCCTTCTGCCAGCATAAATCCATTGTAATATATTTTAGTATATCTATGTGTTATTGAATTTTCAAGAAACATTCGGTTGCCCGCCACTGACGCTTTTTATGATGACAAAACCCAGAAGGAAAAACAGGGCTATCGAAAGGACAGCAGGTCTCTGGCTCCCGAAAGTCGATGAAAGATATCCGAAAACAAGTGGCCCGATTATAGCCGATGATTTACCTACAAGGCTGTAAACACCGAAAAACTCCGATTCTTTGCCGGGCAATATGAACTGGGTATAAAAAGCCCTTGTTGCAGCCTGGACCGTGCCGAGCCCGAACCCTGCTATGGCAGCGATTATTGCAAATAATAATTTTCCATAAACAAAAAATATGGCTATTGATACGGCAATCCACAGAATCAGGGAAAGCAGGATAACCCTTTTGGGTCCCCAATAGTCAATGTATCCGGCCATCAAAAAAACACCGGCAAGGGCTGTGGCCTGAACAATAAGGTACATATAGATTAATTCATCGGATTTAAAACCGAGGGTGGTGGCTGCAAAAATACTTGAAAAAACTATTACGGTGTTTACCCCGTCTTCATATATGAGATAGGCTATAAGGAACTTTCTCTGATTTTTGTTCAGCCACATTTTTTTAAATTGCCCCCATGTATGGCAAAAACCATCTATGGCCGAAACAAATATCTTTGTTCCGGCCTTTGGGTCTGACGGCAGGAAGATAAAGGCAGGCAGGGAGAATACGGCAAAAAAAAGTGCCACCATAAGCCATATACTGTTGATCATCCCATGGCTAACAAGGAAAAGTGCAAGAAGAAGCGAAAATATCGAGCCGGCATATCCTGTCCCGAAACCCCATGCAGATACCCTGCCCTGATGCGTAGGTTGGACAATTTCAGGCAGAAAAGAATTATAAAAAACAAGACCTCCTTCCATCCCCACATTTGCAAGGACGATCAGAACAAACCCTTCAATAGCCATATCCTTGCGTAGAAAAGAAAAAGAGGCCACCGCAGCGATGCACAAAAATGTAAGAAATAGAAGCAGTTTTTTTCGTATCTTCGCATAATCTGCAATGCCACCGAGAAAGGGAGATGTTATAGCAACAATGGCCATGCTTACTGATATTGCCCTTCCCCACCATATATCTCCCATACCGGCAGTATTACCGACAATTATGTTTGCATAATAAACGGGGAAGATTGTGGCTGTTATGACTGCTGAATAGCTTGAGTTGGCAAAATCGAACAGGCACCAGGATGGTATCGTTTTGTTCATAAATGAGCTTTAACCCCTAAAATGATAACCTGCTTTTAATAAAATATCATACAAATATTGTTTCAGTCTTAAGCCGGTAAATTCCCCGCAGCTTGCTGCCAAAGCTTTTTCAGTTTTTTTGTTTTTGCGATGCATCCTCTTGCAAGGGGGCATTTCATTATAAACTTTCCAAAACTGTTCGCAAATGACGGCTACAAAAAAATATAAATACTATTCAGATTCTGATATTCATGCTTCCGGTTTTATATCCTTTCAAATCAAGCGTTATATAAGAAAATCCATACTGCTTGAGCGCTTCAGCGATACCGGTCTTATTGGCCATTATCACAACAAAATCTTCCTCCATAACCTCAATACGTGCAACATCACCATGATATCGTACCCTTACCTGCCGTATACCAAGGCTCCGGATAAAATCTTCAGAGCGTTCTATCATTTTGAGGACCTCAATACTGATTGGTGTGCCATAAGGTATCCTTGATGAAAGGCAGGCGAAGGAGGGCTTGTCATGTGTAGGAAGAGAAAATCTTTTTGACAGCTCTCTTATTTCATTTTTTGCAAGTCCAGCCTCCAGCAAAGGGCTTAAAACATGATGTTCAATACAGGCCTTCCTTCCGGGCCGGAAGTCATCCATATCGTCGAGGTTAGATCCTTCTGTCACGTGGAAAAACCCTTTATCCCTTGCAATATCCCAAGCCATATCAAAAAGATAGTTTTTACAAAAATAGCAACGGGAGACGGTGTTTTGAATGTAATTCCGGTCTTCCATTTCGGAGGTTTCTGCGATAATATATTCAGCCCCGATAAGCTTCGACAGACTCACGGCTTCTTCTATTTCCCCTTGAGGACACGTTGGTGACAATCCGATAAAGGCAAGCACATTCTCCCTGCCGAGAATGTCTGTAGAAACCTTGAGAAGAAATGTACTGTCCACGCCGCCGGAAAACGCGACAACAACCTTCCGGAGTCCTTTAATAATATCTTTTAAGTTGTTTAACTTCTGCTCAATTTCCACGATTTCAGCCTGCATCAGATTGTTTGAGAAACAGCCCGCTGGCGTTTCGCCTCGGAGACAGAAACAGCAAAACAGGTTGCAACATTTAATGAAGGAAAGACATCCTCGGTTGGGATTTTGATAATTTCATCGCATTTTTCTTTTGTAAGCCTGCGCAAACCCTCCTCGCTGCCGAAGACGAGGCATACGGGACCACGCAGGTCTGCTTTCCATATAGGCGCTATACCATTTTCGTCGAGAACATAACAAAAAACTCCGGTCTCTTTTAACGTATCAATATATCGCGCAAGGTTGACAACCCTGACTATCTTTACATGCTCAATGCCTCCGCGCGAAATGCTCGCAACGGTTTGTGTAATACCGCATGAGCGGTCCTTAGGAATAATAATCGCATTTACTCCGAAGCAGGCTGCACTTCGTAAAATATTACCAAGGTTCTGCGGATCAAAAATACCGTCGAAGGCACATAAAAGAGGGTTTTTAATACGCTCAAGATCATGTAAAAGCTCATCAGGGTCCGTATAAGATATCTCATCTACTTCAAGGCATATGTGGGATTTTATATTGGTGAATTTTTTAAAAAAGATGTTTTTCTGAAGCACCTTAAAAGAAACACCCTGTCTCTTAGCCTCTTTAATGACTTCATCCGATACAGTCTCATAACCATGTTCGATCCAGAGCCTTCTGACAGATCCGGGATGGCTCTTTATAAGTTCTATAATACTGTTTTTGTTAGTTAGGTAGGGCATTTTTGATGTCTTCGCAGACTTTCTCAAGAAGGGATTGCGGGTTTTCACTATCCGTTATTGCCCTGCCGAGCACAATGTAAGTTGCGCCCATACGAATTGCATCTTTTGGAGTAATTGTCCTTTTCTGGTCATCTTTTTTTGATTCTATCCTTACACCGGGTGTTACAATGATAAAATCGTTCCCGCACAGTTCCCTTATCATTGTGATATCTTCACCTGCTGCAACAACACCGTCAAGTTCAGCTTCCTTTGCAAGGAGGACAAGATTCCGGGCTAATTGAGATACAGGAATATCTATGCCCATACGTTTAAGCTCAACATCATCTATGCTTGTCAACACTGAAACTCCGATAATCTTTGGACGTTGCAGTTCAAGTCTTTTTACGGCATTGAAAAGTGCAGCCCTTGCTTCTTTCATCATGGTAAAACCGCCTGATGCATGTATGTTCAGCATGTCAACACCGAGCCGTGCCGCTTCAACAACAGCCTTTGAAACAGTATTCGGTATATCATGGTACTTGAGATCTAAAAACACCTTTGAATTTTTCATGTTTATAAAATCTACGATTTTCGGACCACAGTGGGTAAACAGCTGTTTGCCGACTTTGAACATTCCGACATGGTCTTTAAACTCCATAACAACCCTGCGTGCTTCCTCAAAATGCTCTACATCGAGGGCGAGAATGATTTTTTCCTTCGGATCCATATCGTCTCCTGTTAAAAATCTATAAGGCAAAATAAAATCTGTTGTTTCCGTCAAAGCCGTTCATAATCTGTATTAAAAGGATTACCGGTAATTGTTAAAGTTTTTTATTTGAAACATATTTTATTGCCCCTCGGCGCTCATTCTCTGTAATCTGCCTCGGGGTGATTCTTTTCTTTTACTCTTTTTTTAAGAAGATGTAAAGATACCTTTAAAAGATTTTACCTGTTTTTGTACTTTTATGCACCGGAATTTATATCGTTTCTACACAGAGATCAAGGTTTTTGCAAAACCTAAATTCGGTATCAGTAATCCAGCCCGATTGTTGCTGACGCACCTTCTTTAAATATATGTTTTACCTCTTTCATTTCCGTAACTATGTCCGCCATCTTGATAAGTTCAGGCGGTGCATCCCTCCCGGTTATAATCACATGGAGCGCATCGTCCTTCAATATAAGAAAATTAATCACTCTATCAACAGGAAATAGCCCCAGATTTAATACAACGGATATCTCATCTAAAATAAGGATCTCGTATTTCTTTTTCGAGAGCATCTCTTCCATGAAGAGCCATGCATTTTCAACGATTTCCATATGCGGTCTCGGGTCGTCTCCTCTGAAGACAAAACCCATACCAAAGGGGTATATATCTATTTTTCCCAGCATTGCCGGGCAGACTTTCTGCTCTCCTGATTTACCCTCTTCTTTCATAAATTCTATCATTAATGTGTTCATACTGTGGCCGCTTGCACGGAGTGCAACACCGAGTGCGGCTGTTGTTTTACCCTTGCCGTCACCGGTAAAAACTACAATGAGTCCTTTTTTTGCTTTCTTCATAAATCCCCCTTAAAATCAGTGAATAGTGGATAGTGTTCAGTTTTTTCTTTTCACCTTTTCACGTTCCACTTTTTCGCTGTTTTTCAACCCTTTATCAGGCCCAGCGGCACAATCTTTGCGACAAGACGGGAAATGCCTGCATCATTTACAACCTGAACTACTTTTGATACATCTTTGTATGCCTCCGGCATTTCTTCCATAAGCGTTGCCCTGCTCGCAGCCCTCACATATATCCCCCTTAATTCCATTTCTTTATATACTGAACGTCCTTTTGATGTCTTTATTGCCTGGCTCCTGCTCATAAGACGTCCTGCACCGTGACATGTACTCCCGAAGGTTTCTTCCATTGCTCGTTCTGTGCCGGAAAGTACGTACGATGCCCTTCCCATGTCTCCGGGTATTAATACAGGCTGACCCGCTTTCATATATCTTTCGGGCAGTGCGGGGTCGCCTGCCGGAAATGCCCTCGTTGCCCCTTTTCTATGCACACAGAGGGTTGTTTTTTTATGCTTCTCAATCTTTGCTATGTTATGGCACACATCGTAGACGAGCGAAAGGCCGATCCTGTTTGCGCTCATTCTGAAAATATGCTCGAATGTTTCTCGCACCCAGTGCGTAATCATCTGTCTGTTCGCAAATGCATAATTTGCAGCAGATGCCATAGCACCGAGATATCTTTGTCCTTCCGGCGATTCAACGGGCGCGCAACAAAGCTGCCTGTCGGGCAACGATATGCCGTATTTTTCAGACGCTTTAAACATCTCTTTTATGTAATCGTCGCATATCTGGTAGCCTAAACCCCGTGAACCGGTATGAATCATTACTGTTATCTGATCCTGGAATAGTCCGAAGATGCTTGCGATGTCTTCATCGTATATCTCTTTTATACAACCAATCTCTACAAAATGGTTGCCTGCTCCTAAGGTCCCGAGCTGATCCCTGCCCCTTTCGAAGGCCCTGTCCGATACGTTTTCAGGCAGTGCAAATCCAATCTGCCCCTCATCTTCAATGAACGGTAAGTCATCGTGTGTTCCGTATCCATTCTCTATTGCCCATCGTGCACCTTGTTTAAGCACCTTTCTTAATTCATCCTTTGAAAGTTTAAAATCCTTCCTGCGGGATCCTACTCCGCTGGGGATATTAAGGTAGAATTCATCTACAAGGCCTTCAATTTTATGCTTGATATCATGAACGCTCAACACGGAGCGCATGAGCCTTACGCCTCAGTTTATGTCATAGCCGACACCGCCTGGGGAAACGATACCTTTGCCCATATCAAATGCAGCTACTCCGCCGATAGGAAAACCGTAGCCCCAGTGGATATCAGGCATTGCCATGGACATGCCCACAATGCCGGGCAGGCAGGCAACGTTCTCTACCTGTTTGATGCTTTCGTCTGTTCCCATCATGTGGAGCAGTTCTTCATTCAGAAAGACAAGCCCATCCACAAGCATACGGTCATGTCTTTCTACCAGATATCTATTATTGTCAAGTTTTCTTAAATGTTCACGCAGGTTTTCCATTATTTGAGCCCTCCTGCAATGGGCGGTTGATATTTAAGCAAAAAAATTGGGGTTCCGTAATGTATTCAATACTTAAAACATTGCTTCCCTCACACATCAACTATTACCGTTGCCTTCAGCATATCATCTTTTTCTTCAATAAAAAAATTATGGTAGGTAACCGCCTTGACTTCTCGCTTTATCGTGTCTCTTGAGGGGTTATATATTCCACCAATTACAGTTCCAGTCAGTTTCTTCCTTTCAATTTTTAAGGACAGGTCTTTTGGTATAAATCCTTCCATATCCCATAGGTAAAGAAGTTCATTAAGGAAGACAATGAGAAGTCCCTGGTCATCCGTTAGGTCAAATCTTTTGCCTTTCTCCGGCCTCCTTTCTCCTGGCTCAACTATGAGTGAAAAGAGGGCCTCGACAGCGTTTTTATAGAGGTCCTCCAGCGTTTTTCCATATATTTCAAATCCAACATCGGCCTCGTGATCTATAATTTTATAATGTTTCATTTAGAAGCAAGTTAACTGATTGATGAAATAATTTGTCAATAGGTGCCCGCTTTCTCGCTTTCAGCCTTTAATAATTTCTTTAATCTTCCCTGTTATCCCCACTGCTTCCTTTAGGGGCCTCTGCCATATATTTCTCCCGAATATAAGTCCTGAAGCACCGGCCTTTATGCACACCTCGGCTTTTTTGATAAGGTCGTTATCAGAAACCATTTCGCCTCCCGCAAAGATTACAGGAACGCCGCCGGTACTTGCAATAATCTGTTTTATTGCATCTCCCAACCCGATATCATAGCTTTTATAAGGCTCCGGTATTTTATCATTCTTTTTCAGGGAAGGTACGTTAAGTTTTACCATGTCTGCCCCGAGTTCTGCGGCAACACGGCCTGCATATTCTATGGCATAAAGACTGTCTTTGCCGCCCTTTTCTTTAATATCTTCGCCTCTCGGGTAAGACCAGACAATCACGGGTAATCCATGACGGTGGGCCTCTTCTCTTATCTCGGAAAATTGTTCTATATCCTCATCCTGTCTTGCTGAACCTACGTAGAGGGTATAGCCGATTGCTATAGCCGAAAGGGAGAGCGCATCATTAACGCTTGCCGTAAGCGGGGAAAGAGGCTCATCGTCAGACGGAATCTCCGTCTTGCCGTTCACCTTCAATATTAGCGGCACTTCTCCGTATATGTCTTTAAAGTACCTCCTTGCATTACCTATATGCATAACAACCGCATTATATTTTGCTTTTTTTGCAATTTCTATAATATGCATCGGATCCCGTGCAAACGTAGCCTGGAAAAAGTCTCTCGGACCATGTTCGAGTCCCTGATCGTAAGGTAATATCAGGGTTTTCCCGTTTGTTTGAAACAACCTGTTCAACTTCACTTCTTTTGGTTCCATGTACCCTCCTTCTTAATATTTACTGTGATGAAAGAAAACAATTATATCACCTCGCAAAAATAAAGGGAAAAAGTTTTCACATCAATGAGGTTATACACAATGCTGGACGAGTATCGTTTCTCCGGTTTACAATCTGTCAGTCAATATGCCGTAACCAACAGTCCTTATCAGCTCAACCCTGTTCCTATTTTCTTTTTCTTTTTATCCAGCCGGGCTTCCTTCTGCTGTTCATAGATATCATCCACGAGAGTAGAAAGCCTCTCCCGCCAGCGTGGATCATCTTTGTTGTATTCTATTTCTTCATAGAAATCCGATATGGTGTGGTCCTGGAGCTTGTAAGGATTCGACTCAGCTTCCAGGTCAAAAACGGTATGTCTCAACTCATGCCGGATCAGCCTTTCCTTATCGGCTTTTGTAATATTGTCCCAGCATAATTTATCCAGGGTTATAATGTAATCATACCCTTCGACCGCCCCGGCTTCATCGATTGTCAAATGTCTCAGGAGGTCATTTGTTCTCATTATGCGGCCAAGCACCATCATGCCGCCTGATTTTCTTTTTCTTACATCAAAGAGCACTTTGATCTGTGCATTTTTTAATTCCGGAAAATACTGAGCCTTTATCTCCCTCATCATTGTCACTACCTCATCGCTTACTTCTTCGTATCTGAGCCCCATTCAACTGCCTCCTGTAAATAAATTATTAAAATTATCCGAAAAAAACTATTATCCGGCCCTTTCAAAATATGACCTGGCTATTTGGACATCCATACTGATCCTGTGCTTCAAGTCATCGGCATTGTTAAACTTTATTTCGTCTCTGATCAGTTCATGAAAATACAAAGAAACTTCTTTCCCGTAAAGGTTGTCCGAAAAATCAAGTATAAATGTTTCAATAGAGCTTTCCTTATTATTAAAAGTAGGATTATATCCGATGTTTGTAACCGATTGGTATGTTTTATTATCAACCCTGACTTCACTGATATAGACACCGTTCTTAGGGATAACCTCAAATTCGGTTACAATGTTTATAGTAGGGAAACCGATGCCGCCTCCTCTGCCGTATCCTCTTGATACCCGGCCCTCCATTATGTATGGCCTACCGAGAAATACCTCAGCTTTTTTAACATCTCCGGCCATGATCAACTTTCTTATCCTGTTGCTTCCTATCTTTTCGTCGTTTAATGTAATGGCCTCCACTATTTCAAAAAAGAAACCGAACCGACCGGACAGAGTTCTGAGGATTTCTATATTGCCCTTGCCTCCTTTACCAAATTTAAAATCATAACCAACAACCAATCTTTTTATACCAAGCATTCCAACCAGTATATTTTCCACAAACGCCTCAGGTTCTGTAAAACGAAATTCATCTGTAAATGGTAATAACAGCAATACATCAATGCCGCTCTCTTCAATAAGCCTTTTTTTTACATTAACCGGTGTAATAAGGCCAAGGTGATTGTCGGGTCTTAAAACACTCAGCGGATGGGGGTTAAAGGTCATGAGCATCGACGTGCCCGATATCTCTGCTGCATGTGTCCTAACCTTTTCTATGATTTTTCTATGACCGAGATGTATTCCGTCATAGTTTCCTATAGTAAGAACCGTATCAGGAAAGCTTTTAAAATTATTAAGAGATTCAAATGTTATCATATACACCTCTTGACATATGCATCATATCCATATAAGTTAATGAAATGTAATGCCGAAGTGGCGGAATTGGTAGACGCGCTAGATTCAGGGTCTAGTAGGCTGTAAGCCTGTGTGGGTTCGAGTCCCGTCTTCGGCATTTTTATTTTTTTGTATGTTTAGCTGTAAACCAGTCTATTAATCTCCTTGCAATGCTTATATTTCCAGGAATTTCAGGGAGATTCCCTGCCTTAAACCATCCTGCAGAAGCTATCTCTTCGCCGTCCACTTTTATTTCACCACCTGCGTAGCTTGCAGTAAAAGCTATCATCAGGGAATCAGGGAATGGCCAGGGCTGGCTTCCGAAATAACGCATATCCTTTACATCAATGCCGACTTCTTCCTTGATTTCCCGCTGTACTGCCTCCTCAAGAGTTTCGCCGGGCTCAACAAATCCGGCAAGCACACTATATAAATTACCCTCGAAACGTCTGGCCCGGGCAAGCAATACCATATCTTCATGCTCAACAAGGACTATAACGGAAGGTGAAATTCTGGGGAACATGATAAAACCACATTTAGGACATTCCTTAGCACGTATATCCTCTCTGTTTGTTGTCTCCTCCCCGCATCTCCCACAGAATTGGTGCGTCCTATCCCAGTCCGCTATCTGGACTGCCCTGACAGCCACCCTGTAAAGACTCTCTTCCAGATGTCCATACAGTTTCCACAGTCCTTGAAAAATGGTCCCCTCAGGGATGTCACATGTATCCTGTAATTCAGCAGAAAAACAATCGCACCCATCAAGGGTTCCTATGTAATGATGACGTGCTGTTGGCAACCCGGACTCGGCAGGTACTGTTAACAAAGGTACGGATAACGCGTCTCCGGCCGTCCTGACAAGCATCCTGTGACCTTTAAAAATAAACCACAAGGCAGCTGGACTTGCCTGTTCGCGTGACGGATTTATAGAAGGGATAAACTGCCCTGACATGCTGAAAAAAATACTTCTTATGACAGGCAAAGTCAATAGCATCGACTTTTGTTTTAAACTCAATTATGGTATATGTTTTAACATGTCAGGATTTAAAGGAAAAACAACTTCAGGCAGTCATGACAACAGGCAAAACGTGAGGCTTGACAAAAGAAGCAAGGCCCCTCTCTCAAGCCAACTGGTACTTCTGCGCAGAGAGATTGCTCAATTAATGGTATCTGAACGAAAAAATAAACGGATAAAAGAGATGCTGCAAAAAAAAACACATGCCCTGGGAGAGAGAGTCAAAGAATTAAATTGCCTCTATGCCATTTCCAACCTTGTTGAAAAACATCCTATTTCTCTTGATATTATCCTCAGAGGTATTGTGGACATTATACCCTCTGCCTGGCAGTACCCTGAGATTACCTGTGCAAGAATCAGCATCGGGCATCAAATTTATGAGACAGCAAATTTTACAGAGACACCTTGGCGACAATCCGCCAATATATTCATACACAGGGTAAAAGAAGGTTTTCTGGATGTATATTACCTCGAAGAACGGCCCAAGAGCGGTGAAGGGCCGTTTCTGAAAGAAGAGCGGAGCCTTATAAACGCTATAGCGAAACGCATTGGCGAAATTATTGAAAGAAGACGCCTTGAAAAGCAGGTACTTGAAATCAGTGAACGCGAACAACAGAGGATAGGACAGGACCTGCATGACAGTTTATGTCAGCAGCTAACAGGTGTTGCCTTTCTCGGCAAGGTTTTACAGCAGAAGATGAAAAAAAAATCCTTTGAAGAAGCAAGCAGTGCCGGTGAGATGGTATCCCTGATTGACGAGGCCATAACACAGACAAAAGGAATTGCCCGGGGACTTTATCCGGTGAAGCTTGAGGCGAATGGCCTTATGGCAGCACTCTCCGAGTTATCGCGGAACGTGGAAAAGATGTTCGGAATAAGATGTATTGTTGAATATGATAAACCCGTACTTTTTTATGATAATATGGTAGCTATCCACATTTACAGAATTATTCAGGAGGCCGTTAACAATGCCGTTAAGCACGGAAAGGCAACAAAAATTGTAATCAAATTCACTAACAACAACGGTATATCGGTTCTTACAGTTAAAAACAATGGTCGCAGCACCAGTGTTGTCGAAGAAAACGTGGGTATGGGTATCAGTATCATGAAACACAGGGCGAATATGATAGGGGCATCCATTGATATCAAAAACCGTCTGGAGGGGGGTACCATAGTTAAATGTTCATTTGAAAATAATCAAGGTGACGAGGGGGCATATAAGTATGAATAGAAAACAGAATGACTCTATAAAACGCAAAAGAAAGATATTTATTGTAGACGATCACCCTATTGTCCGCAGAGGACTTTCTCAGATGATAAACCAGGAAACAGACCTGACGGTATGCGGTGAGGCAGACAGCGCGCAACATGCACTTGAATCTTTAAAAAAATCCCAACCGGATTTAATGATTGTCGATATTTCCCTCCAGGGTATTGACGGTATAGAATTAATTAAAATCATCAAGACACGTTACGAAAATCTGCCGGTGCTGGTTGTATCGATGCACGATGAGTCTCTATTTGCCGAACGAGCCTTGCGGGTAGGCGCGAAAGGCTACATCATGAAACAGGAAGCAATAGAAAAAATGATGGAGGCTATTCGCAGGGTCTTACGGGGAGAATTATATATCAGTGAGGGTGTCAGTGCAAATATCGTAAAAAGGTTTATTAACGGAAAGGCTGAAAATAGCCAATCCGCCATTGAAATACTGAGCGATCGTGAACTCGAAGTATTTCAATTAATAGGACAGGGGGTGGGAACGCGCCAGATAGCAGACAATCTGAACGTAAGCATAAAAACGGTTGAATCATACCGTGCAAACATAAAAGAAAAATTGAAGCTGAAAAACGCAACTGAACTGATGAAACATGCCATACATTGGGTAAATAACAGATAGTATTATGTTTATAGCACATATAGTGTAATCCCCTATCTATTCAATAGTATTATCACCTATCAATAATATAGCTTGTGCCTGATTGTACAAAGTGGGTCTTTTAGGTTTTATTTAAACCGTAAGCTTACACTCTGTATCGAGGTGGTATATGGAACTATCAAACAAAGTCATAGCGTTTAAAACATTCGCAAAGACACTGCATAATACATTAAACGATGAGTTGCCGGATGAGCCTTTAAGCGTTCAGGAAGAAGAGACTCTTGTCGGGAAGGCAAGGGAGGTCCTGGATGATATGGAGGAATTGTGGGAAATTAACCATGGCGCTGTTGAACTGAGAGATAAAATTCATATGTTGCGCTACTACTTAAAAAAAATGCACAAATGAAACGGTGAGGGTAATCAGAAAACAAATAAAAAAAGGAGAATACAATGTCTGTTGTCAATGATGCACTTCAAAAAGTAAAAAGGGAAGATCCCAATCAACCGGAGTTTCAGCAGGCAGTTAAGGAGGTTATGGAATCTCTTGAATCTACCGAAAGCAAACACCCGGAATTTGTAAAAGCAAAGATATATGAACGAATAGTTGAACCGGACAGGACAATTATCTTCAGGGTTCCCTGGATTGACGACAAGGGTGATGTTCAGGTCAACAGAGGATACAGGATACAGTTTAATAATGCCATCGGGCCATACAAAGGCGGGTTGAGGTTCCATCCGTCTGTAAATCTAAGTATTTTAAAATTTCTCGGTTTCGAACAGATATTTAAAAACTCACTTACCACTCTCCCTATGGGCGGTGCTAAGGGCGGTTCTGATTTTGACCCGAAGGGAAAGTCAGACAACGAAGTCATGAGATTCTGCCATGCCTTTATGAGAGAGCTCTTCAGACACATCGGGCCCGAAAGGGACGTACCAGCCGGAGACATCGGCGTAGGAGGACGTGAAATAGGATACATGTTCGGTTATTACAAAAAGATTGTAAACGAGCATACCGGTGTGCTTACAGGAAAGGGTCTTGAATATGGAGGCAGTCTTATAAGGCCTGAAGCTACAGGATATGGCGCAGTATATTTCGCAGCAGAGATGCTGGCAACAAGGGGCATGGATTTCAACGGAAAGGTTGTTGCCGTGAGCGGATCAGGAAACGTGTCGCAATACGCCGTAGAAAAGGTCAATCAACTCGGCGGCAAAGTGATTACGCTATGTGATTCCAATGCCACAATAGTTGATGATGAAGGCATTTGCGGTGAAAAATTTGATTATGTCATGGAACTGAAGAACATAAAAAGAGGGAGAATCAAAGATTATGCAGATAAATTTGGAACAGTCTGCTATATGGGCGACAATGTCTGGGATGTAATAAGGGAACAGGGGATTAAAGTAGACGTAGCCCTGCCATGCGCTACTCAGAACGAACTTGACGGTAAAAATGCGGAAGCTCTTGTTAAGAACGGATGTATCTGTGTCGCAGAAGGGGCTAATATGCCTTCAACCCCGGAGGCTGTAAAAATTTTTCAGGAAAACAATGTACTCTTTGGACCAGGCAAGGCAGCGAACGCCGGAGGCGTGTCCGTTTCAGGCCTTGAGATGAGTCAGAACAGTCTTAAGCTTTCATGGTCAAGGGAAGAAGTAGATAAAATGCTGCTCGGTATTATGAAAAGCATACACAAATCATGTATAGAGGCCGGAGAAGCATATGGGAAGAAAGGAGATTATGTTGCCGGTGCAAATATCGCAGGGTTTGTAAAAGTTGCCAAGGCAATGCTCGCATACGGGATTGTTTAATATGAACAAGGTAATGTATTCAATTCTCAGAGTCCTGGACAGGCAACAGAATATTATGGGTTCGACCGAACTTGCAAGGGAACTGCTGCCTCACGGGATCGAGCTTTCAGAGAGAACGGTGCGACATTACCTTAAGCTGCTCGACGAAAATGGATTGACTTTTGTCCAGGGCAAAAGGGGAAGGACTATTACTGAAAAGGGAAGATCCGAGCTGAATAATTCCTTTGTGTCTGAAAAAGTAAATTTCGTTATCAGTAAGATGGATAGTCTTTCCTATTTAACCGATTTTAACTTAGACGCCATGAAAGGAAATATAATTCTCAACATATCCTTTTTTGCTGAAAAAAAACTCAGGGATGCGTTGAGGGTAATAACAGAGGTTTTCAATTCACCTTATGTTATGTGCAACAGGATTATCATGGCAAAAAGCGGTGAAAGAATTGGAGATATTGTAATTCCCGAAGGCACAATAGGCCTCGGGACAGTTTGCAGCGTAACATTAAACGGCATATTTCTGAAGGCCGGCATACCGGTCGCTTCCAAATACGGTGGTGTAATGGAAATTCAGGAAGGAATTGCAAAGAGATTTGTTTCGCTGATCAGCTACGAAGGATCCTCTCTGGATCCCCTTGAAATCTTTATCCGCAGCCGGATGACTGATATTAACGGAGCCATAAAACAGAATAATGGCAAGATACTGGCAAGCTTCAGAGAAATTCCGGTTGTCAGCGTAAACGAGGCGGAAAATTTAAGCAATAAGATGATAAGAAAGGGCATCGGAGGAAAGATACTTTTCGGAAAGCCGAATCAGCCCTTACTGGATATCCCGGTAGGGGCTGACAAAGTCGGCATGATAGTGGTAGGGGGCCTTAACCCGATAGGTGCTGCAGAGGAATCAGGGGTACACACAGAAAGCATGGCAATGTCCACACTGTACGAGTATTCAAAACTTTTGAGTTTTAACGATGCAGTGAGCTCTATTTTATATCAGTGAGAGCGATGGAGATTTTCCTTTATAATAAACCCGTTGAAATTCAGAAATGCAATCTTCCTCAAGATTAGATTTTTTGCCAAAAAGCATTGAACCGACGCATACATTCTATGCGCCGGTTTTGTATTCTATCTGATGTTCCCGGCTCAGAAGTACGGTTTATCCACGTCACGTGAGCCGTTTTCGGGAGGCAAATCCGTTCTTTACTGTCCCTCAGGCACAAACTAATCCCAGAATTTCCACCAGGGTTTTTTCACCTTAACTATTTTGCTTTGCAACAACTCCAGTTCCGTCTTCAGTTCCGGAGAAAAATCTGCCGGTATTTTATTTGGCATGTATCCCCATTCAAATTTTTTGCAGCGGTCATGAAATGCACGAACCCACTCATTCTGGACCAACCTGCCAGCAGGGTCAATCGTTCCGGTTTCTGCAAAGGATTCAGAATCCAATTGCGGACTTAGCATGAAACGACGGTCTGACGGAGCAAGTCCTTTTTCGGAAGAAGCCGCAAAAACTTCCTTAACAGCCTCTACATTCAGTTTGTCGCCGAAAATAGCGATGCAGAACTCGCGCTTACCTCCTTTCATTGTTTCAGAGGTATCACCCGACCGCAATGTGCAACCGACAATCTTTTCGGGACGAAGGTTTCTCATGAAAATTTCCCACGACTTTGCTCCATAGAAGCCTCCACCCAATTCATAAATATCAAAAACAACACCCACACCTTTCATAACAACCTCCTTTTATTTACCTAACAATTAATATGCTGCATTTATATGCTGCAATTAATGTGCTACAATTAATGTGCTACAAGATAGGAAAATACAGGGGTAATCCGTTTAGAAAAAACAACGACGATCTTTGATGCTTTCACCCCCACTGTGAAGCCTAAAAAGGCATTGCTGCAAGTCCTAACCAATCCCCCAGATTCAAGACAATTAATTCTGTCTGCCTTTTTTTCTATTTTCCTTTAAACTAAATAAAAATGCAACTATATTTTTACTGGAGTTTCCTGACCTTTGGAGCAAAACAGAATACTTTTTCGCTCCAGTATCGCGAGAAGGCACCCCGACCTCTCGCTTTTACTTCGAATACACGCTAAATCGATTCCTCTGTGAATCAGTATGAAGATATAGCTTTTATTTATTATTTGTCTATGAAAAGTACACCCGCTATTGAGTAATCATGCTTTGCCATGTCCTGGAGGATAATCTTCACAGTATCCGGTTCCACATCGAGACTTTTTACTACAGCATCGGTTATTCCTGCAACGAGTTTCCTTTTCTGTTCCACTGTTCTTCCCTCAATTAAGTTAACCTGAATGATCGGCATGAGGCCTCCTTGTTTTAAAGTATTCCCCTATAGGCTATATAAAGTTCTCTCCATACAACACGCAGTCGTGCAGATGGTGTTTAAAAGAAAGCCCAATGGAGTCATAAATTTGTTTTTTACAAAATCAAAATTACTCGGGGAATATTGACGGAACGAAAAAATAAACAATATTTCAATGATATATCCTTGCCAAAACCGCTGCTCCCCTGTCATATCGCCCCTTTTTTTCTTTATATTTTCCAGCTATTTCAGCAGACTGTCAAGAAATATTTAGCAGGCAGAGTAATAAATCTTTGTTTCAGCAATTCTCTGTTCCTGGGGAGATATTGTCATTTCTTAAAATAAAACCGGGAAGACCGATTGAAAAAGATGGGGAAGGTGCTGCATGCTGAATGTCCCGTCAAACATAATAAAATCCCCCGGTTTTGTCGGGGGATTTTATTATTTCAGCAATCTTTTGAAAAAGCTTAAGCAGGTTTAATACTCTGCATCTCCTTTTAAAATAACCAGGCTTACAGTTTAAACAACAGATCCGTATAACTTGGTACGGGCCACATATCGTTGGGAACGATCATCTCTATGGCATCAACATCTGTGCGTAAATCCCGCATTGCAGGAATAACGTTGTCGCGGTAGCTTTCAGCTTTTTTAACAACATCATCTTGCTTTTGTGCCTTCTTTACTGCAGCTTCAAGCCTTGACAGGTTCTTATATGACGACACGAGTAGAGTACTAAGCTTACCGAGAATATCTTCCTGAACAGAAGCCGGGACCGATACGGCTTTAAAACCGGATATAGAATCCGCTAAGAATGTTGCATATTCCATCGCTGCCGGGATAAATTGTTTCCTAACCATATCTATTGCTGCCAAAGCCTCAATATTGATCTGTTTGGCATAGGTATCTACATAGATGTCATAGCGTGAATGCAACTCCTTATGTGACAGAACTTCATACTTTTCAAAAAGTTTCAGGGCTTTGTCCGTAACAAAGGCCTTTAATGCATCAACAGAATTCGTTACATTGGGAAGTCCTCTCTTTTTAGCCTCACCTACCCAGTCTTCTGCATAGTTATTCCCGTTAAAGATTACCCGGCTGTGTTTCTTATAGACTTCTCTGATAATCGCTGTTACCTCGGCATTTTTGTTTTTAGCCTTTTCCAGACGGGTGGCTATTTCGTCGAGTGCCTCGGCTGCAATGGTATTTAAAGCCACATTGTGCCCCGCAATTGATTGTGCCGAGCCCACCATTCTGAATTCGAACTTGTTGCCGGTAAAGGCAAAAGGAGAAGTCCTGTTGCGATCGGTATTGTCTTTTGGAATTACAGGCAGTGTGTTTACGCCAACATTTACAAATTGTGCACCCTTGGCGCAGATATTTTCGCCTTTTGCTATCTTTTCAATAATCTCTGTTAACGCTTCACCCATAAAGATGGAAATAATAGCCGGGGGAGCCTCGTTAGCGCCTAAACGATGATCGTTTCCTGCGGTTGCACAGGTGGCCCGTAAGATATCGGCATGTCTGTCAACGGCCATTATCAGTGCACTCACAAATAACAGAAACTGAACGTTTTCACAGGGTGTATTACCGGGTTCCAGCAAATTGGCACCTTCATCCGTTGAAAGAGACCAGTTGTTATGCTTGCCCGAACCGTTAATGCCGGCATAGGGCTTCTCATGAAGCAGGCATACCAGATCATGTCGCAGGGCAACCTTCTGCATGGTTTCCATGACAAGCTGGTTGTGATCGGTAGCGATGTTTGTGGTAGAAAAAATGGGGGCCATCTCGTATTGTGCAGGTGCTACCTCGTTGTGCTTGGTTTTGGAAGTAATACCCATTTTCCACAATTCTATATCAAGATCATGCATATAATCGGAAACCCTGTCTTTAATAGCACCGAAATATTGATCTTCAAGCTCCTGGCCTTTAGGGGGAAGAGCGCCAAAGAGTGTCCGGCCTGCCAGCATAAGGTCAATCCGATCCAGATAGAATTTTTTATCCACCAGGAAATATTCCTGCTCAGGGCCTACAGTAGATGTTACTCTCACTGCCGTGGTATTACCCAGGGACTTCAAAACACGCAGGGCCTGTTTTGATACGGCTTTCATGGATCGCAGCAAAGGTGTCTTTTTGTCGAGGGCCTCACCGTTATAAGAGTAGAATGCAGTAGGAATGGTAAGGGTAACATTGCCGCTTTCATCTTCTTTTAAAAAGGCAGGCGATGTACAATCCCAGACGGTATATCCTCTTGCTTCGAATGTTGCACGCAGTCCGCCGCTCGGGAAGGAAGAGGCATCCGGCTCACCCTGGATAAGCTGTTTACCTGAGAATTCCAGGTTTACACTGCCGTCGTCTGCCGGAGATATGAATGAATCGTGTTTTTCGGCTGTTATTCCGGTCAAAGGCTGGAACCAATGTGTATAGTGGGTTGCACCTTTCTCGATAGCCCAATCCTTCATGGCATTTGCAACCATATCGGCAACATCGGGCCTCAACGTCACATCTTTTTCAATTGTTTCCTTCAAAGCCTTGTAAATCTCTTTAGGCAGGCGCTCTTTCATGACCTTTTCATTAAAAACATTAGATCCGAATATCTTTGTAAGCTCCACAATTTCCTCCTTTTTGTAGAATAACCACCCTATGGGAGGCGGTGCCCTTCATAATACCGGTTTATATAACCAAAGTAACAGCGTAATAGATGAAATTTATCCCTTAATTCAACCGCACTGTGATTTGTCTCCCATATTTCCTCCATGTGATCCAGAACCTTTTGCATGCTCAATACAAGGCCTTCCAAGTCTTCCCTGCCAAGTTCCTCTTTCGGCTCTCCCATCTTCGAGGCAACGGTTGATGTACATGCAGCCTTTAAAGTTATTATATTACTTATTGATTCCATATGCTACCTCCGATACGGAGTTTTTAAACTGTTTTAGGGAGTCCCAACTTTGACTGTATTGAACAACGTTGTTCGATTCTTCTGAAAAGACCCTCGGATACCTGTGAGGGACGGTGAGTCTGCACTTCTATGTGCAAACCGCTGGTAGTAAAATTACAAGTAAAAAATGGGCCCTTTTTGTTAACCCGGATGAACGGTAATAATATTTCCGCCTGCTATTTTCTGAGCGTAAACTGCTGGATCATCTGTTCCAATGCTTCTGCAACTTTTGCAACCTTCATGGCGGCAGGGGCAGCATCGTGTATTGTTCCGGACGTTTCGTTCATAACCGCAGAAACATGTTGAATGTTTTCTGCTGTCTGACCTGTAGTGGCGCTTTCCTGTTCAACGGCAACAACTATCTGGCTTATCTGTGCATCAACAGTATTGATCCTGCCGGAGATGCTCTCAAGAAACTCCTTTGATCTGTAGGCCTTTTCCGTACCGGTCTTTACCTCTTTAACACTTTCTTCAATTGAACTCGCAATGCTCTTTGTTTCAGATTGCATGGCATCGATTGTTTTTGAGATCTCCATCGTTGCGCCTGTTGTCCTCTCTGCAAGCTTACGCACCTCGTCGGCAACAACAGCAAAGCCTTTGCCGTGTTCACCGGCACGGGCAGCTTCTATTGCAGCGTTCAAGGCAAGGAGGTTGGTCTGTTCAGCGATATCATTTATAAATCGCACTATCTGTCCAACCTGATCAGACCTTGTACCAAGGGTTTTCACAAAACCGGCCAGGCTCGTCACATTCTGGGCAATAACATTCATCACTGCAACTGTTTCGTCTACAACAATGCCCCCTTCCTTAATGGCCTCATTCGAGTGTTTTGAATTCTCAGCCGCAACAGTACAGTTCCGCACAATCTCTGAAGAAGTGGACGAAAGCTCCTCGGATGCGACTGCAATCGAGTTAACCTGGACAGCTATCTCCTCAAATGCAATCACCATCTGTTCTATTGTCATCTGCATTTTGCCTGAAGCAGAAAAAATTTCATCGCTATCTTCGGCAACATGAACCATTATCCTGCGGAGATTATCAACAAAGGTATTAAATTGGGTGCCCATAGCTCCGATCTCATCAAGAGACTTTATTTCGATCTGCCGGGTAAGGTCGCCCCCTGCGACCTGTCCGACAGCCTCAACTGTTCTTCTTATTGCTGTAGTAATAGTTTTAGACATTATAATGCTTGCGGACAGCGATATAAATGCCGCTAAAATAATTATTGAAAAAGAAACCGATGCAGAATATCCCAGGTACACAGTAATTCCAATGGCCAGTAAAAACAGCACAAAAATGAAGGGCGCTACCATCAGTTTCCTGGTTAAACTCAAATTATCAAATAATTTCATCGTCTATCCCCACTTTCTTATTAATATTTATGAAAAATGCTCTCATAACCATCTCTGACGTGCCTTCACATCAGTGCAACATCTTTTCTGTAAAACAATGAAACCCTTTGTCAAAATTATCGGCCATGCCTTAACCAGCTTAAGCTTTTTAATGCTTTCTTTCTGATTTTAATAAATTTTTTTGGTTTTTTCTTAAATAAGTCGCTTTTAAATGCCCGTCAACAGCAGTTTGTCATACCAACCCGGATTCTAAGTCTGGTGTCGGAATATCATTCAAAAACACTCTCGTTACGTTCCGGCGGTTCCAATCACTCGCCTTCGGCTTCGGAACTTTTGCTTAAGCTACGGTTTAATTCGGGAAGGAAGTACATGAGCGACAAAGACCGGGTTTTCATTCCTGTGGCACAGAGAGCGGAAGGAATATCAACCTCTATGATGCTGTTATGTGTAAATAAATATAATATAGCTTTTTATATAATAATAGAAATTGCATATTGTCATGTAACACCGGTATTCTATATCTATCTTGATAAACTTCAGAATTATATAAAACAAGGAAAGACAGAAAAGGCATGTTGCCGGACCGTTGCGCACCATCTTTTATCATGGTTACCGTGCTTTGGCTGCCTTTACAAGGATACTCCACCCGAAGCGGTTCAAGGGGAAAAAGCGGCCGAGGGTTTTATCGATGAAGGCAAGGGATTCCAGACGGTAAAACTCTTTCCCTGAAAAAGGCAGCGCAAGGAATTTATGAGGGATTATATAGGCAGACCTCCATGTAAGAGGTTTTAACCCTGCACCCTCTAATTTTTTTGAAAGACTTCGGGGTGTGTAAAAGCGCAGATGGGTTTCATCCCACCCGTACCAGTCTTTTTCACGAAGAAGGATGCGATGATATATACCCTGTGCCAGATAGTTGAGACAGAGGGCATTCTGGGTACTCAGGACTATTGCCCCCTCCGGTCTGAGGGCTTCCGAAGCTCTTTGGAGCAGGGCATAATCATTCTCGATATGTTCAATGACATCTTTCAGGAGGATCACGTCGAAGGCAGCGGGCGGCAAAAAAGAAGGGAAATGTTCACTTATCTTCCATTCACAGCGTTCTTCAACTCCTTCCTGTGCAGCAAAGAAACGGGCCGTTGAAAGGACAGTCTCTTCCGCGTCAACACCTAAAACACGTGAAGCACCCTCTCCGGCGGCATAAACAACGAACATCCCTGCTCCACAGCCGTAATCGAGGAAGTCTTTGCCTTTCAGGTCCCCAAGCAGTTCCTTTACATAGTGGTTTTTAACCCTGCTGTAAGCCTTATTCTGCTGATCCACATAGACCTTTAGGGACTTTGCAGGGTCTGACGATCTTATCCAGTGGTCTTCGGAATATTGTTTCCTTGTCATAGCAAAACAGGCCCCTCCGGGCCGATTTGTCACTGAGCAACTCAACCACATTTCATTAAAGTTACTCAGAGGACGTCCGGAACAGAAAAGAAAGGTTATACCTTTTTCCCGAAAAGCAGTTCAGAATACAGCTTTTCCAAAGCCTTCCGCTCCCTCTCTCCGGAGAACTCTTTCATGCGTTCCCTTGCGGCAGCGCTTATCGACAAACCTTTATCAGGGAGCATAATGAGCCGCTCAAGCGCATGGGCAACAGCATGGGAATTGCCCCATGGCACGATAAGACCTGACACGCCGTCCTCCATGAGGTCTTCCACTGCCCCGACACGGGCGGCAACACAGGGCAGGCCAAAGGCCATAGCCTCCATCAAGATATTCGGACAGCCTTCCGATACGGACGGCAGGACAAAGGCGTCAAGACCCGAAAGCCATTCTGTTATCCTGTCGTGAGGTATGGCAGGACTGAAAAGAAGGATATCCTCAATGCCTGTTTTCTCAAGCATCGTTTTATAGGTCTGTTCTTCCGACGCACGGAGCGTACCCGTCAATTCAAGGACAATATCGTGCTGTCTTCGCAACCGTGCTATTGCTTTAAACAGATATGGGAGGCCCTTTGCGTACTTGAATATGCCCGCGCAACCGATCCGGCAAACCCTGTTTTTGTCGCGTGTCTTCCATGACTCTGCCGGTATTTCAACCGAGTTGAAAATAACCCTGCCCTTGTCCTTCACCTGTGTCAGGGCATCTGCTGTGTCAAGGAGATCCCGGCTTAACGCCACCACCCGATCGGCATTTTCAAGGCCGCTTCTGCACATGGCCACCTTCTCCGGGCTGAATATATACTTTTTTACGTCATTGCCGACAATGGTGACGATCGAAGGCCTGCCCGCCTTGCGCGCAAGAAGGCCCGTAATATAGCCGAGAGGGTAGAGAAAGAAGCTGTGAAAGAGATCAAAGGATTCGGCATCATGGAGTAGTTCCAGTGACTGATACATCATTTTGAAAGTACGTGTATGCGGGCAGTCCCATATAGTAAGTGGTCTGCCGGAGAGGTCTTCCTTTCCCACCGATAACCTGTGGACAATAATCCCGTCTATGATGTCATCCTGCCTGCCTTCATCAAGAAGAAGAAGCGGGTCATCCGTTATTGTGAAATGGGCAACATGAACCTCCATCCCCATATCACGGATGTGGCACGCGGCACGCTCCACAGTCAAGGCAAGACCGCCCCACTGGTCAGGAGGGTATTCAGGAGTAACAATGCATATCTTCGCTATATCTGTTTTTTTCTGAGACATGTATGGATTTTATAGTATCAGAGATGCTGCAATCCCGTCAACCAGGAATGGGGTCCGGAGTTTTCCAGGTTTTTGTGCTATGGCTTGATGAGTTATTTCCTTTTCTCTTCTACTGAGCGCTTTTTAACCTGTATTGATTCGCTTCCGTTCAATTCTCGAACTTGCTCTGAGCTTCGGACAGGGTAAATCGGCCCGAGCGCGGCCCGGATGGAGGTTCAATATAGCTTATCATCAGGGTTCCCAACCCGTGCTCAAGTCACGACTCAGGAAAAACTCTTACAGCTATTTCAATACAGTATCAATACCGATAAATTCAACTATACAATGCTAAAATACAACAACATTTTCAAACCACTGAAACTCCAGCAAAAGAGGTCTTACCAGCCACGAAAATGCCTTCCAGAGGCCAATTGTTTAATGCTTGCAGTATTAAGAATTCTGAAGGGGTTCGTCCGGGTATTGTTCGATATATAACATAGCTATCTCAAGATATTTATTGCAATTATTATTTGCAATACAGTGATAAAAAAGGTACTAATTGATATCCGAAATGGGTTCGTTTAAGATAAGCTTTAGATAAACAGCTTTGGAGATTTCATGGACATGGGTACTAACAAAATTATTAGGCAAAATAGAAACAAGTCTTGTATTCATCAGAATAGGCGGATGAGGATAAGAAAATAAAACTACCGAGTCTAATGCAGTTTACGAAGCGGTCATCAACTTCATTGAAGCTCGACTTAAAAAAGCAGGAAGCATATAATAAAATAAACCTCAGAAGAAAACTGAAGATGCAAATAGCCCCGGAAATGCCGGAAAACACACAAAAAGGTTTGTTTCAGGGCACAAAATGAAAATACGATCGTTTAACTTTATAAAATCTTACGGTTTTTCCATATTATTGATCTTTTCTGTTTTTATCGGATCAGTATTGGGGATAATCCTTAAAAAAGATGCGGCTTTTTGCAAGCCCTTCGGCGATGTGTTCCTGAATCTTCTCTTCACCGCCATTGTACCGCTTGTTTTTTTCTCCGTATCTTCATCTGTGTCCGCCATGTCCGACATGAAGCGTCTTGGCAGAATCATGTCTTCCATGCTCCTTGTCTTCATTCTGACGGGGATCGCGGCATCGTTATTGATGATAATCGGCGTAAACCTCTATCCTCCTGCCACCGGGCTTGCAGTCGATCTGGGCGCGAAAGTAAATATCGATCACTTCAATGCCTCCGAGCAGATAGTCAAAGCATTTTCCGCCCCTGATTTTACCGATATTTTTTCAAAGAGAAACATGCTTGCCCTTATCGTGTTTTCTATCCTTACAGGCCTTGCTGCCGCCTCATCCGGTCAGAAGGGCAGGATTTTCTCAGAGTTTCTATCTTCCGGGAACCATGTGATGATGAAGCTGATTTCCTACGTCATGTACTATGCGCCCATAGGTTTGGGTGCATATTTCGCCTATTTTATCGGTACCTATGGCCCTGATTTGCTGGGATCATATTTTAAAGCCATGACCCTCTATTATCCTGCAGCCATCCTGTATTTCTTTCTCGGATTTTCCGTTTACGCTTATATCGCAGGCAAGTTGCCGGGGGTAAAGACATTCTGGAAAAATATTGTTCCCCCTTCCATTACCGCCCTTGCCACCGGCAGCAGCATGGCCGCTATCCCCATGAATCTTGAAG
>Ga0351902_1060_pt2 | contig 26762 bp, 27 predicted proteins | sample BONcelHT113001D5_FD_205828 | JGI IMG/M metagenome (GOLD analysis project Ga0351902, IMG submission 205828) | Enriched cells from coal bed in the Powder River Basin, Montana, United States - BONCAT cells T11 rep1 HSBNCT.T11.300.1.D5 ...
GAGTAAGCTCGCAGGTGAACAAGCGATTGTATCGAGTGGGCTGACGAATTACTTCATACTTCGTACCAGTTGGTTATACGGCCCCGGTGGAAACAACTTTGTGGAAACGATTCTGAGACTTGCACGTGATCGGGAAGAACTGCGAATTGTTGCGGACCAACAAGGTTCGCCAACCTATACGGAAGACCTGGCACGGGCAGTGAGAGGACCATTTGCGTGGAGTGTCTTCAACAGATTGTGCCGTTGCCGGGTAAGAACCCTTGACAGCACTTCAGCGGATTCAAAATAAATCCGATGGATCGGTTCTGGTGCATTCTCTCCCCTGTCGATTGCCGCCCAATCACGTTCGAGTTCACTAAAAAACTGTTGCTTGCCTTTTATGCCTACAGTGCGGTCCATAGTTTACCCCCTACGTGCTCAATCTCGTTACGGAAATCCTCAAGTAGCTTTGGAATCTCCGTGAAAATATATGGCGCTTCCTCACCCATGATGTGCTTGTGATCACCCTTCCCCTGTTCGTTGTCGAAGCGGACAATGCATTCACCGTTGCGACCATAATAAAGACGATATTTGTAACGATGAGGAGAGCCTTTTAACAGTATCGGTAATGTCCAGATTACGGCCTGGATTATCGAGCCATCGTCAAGCGTAATTTTTCGGTTGATGACTAGTGCTGCGTTCCGTTTCACTATGGTATCCTATGCCATAAATATTTTCAAGTGAACAAGTTGGGGTGGTGGGGTGGTGGGTAGCAGTTCGAGATGAGTAGTCTGGCAGAGCTTAGCATGAGGGCAGGTTAATGCAGATAAATTTTAATGTCAATCGCTATGATAATAGATGAATAGAATGTCCCGCCAAATTTCCCCTAGTGCACTAAAGCAAGAATGTCCCCGAAATCCCCAGCCGTAAGGGTCGCGTCATACTATGCCTCCTTTGTGGGATTTGACGTATTATGGCACACTAATGTCCAATGTCGAGGGCAGACCCCTGAAGCTCCCTGAAGCTCCGAGAAAACGCCTGTTTTTTTACAGATATTTGAAGATTTTGGCAGGAAATATAATTGAATACTCTAAGCGTTGAATCGAATTGTCAAATGTGAGAAAGTAGCCAGTCAGTTAACCCAAAAACAGGAAAGGAGTTTATTATGTCCGATGACAAGTACACATCAATCGTAAACCTTGACTTCCAGTACGCACACAGGTTCATGAAATGGCCAAGAGAAGCAAAGCACCTTCACGGGCACTCAGGTCTTCTAACCATTGAACTTGAAGACACCGTGGATCCGATAACGGGATTTGCACACGCATGCAAGGATGGATTCAAAAAAGCCTGGGAAGTCTGTGACCATTTCCATCATGCAACACTGTTTCAAGAAGGCGACCCTCTTCTTGACGCGGTTATTGCCGTATACAAGAAGGAAGGCATCAATAACGACCCAGAGCATTGCGTTCCACTCAAAAAGATAGACCACCCACTTGCTTGGTCATACCCGGAATACAGAATAGTTGTGACGAAGAAGGTGTCTACTTGTGAGAATCTTTGCGAGCTCTTTTACGAACTTCTCAAAGACAAGATGCCGATCAAGAAAATAACGTTCAGATCTTCTTCCATGAACGCAGCAACGAAAACGTTCAAATAAGAGCGGAAATCGTGTGCCAACAACAGGGTGCAGGCAACGGGCTACCCGCCCGTCGCCTGCACCCTCGTCATTCTGAGAGCCATAAGCTGAAGATTGGTGTTAATCAGGTTATCAGATAAAGTTTGTATAGACGTCTTCGGCTTCAACTTGACAAGCCGGCGCTTTGCGTAAAATTTTTAGAGAACAGGTCATCTATGGCCACCATTACCGCAACATCGAAGAAGTGAACGGCAGTAGCTGACTTTATGGATCGTTACAACCGACTATGGCTGGTCGAAAAACTTGGCTTCAGAAGCCCGCGTCAGGCCTTCGAGGACTTTCAACTCCAGAAGGTTGCGTGATTCTTATCTTGTGTCCATGGTACCGGACCCGTTACAGAAGCCATTTTTTCCCAACGGCTGGAAAATAAATCCGTCCCCTTTTTAATTCTGACCCCTGAAGCTGACAGAACGCCGCCTTAGTGCCCGTCACGCCGCATGTGGGTGGACTTCCGTTTTCAGGCGCTCTCCGAGTTGCTGGCGAGTTTCTTCCAGGTCGTAGTCGGCTTGCAGTCCCATCCAGAAGCTTTCACTCACACCAAAGTAGCGGGCCAGTCGCAGCGCGGTATCGGCCGTGATTGTCCGTTTGCCAAGTACGATCTCGTTGATTCGCCGGGGTGGCACCCCGATCTCCCGAGCAAGGCGATTCTGGCTGAGTTCCATCGGCTTGAGAAACTCTTCCAGTAATATTTCACCCGGGTGAATGTTGCGTAAACCTTGTCCCATGGTTGATCTCCTAATGATAATCTGTGATTTCGACCTGGAAGGCATCACCTTCCTGCCAGGTGAAGCAGATGCGCCACTGATCGTTGATACGAATACTGTGCCGGCCAGCAAGGTCGCCCCTGAGAGACTCGAGCCGATTGGCCGGTGGCACGCGTAAGTCCTGTAGGGTGCGGGCATTGTTCATCATTCGTAGTTTGCGCCGTGCAACCTCCTGAATGTCGCGAGGCAGACGACGAGACACTTCGCCTTTCCAGATCTTTTCCGTTTCTTTGCATGCGAATCCTTTGATCAAAGTATAGCGCCTCCCGATCTATGACGTCAAGCGTTATGGCAGTGTGGTTTTCAGTTGCCGCATCAAAGCAGAAACGGAAGAATTGTTCAAGTGTTCTAATCCTGGTGACTCAAAACCAGTTCCTTACCCCTTGCCCCTTTAATCTTTAGTCCTGAAATTGGAGAAGTCCCTAGGTCCAGACGGGGTGAGTGGTTAGTCAACAAATCAACTACGTCCCCTTAGGGTCTAATTACTCTTTTCCATGCAAGTGGCCCTCTGAGCTCTTATAATATCACAATATCTTTTCGTGATAATGATGATAATATTTTAAATCATTTTATTTCCACAATTGAATGAAGTAGCCGTCGTAAAGGCAACGCCGGTAACTTGAAGTTAAGATAGTAACTTCAAGTTACCGGCTCATTCCCTTCTCTCGGTCTGAGGAGAGGGGGGGGCGCCCATTAAATTATGCGTTGCTAATGATAGGCGGCTATGGTAAATTCCCTCCCATGCCCCGCAAGGCACGAATAGATGCTCCTGGCGCCTTTCATCACATTATTTGTCGAGGTCTTGAGCGCATTATGACGACGAAGATCGCGATGATTTCGTGGACAGGTTGAGCCGCGTTCTAATCGACAATCCGTAATTTAAATTCCACAAGTTAATTTTTCAAGAACGTCCCCTCAGGGCCCTCCCCTCAGGGCCAAGAACGTCCCCTCAGGGCCCTGTGCGCAGTAGCCCTAGCGAAGGAGCAAAGCGGGAATCCAGGAATTTTTGGTCTAATAGGATGAAACAATTCTACGTTTACATTTTGTGCAATAAGCGAAACGGCACCCTCTTTACGGGGGTGACTTCCGATTTACTGAAACGAGTATATGAGCATAAAAACGATTACGTCGACGGTTTCAGCAAGAAGTACGGCACTCATCAACTTGTCTGGTATGAGCTACATGAAACCGCGGAATCGGCAGTTGGCAGGGAAAAGCAGATAAAGAAATGGAATCGTAAATGGAAGTTGGAGCTGATCGACACTGCAGACCCGTTTTGGACGGACCTATATTATGGACTGAGTTCATAATTCCTGGATTCCCGCTTTCGCGGGAATGACAAGAAGAGAGCGGGAATGGCGAACGGGATGGTCTTTCTTGTTAAAAGACATATAAATTTTTGACACAACGGAGATCCCCAACAGGAGGGTTTATGACATTTTTGAACAACCTCGTTTATTTCGGAACTTTCATGCTGGTTATCACTTGCATCATTCCGACTCCTGGCCAAAGTCAAACTTTGCAAACTGATGACCCAATGCTTAGAAAATGTGAAAAGGATTGGTGGTGTAATGCGGTAGCTCAACCTCCCTCTCCCTGGCCTCAACCTTATTCCGGCAAGACTGTGCAGATTGTTGAATCACCACGACTACTCGTTGAAATTCCTACCGATCTGAAACGGATAGTGCATTCCGATTACATCCTGTTCGCCACCTTTAAAGATAATAGTCAATTAATTTTCGAGGTAAGTTCGGATGGATTGTTTCAGCAACTTTTTGCTCCCTTGATGAAAGATGTTCACCTCACGATGCTTGATATTGCCGTGATTATGTTTACAAAAACCGCAAAAGATAATGAACCTGAAATCACCTCCGATTTGCTCTTGTGGCGGTTCGCAATAAACATGAAAAGTCATTTTCTGAGCGAAAAAGCCGTAGTTTTTACTTCCAAGAAAGGACCGGTAACCTGTTTTTATTGGCACGTTCCGGAAAAAGAGAATATTGGAGATAGCACAGCTATCCTTGTCAACGATAATAATCCCTATTCTTTCCTGAAAATAGTCGGGCAAAGCATGAGTTTTGATCAATTCAAAAAAATAATCGGAACCATTCGGGACCATAATAAATAAGCCGGTGAGGGTGGCATATGCTCAATAATGACGAAGCAGAAGATTTGCGTGAAATCCTGGAAGATCTCTATGGTAAAAACATTGTTGCCAACTGGAAAATGAATGAAAAAATTTTGGAAGTGTTTAATGATATGGTGGAAAGGAACAAAAGTTGCTCAGTCGCAATGGATTATGTACCTCGCCCAATTACAGGCGGTCGCCCGGATTTGGCGCATATTCGCTCTCAACTGAGAGGGATGGCCGCAAGGGTCGCCAAACGGAATGCCGGGATCTCGGGAATCTATCTTATTTGTAGTGCGAGCACCAGATATACTTTTCGCTTCAAATTTGAAGAAGCGGGGCAGGGTGTGTCGGAGCCTTTTTGAGCACTGTCTTGCGGGACCAGCGGGACGTTGTTTCGACGGGACCAGCGGGACATTCTAAACATGCCTTTTGCTATTGAACCCAAGCGGGTACCTCCAGGGTACCTCCAGCGGGGCCTTCCGGGGCCTTCCGGGGACGTTGTTTATTTGTTGATTAACCAGAGCTGTTTGGATGTTAGTGAACAATTAAAGAATGTCCCCTTAGCCCTCATAATCCTGGTAACTCAAAACCAGTTCCTTAACCCTTACCCCTTTAATCTTTAATCCTGAAATTGGAGAAGTCCCTAGGTCCAGACGGGGTGAGTGGTTAGTCAACAAATCAACTACGTCCCCTTAGCCTCCTGGGAAGCAAATGGTATAGAAGCCGAAGATTCTTGGCTCATTCCCAGATAATTACTATTAGTAAAGGAGTTTCAACATGGGCTTGGGATGTAATGAAGATCAAAGACAGAAACATGGAAGATGGTGTTCTCTTTTGGATGGAATAATAGGTGCTACCTGGGCGTCTTCGCCTGATCCGGGTGGTGCTGTTGCGGTAGGGACTGCTGCTCTTGATCCGGAAGTACCAACAGCCGCCATTTCAGCATCAGTGCATTTTTATAATAACGAAATGGCAAAACAGGGTAAGTTTGAGAATATTATTGATACCACATGGGCTGGGCAGCACCCGATGGAGGCTCATAAAGAATTGAATCGCAGAGGGTGGTCTTTGAAGAAGTAAATTTCACATAATAAAGGATAGCTATGAAAAGGTACGTTAAAGTAATCGCTTTAGTTGCTACGGTAGTATGTGCTTTTATTGGTGGTATTGAAGTAGGAAATTATAGAACAAGCAAATGCTTAAATAAAAATTTCCTAAAATCGTTGCACACTCTCTATGCAAGCGAGATAACTGGATATGTTACGTTTTTAGAGCTTATCAAGGCAAAAGATTATGAAACAGCCCAAAAGCGTCAGGAAGCGCTTTTAGCTGTAGGGCTTTCAAGCCTAGCCCCGTATGTCAATAACCCGCCGGATAATCCAGATGAGGGCGATGATAAAATAATTGAGGCAATAAAAATTGCCAAGAAATACAGAGAAAAATACACGGATCATCAATTAATTCCAAATATTGAGAATTCCGTCAAAAAAACGCTGGATTATGTAAAAGACAAATAATGTCGAAGAATATCGCCCCACTTTTCGGGTATGTTCTAGTGTCTTATTGAAAAACTAGGGATAACAAGTGTTCGATCCCCCAAGGGAAACGGTTGTCCCAGGGATATTTAAATGTTTATGAAATTCACAGCTAATTGACTATGAAATGTCCCCGGAAGGCCACTCAAAACAGTTTCACTACCTCCTCGCCTAAAAGACCTCAGCATCCCTAAAAGCTTTCCCTTCAGCATCTTTCTTTGCAAGCATAGGCAAGCCATCAATAGGCCAAGCTATGGCAAGAACAGGATCATTCCAGATGATGCTGAAGCAGACCTGGGATATCAATGCGGGCTGACCTTGGCATAGTGGAGAGTTAGACCCTTGCGTGTATGAAGTCAACGAAATCAACTACGTCCCCTCAGGGTCCGATTGCCGTTGACACCTCAGGGTCCCTTTTTCTGCAACGGCCGGAAAATAAATCTGTCCCCTTTTTCTGGAAAATAAATCTGTCCCCTTTTTCTCCGATTCGAGAAGATTGGAAAATCGGGTGACGAAATCGTGCCGGTCATCATCACCGCTGAAAATATCGCGTTTCTCGATGCCTCTCACGATAACGTGCTGAAGGATATTAGGAATGTCGATACGGGCAGAGCGTGGCATGAGGGTTGATTATCATAAAACATGAAGTTAGTAAAGTTTTTAAGTACGTCCCCTTAGGTTCCTACTTTCTTTTTTTGATTTGCAGAGGAGAAGCAATTCTGGTAGGTTTCATAAGTAAGGTTTGATCATGTCCGTAAGGGGTGTCAGATGAGAAAGATCAGAATCACCGCCGAACTTACTCCAGCGGAAGAAGGTGGCTACATCGCCTATTGTCCTGAGTTGGATGTCACCACCGAGGGAGAAACGGTCGAGATAGCCATCGCGATGCTTAAGGATGCCGCGGCCGGGTATATCGAGGTCGTCGGCATCGAAAATATTCCGCATTTTTCCAGTGGGGTCATCAAGGAAGAAGTGGAGTTGGTGGTCAATGGATAAGATCCCGCCGTTGAGCGGCAAAGAGGTCTGCCGGATACTTGAGAAGGACGGATTTGTTTTTGTCCGGCAGACGGGTTCTCACCGGATATATCAGAAAACCACCGAAGACGAGACCATCACCATTCCCGTTCCTGTCCACGCGAATGCGTCGCTTAAAAAAGGGACGTTGCACGCCATCCTCAAGAAAGCCCGCATCTCACGAGAAAAACTAACTTTTCTTTTGACGGTTTTGGGCAGTCTCCTCTCCTAATCAAATCGGCAAATGAATACTGTGCCTGCCCGGGTACAAATGTAAATATATAAAGGGCGTCCCGTCACTGCCCCTCTGTTTTTAGAATCTATATTTTTCAAGAACGTCCCCTTAGGGTACGAAATCTCCCATAAGAATGGCAGAAAGTCTAGCTTGACCCCAGAGACTTCAGCTTTTCAAATCAAAACTCAAAAACAAAAACTCAAAACTGCTTCGTTACCTTCTCGCCCCCGAATGCCTGGTTTCTGCAACTTAGCAAAATAGCAAGCAACGTCCCCTCAGAGTCCGCGAAATAGTGGAGCTCGAATTTGCCACAGGACGACTACGCGTTCTTTCACCAACTGACTGCGTTAAGGATCGCTTGGCAGGCTACTATTTTTGGAAAGACATGCAGTGTTTGGAACAAGCAGTACTGGTTGCTGCCGACAATGAAGTTGACTTGGACGAGATTGAACGATGGTCGGGGCATGAAGGAATGCTGGATGAGTTCAGCAAGATCAAAGGAAAGCTGTTCAATAAAAGTAACGAGTTATAAGACAAAAACCTATAAAAGTTGATAATTCATGAATTATCCCCAAAGAGAGTTTGCCGAACTGAGTTTTTAAGTTTTTAGAATGTCCCGTCCGCCTCCCTGCCTCCACTAATGTCCAATGTCGAGGGCTGACCCCTGAAGCTGTGTTATTGAATAGCCATTTATTCGACAAGACAGGAGGACAGAATGAACGCTGTAACTGATAGATTGGAGCTGTTCAGACAAATCAGATCTTCAGTCAGAGGTTCGGAAAAATACTTGCTGGTTGGCGTCGATGTTGCCAAGAACAACCATCATGCTTTTTTCGGCACTCCCAATGGTAGAACGCTTCGCAAGAATATGGTCTTTGACAACAGCACAAAAGGTTTTGAGAGTCTCCGAAGTTTAGCCAGAGACCTTCAGAACCAACACGGCTTGTTTGAAGTCGTGTACGGACTGGAGCCTACCGCCTCCTACCATAAGCCCTTAGCCGAATATCTGATACGCCAGGATGAACACGTCGTCTATGTCTCCAACGTGGCCGTAGCAAAGAATCGTGCGATGCTGGATGGCCGCTGGGACAAGAACGACAAGAAAGATGCCGCCAATGTCGCCGACCTGGTCGGCCAGGGACGCTGCCTTTACTATGACGTACCGGAAGAGAGCCTGCGGGAATTAAGGAGCTTGATAGCATTCCGGAGCAGGCTGAAGAAAGAAGAGCACGCTCTACGGATGCGCCTGCGGAACAACGTGTTCGCGCAATATTTCCCCGAACTGGACAAGCTTTATATCCGGGCAGGGCAACCGGACGATCTGGTTTTGTCGATTGCTCAACACTGCTTGGACCCGAGAGAGATCGCCGGGATGGAATACGAGGCCTTCTTGAAGTTGATCACGACGCGAAAGATCAGGATCGAATCGGAAAAGCGCCTGCGTGAGCTTTGGGAGGCCGCCAAGGAGTCCGCCGGCTGCCAGGTGCATGACGCAGCCCGATGGGAAGCCCAGAGTCTGGTAAGCAAACTGAAGGCGGTCCGCGAAACCGTCAGAGACACCGAAAAGCTGATGGAAAAGGTAGCACAGCAGTTTCCGGAGTATGAAAGTCTTCTCTCTATTCCGGGCTTCGGTCCCATTGTCTCGGCCATGGTCCTTGCCGCTATCGGCAACGCTTTCCGGTTTGAGAACAGGAAACAGGTATTGCGCCTTGCGGGGCTTGATTTGAGCGCCGAACGCAGCGGCAAGAATAGCGACAGCGTCAAGCCGGTGATTTCAAAACAGGGAAAGGCTGCCTTACGGTATGCCTTGGTGCAGGCGGCCATGGTTGCTTCCTCTTTGAACCCGGACATCAGGAGTTACTACAGCAAATGGCTCAAAGGTCGTGAACTCGAACGCGGCATCAAGCTGAAGATGAAGGTCAAGCTGGCGGCAAAGCTCCTGGTTGTCGCGTGGACGCTGATGAAGAGCAGAGAACAATTTAATCCTTCCTGCTTCATAGGGTAAGACAGTTTACCTGAAGCAGGCAGTCGGCGAGATGAGCCCGTTCAACAACGTTGAGGCATTTGACCTCGGGAGGGACAATACCGGGCCTCTCACTGAATCTTGGAGCGTGGATAAGGAATGATTGACGACCCCGTACCCGATGCGGGCGGGGAATGTCGAATACCAGTAACGATTAGGCCCAAGGTTCGCCGTTAGTGAGAGACTCGCCATTTTTGAAATCAAGGGAGTAGTGCGTCCGGATTTCAGAAATAAAGCTAACTATTTGATTTTAAGAGAGCGGTATTTTTTCTTGACAGGTTGATTATAGAATGTCCCCTTAGGGTCAAAGAAGTATTAGCCGCCACCTTCGAAATAGATGTTTTGATCAAGGTTCGCAATCATACGATTGAGTCCTTCCTGCAAAGTAAATGGAGGTTTGAATCCGAGCTCATCCAATGCCTTTGTTGATACTGTTGTATTAGCGCAAAATTTTCGAATCCGGATACTGCTGATTGGGAACTTCTTTCCTGTCAATTTGGCGAGAACGTCAAAAGTAAAGCCTCCTGCCAAACCTAATGAATAGGGAAGCTTAGGTAGTGGCGCTGTCATTCCAAGTTCCGTGCGTACGAAAGATACAAGCTCTCGAACTGTCATATCTGGTTTGGTGGCAAAGTTGAAAAGGTGCTTTCCGGGACCAAACTCAGTGGCGGAGGCTAGGAAATTAGCAATGTTTCCGACATAAGCCATGGATTTACAATTCTCTCCAAGGCCAACCATTAAAAATTTACTGCTCTTGATTTGTTTTATCAGGTTGTAGACGTTACCTTTGTTCCCTTCCCCAAAAATTACTACAGGTCTTACCGTCACCAGGGTATGGTCAGAACTTTTTGTTACCCATTCGTTAAAAACAGCTTCAGCTTGAAGCTTACTTTGTCCATAGTGGTTGAAAGGTTCGGTGGGACTAGATTCATCAGGTATCTTTTTGTTAAGACCGTAAACGGCAACCGTGCTGGTGAATATTATCTTGTTAATATTATTTAATTCAGCTGCTTCAACAATGTTGCGAGCGCCCTGAACATTTACGTCATAGTAGAGTGAAGTAGGGGTAACATCATCACGATGCTCCGCAGCAAGGTTGTAAATAACCTTAACACCGGACAAGGCCTTGACTAAAGCAGATTTGTCACGAATATCGCCTATAATTGAATTTTTGGTCGAAGCGCAAATATTTTTATCAAAGACAATTGTGTTGTTGGAACTTTCATTTAATTTATTTATTAGATGTGTGCCGATAAAGCCGGATCCACCAATAATGCATATTTTCATAAGAGTCACCTTTTATCTGAAGATAGTAAGCAAATATATATATCTTTAAGCTTCTGGAGTACAACATTGTCAGAAAAGTTGTTTATAACACGGTTTTTGGCTTGTTTACCATATTGATACAGAAGATTGCGGTCTCCCAAGAGTTTATTAATTGCAACAGTAAGGCTTTTACTATTGTTGATTGGAATTGTAAGGCCAGTGGTATTATTTAAAGAAACCCAAGGAACCCCTGTCGGCAAGTCAGTGTTTATTATGGGCTTTCCGTAAATCATTGCCTCAAGCTGTAAAATGCCAAATGCCTCTGCGGGTGAATTTGAGGGAAATAGAAAAAATAAGCAATTAGATAACAGCTTTTTTTTATCACCTTCGGAAAGGTGCTTGTTTATAAAAACTAAACTGCTTGTGGGGTGTTCTAAAGACCACCTTTTAATTGAGTTTGCCATTGGGCCGTCGCCAGCTATAACTAGTTTAATATTTTGAAGATCTAATGATTCCAAAGAATCCAATATGGTGTTAATGCCCTTATAGTATGCAAGCCTGCCCAAGAAAAGTATATACCCGTTTGATTGTAAGCCCCATGATGTGTCAGAAAAGTTTTCGTAAGTATATTCTTCGGGATTGATTGAGAGTGGTAAGATAAAAGTCTTCTCATGGTGGTGGCTTAAAACTTCTGAGAAATTAATCATGTTGGGGGAAGTCGTAAGTATTACATCCGCCCTTATGCAGAGAAGTTTCTGAAAGTATTGTGCTAATTTCTTAAAAAACTTTTGTTTTATAATGTCAGAATGCCAAGAAATCACAACTTTTTGAGCTTTTGGTATGATAAAAAGTAAAATAGATCCAAGAGGAAATGGCTCATGAAAGTGTGCAATCCCGTAAGAATTTCTTATTTTGAAATATTCAAAAAAAAATGAAAAGGAAATGGGCATAGAAAAAAATGTTCCGAAGGAAGAACATCTTATTATGTGAACGCCATTTATTACGCTTTTTGTGGTAGTGAGTTTAAACTTCTTGTGAACAGTTAAAACTGTTACGTTTTCGAAAAATGACGAAGCAAATTCAGAGTATTGCTTCACAACTGTTTCAACACCACCGATATCGGGAGAATAGTATTTGTTGATTTGTAATAGGTTCATTTTGTGCCTAATTTTCATAGATGTGGGATATTATTTTGACAAACAATATTGATAATAATCGTCACGCAGTAACTGCATACTTGTTTTTTCGTATTTGTAAGAAAAGTAAAGGTTTCTAAAAGAAGCTTCCTTGTATGCTTCAGGGTTTTGCATGAGTAAATTAATTTTACAAGATATAGCCTTGTAATCATCAACGGAGACCACAAACTTGTCTTCAATAAGTTCTAGAACGCCTGATACCCTTGTCGCTATGCAAGGTAACCCAGATGCCATCGCTTCGATTAAAACTCTTGGCAGACCTTCCCTTCTAGACGGCAGCACAAGCAAGTGGCTAGATTTTAATAATCTGAATTTCAGATCCGTGTCCTTTATGTAGCCAATAAAAAAAACTCTATCTTGGACCAAAAGCTGATGAGTTAAAGATTGATAATGTTTCATAAGCTTGCCATCGCCGATAATTTGCAGCTTATATTTAGTGTCAAGTAATGTCATTGCCTTTAGTAGTACGTCCAGTCCTTTAAAAGGCCTATTGAGGTCTCCAATAAAAGTAATAGTGATATTGTCATTTGTGCTGAAATTAGACAACTTATGTGTAAGCTCGGCTTCTGTTATGAAATGATTTAAAGGTAAATCAAGGGAGCTGTAGGAAAAAGAAAATTTCTTTAAAGGTCTCTGCTTGTCGGTTAAGTACTTGTCTTGTAATTGATGCGTTGTCACAAAAGAAGCAGCTTTGCAGTTTTTTAACTGTCTTATAAAAACCCAGTGAAAAAACTTACTGTAAAATGAATTGATAATTTTGTAAGGAGTTATTGAATTTGCTTCCTGCTCTGGATCTGTAACAATTTCAAGACTAAATTGATATCGGAAAAATGTGCTTGCAAAGTATACTAAATATGCAAGGGTGCCAGGTGTTCGCAAAATGATGTGGCTATCTTGTATGTGTTTTTTTGATAATGTAAAAAAAATATTTAATATGCTAAGTGCACCTGTTCCTTTTGTTTCTATTGGCAAAATAAATACATTGGGACCAGCATTAAACTTGCAATAAGATGGTTTAATTCTTTCAACTTCTGAACATCTGGCAAGAACATAAACTGTATCGAAAACAGTTAAATACCTGTTAAAAAATGAGTAGTCCTCAACACCCTCCAGGTAATATTCAGAGTTGTATTTAAGATACCTTCTCTCAACTGTAACAATCAAAGTCATCTGCTTTTGTCCTATGTCAAAATCTGGTTAATTGTGATCACGTCAGTTAAAGTCAATATAGATCCCCTCTGACTGTTGTCTCAAGCTATAGGTATTATTTGTCAATATAGATATATCTTCATCAGATATGATTGACGAGACACTGTTTTTAAAGTCTTTAATCTTAGTCGTAGTCAAGAGCTCAGGGCCCTCTAGTCTGCTGTTCCAACTCTTTTTTGAGTACTTCTCTATCGGGTTATCAATGCCAAATGTGTGTTTTAACAAATAAGATGCTTTGATAGCTAGATACTTAGTCGCAGCAATAAGAGCATAACTCCTTCCAATAGCTCTGTCCAAAGTGTTGTAAGGTAATCCAGTCGTTAAACATTTTTTATTAATCTCCTTAAGGGCGATTGCTGAACGTAATAAGCTTTTTCCGAAGGGGTCATACATGTGTTCATTAAGTACTTTGAGGGAATGATCTGATATGTCAGGGGAGATACCATTCCTAAGATTATTAAGTAAGTTAAAAAAAGAACCTTTATCTATCCAGTTAAAAGCTTTGTAGTGAGTACCATTGTACTCATCTGGGACGTCTTCTAATTTAAGATTAAATACTGGTTTCCCCATTGATAACATCTCGAAAATAGAGGTTGAGGTGAAGCTAAATATGATGTCAGCATTTTGTGCATCTATTGCTATTTCTTGACTACCAGTAATTTGTATGTTTGGAATCTCAAAGAGAGCTTTGTATGAACTTATGTCTTCTCCTGGATGAGGGCGCACGAGAAAAAGCACGTCTGGAAATGACTCTGAAGCTTGCTTGACCCATAATACGCATTTATCTCTTGCAAGTTTGTAAATATTATTCATCGGGTATTTAAAGTGCGCTGAGTATTGCCGCTGAAATTTTCCCCAAGAAGATCCAGAATAATCTCCTAGTTTAAAATCTGATACTATCAAAACTCTAGGTGAAGTGGAGCTTTGGCAATTTGTAGGTTTAGATTTTTGGAGGCGATTAGCTAGGTCTAGTTTTGGATTCCCAACAATAAATATTTTAGTCGGATCCACGTTTGCATGTTGAACAAGTTTCTCTGCAAATGATTTTCCCCAGACTAAATGGGCAGATACTTGTCTACTGTAGGCCTTTTTGAAATCGGTATTGAGTTTTTCCTTGTAAAATAGTGGCAAAAAAATCTGCTCTGAATGATTAATTGTTAAAAATGACTTTTGGTAAACTGCTCTTGAGAGGATGTGAGCAGTTCTTTTGATGTTGTAGCTAGGGGACACCAACATATTAATACCTTTATCTATTCTGTCGAAATAATCATAATCTTTCCATCTGTTGTACAAATCTTGATGGTCAATCGAAACTTTTATGGTCGAATCAGTGTCTTCAAGAACTAATGAAATATATGCGGCTATTGTAAGCTCGCGTGTCACATGGTCAAGCAATATTTGAATCATATATGTTCCCTATTACAACCTTAAGATTTGCTGTTTGATCTACAGTTAAAAAATATTAGCAAAAGAAATGGGACTTGAATAAGTATGGAAACCTGAACTTCAGTTGAGATTGGGTTAGTTATTAAAAAATAAAAAAGAGAATAAATTAAAACACTGCCGTTTGGTACCTTTTTGCCATTTGAAGTGTAGCGTGCAATGCACCAAAAATAAAAACGTGAAATAACGATCCCAGTTATGCCAGCAAAAAGAACTACGCCAATCCACCCAAAGTTTAAATAACCATAACCGAACAATCCTGGTGGAAGACCGGAAAGAATGTCAGATTTTTTTAGCCAGCTGCCTACTAGGGCTGACTCTGCAATAATAGGTTTTTTGGGCCAGACTGCTCGTGGGATTGGTGCATAAAATACATTCATAAGTGGGCTTCCGAGTTGTAAAGGTATTTCCTCTTTGTCTACTTTGTAAACAACTGCAGCTGTATTATGGTGATGCATCACTCCCGATAGTATCTGTGATATATTAATGTCAGTGTTAAAGGTGTTGTCACTGTGAATTGACGCAGTTCGATAGTTACCTAATGCGACGTAAAAAGATATGAATATAATGAATACCAAAAGAAGGTGCTTGTAGGCTATGGGTTGCTTGATAAAGTGCCAAGTAATTATGTATGGTATTAGGGTGTAAAAAATCACATCTCCTCTGTCGCCCAATGAGGTTGCAATGAAGATTTGACCAACAACTAAAAGCATACTTATAAATATGTTTCTATTAAACAACAGAAGTATAGCAGCGTAAATACCCACTTTTGTAAATTTTATAAAATAGTTTAAATCATGATAGATTATAACTCTGTTGCCCATATTTGAGAACATAAAACCTATTGATCCTATCTCGTAAACAATATATAGATAGGATGACCATGCTATTAGCGTAAATATGCAAGCGAATAAGACTAGTCTGCGATTGAGCGTGTATTTTGGGCAAGTAACAGAATCTAATCTTTTAACAGATCGAGGCCAAAAGCATGCCAAAAACATGACCAGGCAACCAACTGCATTTATGAGAGATGTGTTTATATACAGATCTTCGATTGCAATATCAGATGTAATTGAAAGAAACGGATTTTGTAGAGCTATTAATCCGCACCCTGCAGCTATGATCGAAATTGCCTGCACCGATAGAATAGGTATTTGAATAACTAGTGGGTGGAACCATCTTTTTCCAGTTGTTAAAATGGGCAGTAATGATGTTGATAAAAACAGAAGTCCTGAAATACTAAGGAGAGAAATTTTACCGCCAAAAAAAGGAGCCATCAATGTGATAATAGTAAAGCATGATAATATGCTAATATAAATTATAATAGAATGTGTTAGCGAATGATTTACTTCGGTCCTGATAATCATAATATGGGATCTTTATGTCCAGATGCTGAGTAAGAGTTAGATGAAAGTATCATTAAATCAGTTGTGTAAGTTAGAAGACTCACTAAAAAACAATCTTATATCAAAGGTTAACCGGAAAACCATATATATAACGAATGGAATGCCTATTGCGAACTTAATCGTATCACTTGCAATGAAGGAAATAAGTAGCAAACAAGAAAAAACTAGAGTGATACAAGTTTTGAATGATAATGACTCGCCTGTCTTAATATGAGAGCAAATGGCAGTGGCTGAACCCAATACCATAAAAGCAAATAACGTAGCAGTAGCTGCACCTAAAAGGCCGTATTTAGGTGCTAATATAATAATAAGTGCAATATTTATAATTAGTGAAAAGCAGGTTATCAGTGGCAGAAAACTGTTGTATTGAAAATAGGTTAAAGGTGTTACTGAAGATGTATAAATTAGATATAGTAATTCTGCCGCGATAAGTATTTCAATTAGCCCAGATGGTGGTTGGTAGTTATTTTTGAAAAAACTAGATAATATTATAGGCAAAAAAACTGCAGTAATAATGGCTACTAAAATGCCGACATCTGCTAAGGCTGCAGACATGGCCCTATAAATTTTCGGATTATTTTTCAGAAAACCCAAATTTGATAAGGGTGTCCAAGCCTTAGCAAGAAGAATGACAACTGAGAAGGGGGCAAAGACAAGCGAGTAGGCTAGGTGATATTTGCCAAGTAAGACCGGACTTACAATAGGTGCAAGTAAAATTCGATCAAGGTAATGAATGCCAATATATGCTGATGAATGGATGGCTAAAGGAATCGAAAAGGCAAAACATTTTCGCATGATTTTAGTATTAAAACAAATCTTAATATTAGTTAAATTTGGCAATGCTAGGACAAGAGCCATGCAAGCAACTCCTGTAGCGCCACCAATAAAGTAATTAATCGGCGTAAGGGCGCCAAATATTGTGAGAGAGACTAAAATACTATGACGGACAGCTTGTTCAGTAAACTCAGACAGGGCTACATTAGAATGCTTCTTTAAAGCTAAATTGTAAGATGAAAAAGTAGTGGAGATAGCTCTCAGGAATATCTCACCTGAAAGCGCAACTAAGAGAAGCCGAATATTTCCTGAATATATTACTATTTTGTTTGGTAATAAGAATGGTCCAAATAAGATTAGACTAAGGCAAAATATAGAACCTAATATAAGAACAGATGTTAAAACTGATCCAAGAAGATTTTGACGGTATACCTTGTTTTCTGTTTCAATAACAAACCTTGCTGCAGCACTAGGAAGAGAGAGTGTCGAAAATAATGATATAAATAATGCTAATGAGGCGCAAAGTCCTATAACTCCATATTCTTGTGGGCTAAGTGATCTTGTGTATAAAGGTAGTGTTAAAAGAGTAAGAAAACGAGATAAAATACCCACTCCTACAACTGCTATAGTTTTGCCTTTGTCTCCACTTAGATAAGATTTTATTTTATAAGCTGACGTTAAATGCATGATCAAACGCGAGAATAATTGCATTTTATTCTAAAATATCCCAATTTAATGGTGTGCCTTTTTGGATGTCTTTTCTTATTTTCTTGCCTAATAATAATTCAAAAAATTTTGGCGGGAGCCCATACCCCGGCCTTATCGCACGAACATTCTCCGTAGTAAACACATCGCCAGCCTGAATATCTTTTACAACATATAACGAACGCCGAAAAACTAATGTTTTAGTTTCTTCTTCTGTCGGTCCATAGCTTATTTGACCAAGCGAAAGCCATGCTCGCTCCGTTTCGTCTATGAGTGCTTTCAACTCAACTGGTTCCATAGAGAAGGCCGAATCAACGCCTCCATCTGCACGGGATAACGTAAAATGTTTTTCTACTACAGTTGCTCCAATAGCTATGCTTGCTAACGCAACGCCAATCCCCAGTGTATGGTCTGAAAGCCCAACTTGAACATTAAACAAGTCCTGCATGTTGGGTATTGTAATGATATTAGTGTGTTCCGGTGATGAAGGATAAGAACTTGTGCATTTCAGCAGAATTATCTTGTCGCATCCAGACTCTCTTGCAGCGCGCACTGTTTCATCAAGTTCTGCAACCGTCGCCATTCCGGTAGAAATGATCAGCGGCTTGCCTGTACATGCTACCTTGCGTATCAGCGGAATGTCCGTGTTTTCAAAGGATGCGATCTTGTAGCAAGGGCAATCAAGAGATTCAAGAAAATCGACTGCCGTTTCATCGAAGGGTGTACTAAAGCAGATCAGTCCCTTTTCCTTACACCTATCGAAGATCGGTTTGTGCCACTCCCATGGAGTGTGCGCCTCTTCGTACAACTGGTACAGGGATTTTCCGGCCCACAGGCTACTCGGATCTGAAATCAGGAATTCACCTTCCCTGATGTCGAGGGTCATGGTATCGGCTGTATATGTCTGTATCTTCAGTGCATGTGCACCAGCCTCTGCCGCTGCATCGACAATTTCCAGCGCCCGTTCAAGGGATTGATTATGGTTTCCCGACATCTCGGCAATGATAAATGGTGGAAAGTTCTTACCGATTATCTTGTCTGCGATATAAATTTCACTCATAATTATTTCTCATGTCCAAAACATTTTGTCTTTAGTGTGTCTTTAGAAGTTAACCAATCATCTCGAAAAAGCGCATAAAGAACGATATCTTCGTAAACCCCATTTTTCAGGAAATGCCTCGACAAATAACCTTCCTTGGAAAAACCGATTTTTTGGTGAAAGGCAACACTACTCTGGTTGAAGGCAAAAGTTTCACCGATCAGTTTGCGGATTTGTAAGTTATCAAAAATATATTCAAGTCCCAGATATCCTAATGCAAGACCACAACCTTTTGGAGTGTCAGTTTCTCCGATGTAGAAGCCCCAATGACATCTGTTATTATAACTATCAATTTCACTCAGATTTATCACGCCTAAAGGTTTGCCATCTAGCTCAAATATCAGGGATGTTTGGGTCTCCTTGTTTGCTTGACGAATAAACCAAGCTCTATGTTCCTCCGTGCTAATTAGATGGTCAGTATACATATTGGAACGGATGCGTTCTGAATTGCGCCATTCCAGTAATTTGGCCAAGTCATTCTCATGTATTGCCCGTAACTTGCAATCTTCACGACGCAGCAATTTGCTCCTCCAACAGAATCTCTATCAAGGTTTTGCATTCAGTGGTGAATCTGTCTCCCATAACTTTACCTGCTTGTATGCCCATCTCGTTAGTGGCAGTCACATTTGTAATAAAGTGCGTAATTGCTCTTGCCAGGGAAACTTCTGTAACCTCTCCACTACGCCCCAATACCAAGCTAGCACCTGTTGAAGCAACAGCATTGGTTGTTTCTTGCTGGTTATCCGCGAGCACGACTGTAATCGATGGTAGTTTTAGATAACATCTTTCCCAGGTAGTAGTTCCACCCGCACCGATTGCTAAATCCGCTGAGGCCATTAGTTCTGCCATGTTAGCAACTTGACGGTGATACGTTGCATTCGGAATTTTTTGGCACAAACTTTTAATTTCCTCCTTGTGAGGATTGACACCTCCGACAATAACATCAAGGCTGATATCGGGTCTATTGAGGGAAGTTATTGCTCGCAACGCTTTGCCAGTTTCGTTGGTTTGGTCACTGGCACCAAAAAAGATCAAAATACGTCTGACAATACCATCACGTTCCCGAAGGGTTCGACGAGCTTCACGGAATTCTGGACGAAGGAGAGCATACTTGGGGCCTAGGAACTTTTTGCATCTAGCTGGTAATAGGCCGTCATATCTACTCTCCATATTTACATACAAATTCTGGTCCAGCAGCAGATCAGACTCGTGGCAACGATCTGCCAAGTCATCGATAACCATGATTCTGCCCACCAGCGGCCGCATCTGTTTTTCCCATCCAGCATCAAGTGCATAGTGGTCGATTACCAGCCATTGCTGTAAGGGGAGTGCGCCCAGAGCTTTGCTGACTTCCTTTGCATCCGTCTGCCAGGGAACTCCAAGCCATTGGGCATGCTTTGTTCCCTCAAACAGGCTGTTTGCTTTTTCCGGGGCAGGTAATCGGTGTACGAAGAAACCCTTTTCTTTTATGTAGCCAATAAGGTTGCCCGGCAGTTCCCTGCAGAGAAAAACAACCGTAGCCCCTTTCTCACGTAAAGTCTCCGCGAGGGTCAGGCAACGCATGACATGGCCGGAACCGATCTCTATCGACGCATCGGTGCGGATACAAACGTTCACTCCGCGCTTCCTTTTCCCATCTGCAGGGCAGAGAACATCAATTCAGCTCTTTTCCAGTCTTCCAACGTATCAATATCCTGCACCAAGTGACGGGGGAGAACTATGGGGATAGAGACTGTTGAGAACAATATCTCGTCATTTAAGAAGGCATTGGATCTGCCCCAGTAAAACTGGCCCGCATCATGATAGGCTTCTTCCAGATCCTGGGAGCGGCTGAAGATATGCTCCGGGTAGAGCGCATCCAGACTTCCATCTTTTGTAATGCGTAAGGCGCGCTGAACGGGAAAGGGGAATGAAGTGACTGAAAAGGCAAATGATTTTTCGGATGCCGAGAGTTTTACGTATCCTTCCTTCAGATACTGCGACGCAACAAAGGGGGCCGTGGCGTAGATGCAGCAGGCGTATTCAATTGGATTTCCCTGATCCAGATACCATTGGATCGCATGCTTGACAACGGCATTCGTGCCGGTGAAATCATCAGCAAGGGTCTTGGGCCGCAAAAAAGGAACTTCGGCTCCATAGCACTTGGCAACTTCGGCAATCTCCTCGTCATCCGTGGAAACAATCACTCGGTTAAAGAGCCCTGTATCAAGGGCCGCCAGTATTGAGTAGGCAATTATCGGTTTTCCGGCAAACTCTCGGATGTTTTTACGAGGGATTCGCTTGCTCCCTCCCCGTGCAGGGATGATCGCCATATTCATGCAAGAGCCTCACGCAGTGCTTTTATGACCCGATCCTGGTTGTCGTCACTGAGGCTGTAATAAAGGGGAAGGCTGATCGCCTCTGTATAATAGCGTTCCGCTTCGGGAAAGTCGCCAACTTTGAAACCGAGTTGCTTGTAATATGGATGTGTATGAACCTGGATGTAGTGAAGGTTCACGAGGATGCCTGCGGAGCGCAATTCTTCGAATACCTGACGGTGACTCTTGGTTATCTGGCCAAGCTGAAGCCTGATTACGTAAAGATGAAAAGCCGAATAGCTGCCCGGGTGCTGCCAAGGGATGGTCAACGGCAAATCCGACAAGGCGTTGTTGTAGCGTCTTACGAGCTCGTGTCTTCGCGCGACGAATTCATTAAGCCTTTTCATCTGGCTCAGGCCGAGCGCTGCCTGGATGTCGGTCATTCGATAGTTGAAGCCCAGTTCAATCTGCTGATAGTACCATGGACCATGCGATTCACCTTCCATGAGTTCCGGATCACGGGTGATACCGTGGCTTCTCAACCGGATCAGTTTCTGGTACAGATCGCGACTGTTCGTCAGAATCATGCCACCTTCACCAGTCGTAATGATCTTCACCGGATGAAAACTGAAAACGGTCATATCGGAGAAGCTGCAGGCGCCAATTTTATTGCCGAGATACGAACCACCTATGGCATGAGATGCGTCTTCGATGACGGAGAAACCAAATTCACGTGCAAGCTCGGAAATTTTTTCCATCTCGCATGACTGCCCGGCAAAATGCACGGGGATCACAACCTTCGGAAGGTACCCTTCCTTTCTTGCCTTCTCGAGCTTATCCTTCAAGCTTGCAATGCTCAAGTTGTAGGTCTTCGGATCAATATCAACAAAGTCGACAGTTGATCCGCAGTAAAGTCCGCAGTTTGCCGAAGCCACAAAGGTGTTGGGTGAAGTCCAAAGAATATCACCCTGGCCCATACCGGATGCCAGGCAGGCAATGTGCAGGGCAGAAGTTGCACTGTTTACTGCCACGGCAAATTTTGCCCCACAATACTCAGCGACGGCCTTTTCAAATGCCTCTATTGATGGCCCTTGAGTAAGCCAGTCAGACTCGAGGACAGCAGTTACCGCTTGGATATCCGCTTCGGATATTGATTGTCTGCCGTAGGGGATTAGTGTCTTTTCGGACATGGTGGTTCTAAGCCTCGAATGCCGGATCGACGTGGTCCCTGATCAGGGTACGGATCTCTTCAACGTTTAACCATTCAGTATTTTCGCCACTGTTATAGGAAAAACCTGGTTTGCAGAAATTCCCACCAAAGGTCTGGGCGAACTTATTGACATCCCAGAGATTTATCGAAGGGAGAATGACGAAATATTTCTCGAATTCAACAGAACACAGAGCATCTGTCGGTGTAATCATCTCTTCGTGCAGTTTTTCACCAGGGCGGATACCAACAACTTCTTTCTGACACTCCGGGCCAATCGCGTCGGCCACGTCCATGATTCGGTAACTTGGAATTTTCGGGACAAAAATCTCACCACCCCACATGTTTTCCAAGGCGTAGAGAACCAGCTTAACTCCATCTTCAAGGGTGATGTTGAAACGAGTCATCCCTTCATCGGTAATAGGCAGGAGACCCGCATTCTTTTTTTGCATGAAGAAGGGAATTACGCTGCCGCGGCTTCCCATAACATTGCCATAGCGAACAACGGAGAATTTAATGTCGCGTTTCCCCTTGAAATTGTTTGCTGCCACAAAAAGCTTGTCCGAACAAAGCTTGGTGGCGCCATAAAGATTGATGGGTGCACATGCCTTGTCTGTGCTGAGTGCCACTACCTGCTTCACTCCACGGTCGATTGCGGATTCAATGACATTCTGCGCACCGATGACATTGGTCTTTATTGCCTCAAAGGGATTGTATTCACAAGCCGGCACTTGTTTTAGTGCGGCGGCATGGATGACGATATCGATACCTTCCATAGCGCGGGTCAGTCTGTCTTTGTCGCGCACATCACCGATAAAATAACGTATCTGCTTGAACTGGGACGTTGAAAACTGCTGGCCCATTTCGTATTGCTTGAGTTCATCGCGGGAATAAACGACAACGCGTTCAATTTCTGGATATTTCAAAAGAATCGTTTCAACAAACTTTTTGCCAAAAGATCCGGTACCACCAGTAATTAGAATAGATTTTCCTTTAAGCATACTTTCTCCATAAAAATTATTTACCTGTTAAGGTAGAATTTTTAACACTTTCAAACTGTATAGTTTAAGCGCCCAATTATAGATTGCTCGAAATTTGTAGGGCTTTACTAGCCTCTTTCCGAACTAAACTCCCTACCATTCCGCCCAATAGCAAAATATTCAAAACCAAGATGCTTCATTCTCCTCGGCTCATAAAGATTCCGACCATCAAAAATAACCGGCTTCACCAACAATTCACCAATCCGCTCGAAATCAGGATTGCGGTACTCATTCCATTCGGTAACGATCACCAGCGCATCGGCACCCGAAAGAATCTCGTACTCGTTGGCACTATAGGAAATTCGCTCACCAAAAACCTTTTCCGCTTCCTTCAACGCCACCGGGTCATGAACCCGCACCGCGGCACCCGCCTCCAGAAGTTGATTGATGATGACAATGGACGGCGCCTCCCGCATATCATCGGTGCGTGGCTTGAAAGACAGACCCCAGATGGCAATGGTCTTTCCGTCCAAGGGCTCCGCCGCGGCCGGGTCGCCGAAATAGGCGATCACCTTGCGGGGCAGGACCTGCTTCTGCCGTTCGTTGACCTCTTCCACCGCCTTCAGCAGCAGAAAGTCATAATCGTTTTCTTCGGCGGTCATCACCAGGGCCTTCACATCCTTGGGAAAACAGGAACCGCCGTAGCCGACGCCGGGATAAAGGAAATCGTAGCCGATCCGGGAATCCGAGCCGATCCCTTCGCGTACCGCCGTCACATCGGCACCCATCGCCTCGCAGAGGTTCGCCATCTGGTTCATAAAGGAAATCTTGGTGGCGAGCATCGCATTGGCCGCGTACTTGGTCATCTCCGAGCTGCGCACATCCATCACGATGATGCGGTTGGTCCGGCGCATGAACGGGGCATAGAGCTCCTTCATGATCTCGGCGGTGCGCACATCGTCGACCCCGATCACCACCCGGTCCGGCTTCATGAAATCGTCAATCGCCGCCCCTTCCTTGAGGAATTCGGGATTGGAGACCACGTCGAATTCGATAGCCACGTTACGAGCTGCCAGCTCTTCGCGGATCGCAGTGCGCACCAGGTCAGCCGTGCCGACCGGTACCGTGGACTTGTTGACGACAATCTTGAAGCTCTCCATGGCGCGGCCGATTTCCCGGGCCACGGTGGTGACATGCATCAGGTCGGCCGAGCCGTCCTCTCCGGGCGGGGTGCCGACGGCAATAAATAGAAGCAGTGAACTCTTCACCGTGCCGGCCAGATCGGTGCTGAAACCGAGACGGCCTTCTTCGGTGTTTTTGAGGATCAGTTCCTTCAAGCCCGGTTCGTAGATGGGGATGATGCCCTTTTTCAGGCCCTCGATCTTCTCTTCGTTGATGTCAACGCAGGTGACGGTATTGCCGCTCTCGGCAAAGCAGGTTCCGGCAACCAGGCCGACATAGCCGGTGCCGATAATGCATATTTTCATTGCAAGACTCCAGAGGCTAAAAAAGTAAGACGTTAGACGTGAGACGTTAGACGTGTAAAAAGTTTGACGAAAGTAGGGACCCCAAGGGTACGTTGTTGACCTGGTTCCTGCCGGCAAATGCTCACAATCTCCAGAACCTTATTCCTGCAGCTTCAATTTCAGCAGCCTGGAAAATACCTTTAACATCTATAAGTACACTCCCGGTCATCAATCCCTTAAAGTGATCCACCGACATTTCCCGGTATTTCTTATGCGCAACCGCCATAACAACAGCAGCTGCGGGTTTCAACTCCTCAAAGGGAACAAGTCCAAGCCCATACTCGAGCTCAACCTCAATTGGATCAGCCAGGGGATCATGAATCTGGACAGTAATTCCATACTCCTGAAGTTCCCGAATGATGTCAATCACCTTGGAATTACGGATATCCGGGCAATCCTCCTTGAAGGTCAGGCCGAGGACAGTAACTGTAGCGCCGAGGATATTCTGACCGGCGCGGATCATCTCGCGGATGGTGCGCTGGGCAATAAACTTGCCCACGCCGTCGTTTATTCTTCGGCCCGCCAGGATAACCTGGGGGATATAGCCGATCTTCTCCGCCTTGTGGGTCAGATAATAGGGATCAACACCGATACAGTGACCGCCCACCAGGCCCGGCCGGAAGGGAAGGAAGTTCCACTTCGTTCCGGCTGCTTCCAACACGTCGAGGGTATCGATACCAAGCCGGTCGAAGATCAGGGCCAGCTCGTTCATCAGCGCAATGTTCAAGTCACGCTGGGTGTTTTCGATAACCTTGGCCGCTTCCGCCACCTTGATGCTTGCTGCCCTGTGCACCCCTGCCGTTACCACCGACTCGTACACCGAAGCAACGACATCGAGCGTTGCCGTATCAGAACCGGAGACCACCTTCATGATCCTGGTAAAGGTATGCTCCTTGTCGCCGGGGTTGATCCGTTCCGGGCTATAGCCCACGGTAAAGTCGCTGCCGAAGGTGAGGCCGGAGACTCGCTCCAGGACCGGGACGCAATCCTCTTCCGTAGCACCGGGATAGACGGTGGACTCATAGACGACGATGTCGCCTTTCTTGAGTGCCTTGGCCACGGTCTCCGAAGCCTTCAGCAAAATAGAAAGGTCCGGACGCTTGGCGTCGTCCACTGGGGTCGGGACTGCAATAATGTGGAAATCAGCTTTCCGCAGCTCGTCGATGGAGTCGGTGAAGAGCAGGTCAGTCTCGGCAAGCTCTTCGGAAGTCACTTCGCCCGTTCGGTCATGGCCTTCCTGCAATTCACGGATTCGCTCCGCGTTCACGTCAAAGCCGATGGTTCTGTTTTTCTTGCCAAAGGCTACTGCCACGGGGAGACCTACGTAGCCTAGGCCGATTACGGAAATTATTCTTTTCACTACTGTTCTCCAGCGCGTCTTTGGGGTCAAGTCTTGAATTATCACTTTTACCAAAGGAAAGTTCTTGAAAACCTGAACTGCTTTTATCTCTCACCCGCTCATACTTTCGCTAGAGACCACAGAGGGCACAGAGACAGGCATGAAAATTATAATGCTTTTTTGTGTTAAACCTTAGTGGTCTTTTTCTCTGAAACCTCTGTGTACTCTGTGAGAGACACGTTTTTCAGTTTGACCTTATTTTTTTGTAGCTGTCTGCGAATGATATCAATTTACGATTCTGGTTATTCCGTCCACCAGTTTGGTTGCATTGAAGTTGATCAGTAAGCCCAGAGGCTTCTTCGTTAAACGTAGATACGTCAATAGTTGTTTTTGATGTACTGGCAATACTTTTTCGACTGATTTTAATTCTACGATTACGGTTTTTTCAACGAGAAGGTCCAATCGGAAACCCTCTTCATTGACCTTGATTCCACGGTAGAGAACTGGAAATGCTACTTCACTTTCAAAACTGAATCCTCTTTGGTAAAGCTCAACAATCATGCAGGATTGATATACGGACTCGAGAAGCCCAGGACCGAGTTCCCTATGAACGGCAACCGCAGCGCTTATGACTTCGGAGGATATCTTATTTAAGTCCATGCCGTTTATATCCCGCTAGTTCGAGTCTCTGGGGGTCAAGTCTTGAATTAGCACTTTTACCAAAGGAAAGTTCTTGAAAACCTGAACTGCTTTTATCTCTCACCCGCTCATACTTTCGCTAGAGACCACAGAGGGCACAGAGACAGGCATGAAAATTATAATGCTTTTTTGTGTTAAACCTTAGTGGTCTTTTTCTCTGAAACCTCTGTGTACTCTGTGAGAGACACGTTTTTCAGTTTGACCTTATTTTTTTGTAGCTGTCTGCGAATGATATC
>Ga0351902_1070_pt1 | contig 26081 bp, 19 predicted proteins | sample BONcelHT113001D5_FD_205828 | JGI IMG/M metagenome (GOLD analysis project Ga0351902, IMG submission 205828) | Enriched cells from coal bed in the Powder River Basin, Montana, United States - BONCAT cells T11 rep1 HSBNCT.T11.300.1.D5 ...
CCCTATAGGCCCGATGCACCACGAATGGCGGGATGTCTTTCCGGTCAAACAAATAGCATAATGCATTGATGAGCGAAGTTGGTACACAGTCGTAATCGGAAACTTGCTGCCGAAACGGCACTTTCATGGCCCCTCCATAGCCTCTAATTGGTATTGCAAAGCGATAATTGACACTTGACATCGAATAGATACACGAATCCACCGTTAGGTAACCGATGTCGGAAACCTTCTCGATGGTGCGAATAAGATTCTGCGCAGAGCTTCAACTAAGCCACGCAAATTCCAGCAAGTTGTGTTGTAAGTATTTGGGTTTGGAACAGAAATGCGGTGTGCTACGAACTGGTTTGGCTGGCGCTCTCAGCTAATGAAACATTATGCAAAAGCAACTCATTGTAATGCCGCACGGCATGCGTTTCATTTTTTGCTAATATAACACAAAAAGCGTCTGATATCAAGTATTTATATAGCATTGTCGTCGTTGCTGGTCGGGGGTGGTAAGTGGAAACGAAGTGCAAGTTCTTTAAATAATATAGGCCTGCTTATGTAAAATGGTCACTTTGAGTCAAGCACGAAACCATTACAACGTAAGATGTTCTTGCCAATGGCTGAATTTTAAGCTGATGGGTGTCAAGAAACAAGGAGTTAATGGAGAGGACAACCTCTTGTTTTATTTGCACCCAGTAAAATTTTATTTGCCCTCAAACGCTTCTGCGAATAAATCCCGAACGCCTGAGACCGGTGCGCCTCTCTCCCCCCATAAAATCTGCTTTGAATTCATCATGAGCAGTAGTATATTTCGCTTGACTTCGATATCTGTAGCTTACCTAAATGAAATTCTTACTATTAAATCTCAATAGTCCATTTGGCATATTATGCAGAGGAACTCAATGTATACATCAAATAATTACGTCAATAGTAAAATAAACCTGCGAAATGGGTAGTTGAACAGGGGCTCATCAATAACGAGTTGGATGGAGACTTAAAATGACAGGCGGATACTCATTGGAACGTAATACAACTGAAGGGTTTGCCAGGCGTGTGCGCAAGAATCTGGAATTCATTGTCCAAAAACGGCACGAAGGTGAAGACGTCCACGAAGTCACTCAGCTTACAACGTCGCTACTCGGATTGGTCACCTTTCCTTGGGAGGCAAGAGCCTTGGATCAAATGGAGAGCTGGTTGTTGTCTGATCTCGAAAAGGAAGGGTGGCCCTCATGGACGATTCTCAGGGATCGAAATGACGAGACGGTCACATTGGGTAAGCTGATATATCACCTTCGGAACGCTGTATCGCACCGTCGCCTTCGGTTTTCATCAGACGGACCTGATCCCCGAGAAGTCGAAATTGAATTTGAGGATGCGCTTCCAAGAAAGCCGGTCGACTGGCACGTCAGGATTCCCGCTTCGGACCTCAAGAACTTCTGCGATAGGTTCTGCCAAAGCCTTGAGGATCTAGTAGGTTGAAAACTAAGCGCGCTGATCAAGGCCATTCACTGACACGCTAAGGAGGAGTTCAATGACCGGTAAATCAAAGGGACGACATACATTTGCCTTCGATGGTGGTGAAATATTGACAACCATAGGTGCCACCTTCTTTGTTTCGTACCTCTACAATCGATACGTCGACGCAACGCACCACAACTGGGATGCAATTGCCACCAAGAGTTCCCGAATTAGCAACATCTCCCGCTCCACGCACTATCACCGCTATTGGCTTGAACGTGTTTCGTCCATGAACGAAGCTAATTTAAACAAGAACACTCTCGGCTTAAGCGGGTCGCAGGTAATAGAGATGGCCAAGGCTGTCCTTGATCGCATGAAGTGAGATGACTGCGAACAGAAAACCGGAGGGTCAGAACCTACGAAATTCATAAAGATAGAAAAAGAGGGGGTAGCCCTTGAAAGTGGTATTCTAAAGAAATGAATTCCAACCAGAAAGCAGGACCGGCGCTTAGAAAACCGGGCCGGTCAGCTTCCGGCCCGTTAGGAGTCTTTAAAGAAAGGTGGAGTTTAATGGCATCGGTTAAGTTTCGAGAGAAGAATCTAATTGAGGAATTCCTTGAGATGGGAGGCGGCTATGTTCTGAACTTTAGCGACCGAACTTTTTCCGACTTTTTCAGGGAGTTCGACGTCGATATCAATGAGGCTACATACATGGAGGGGCATAGCGGCTCCAAAGCAAACCGGATGCGTAGTTTTTTGGAACGTGAGCCAGACCGACTAGTCGGAAAAGTTCTTCAGGAGCTAGTTGAGTACGCGGAGACATATCGCCCTGGCCACCAAAGAGTTGAAGACTGCAGGTCTATCGCGACACGCTTGCAAGCCTCACTACCTGTATCAATAAAACCTCAGTCAGCACTCAATGTTCAGCAGGGGGTGACTCATAAGCGAATTACGGCACGTCCCATTGAAATATTCTTCTCATACGCCCATGAAGACGAAGCACTTATGAATGAGATCCGACTCCAGCTCGTTGTCCGTGAGCGATTGGGTGAGATTGTGAAGTGGCACGACCGGATGATTCCTGCGGGTGACGAGTGGCGGACTCTGATCGATAATAGGATTGAGGGGGCTCAAGTCATCCTGCTATTTATGAGCCCTCACTTCTTAGCATCTCGTTACTGCTACGAGATTGAGGGCCAAATCGCGCTTCGCCGTCATAGGGATGGAACTGCACGGGTTATTCCTGTGGTGCTGCGAGCCTGCGATTGGACTATAACTCCTTTTGGTGAGCTACAGGCGCTTCCTAGAGACGGTAAGCCAATCACGCAGTGGCCCGACAGGGATCAAGCGTCTCTCGATATTGCTCGTGGAATCATGGAATGTATCCTGTGATAACTCGCTTGAGACTCCTAACCGGAAGAAGTACCCGCCCAAAAGTCTGCGTGTGTTCTCCCACACCGTTGCCTAACCATCGGCAACACCGGTCAAGCCGGTGGTGCCTCACCACAGTTGGTCAGAATCGAAAATAAGAGAAAATATGGCAAAGAGAAACAGAAAAAAGCATCACATAATGTCTAATCCAAGGAAGCGTCCCATAAAACCGGACGAATACTTCCGTTTCGGCTCCCTTGAAATGGCTCGTTTCGGGGAAAAAATCGTAATGAAAAACAGTATGCCCAGCGAGCAATTCAGTAAAATGCAGGACAGGCTTGCTCGAGAATTTCCAGATATCTGCAAAGAGATCGATGAAGTGATAGGCAAGATTGCTGATTTAGTGAAGATATTGCCACCAGATAAATTGCTGTACCGCGCCTCGTGGGAGAGAGCGGCACATCATGTAAACATAAAATCAGAAATAGAGATAGACGAAGAAGGAGCTATTTCACAAAGGATGATTGATTACATCCAAAGCGTAATAGTGTCAGTATTACCAGCTAATTCACAGGAAATAGACGTTACAGAAGAAAGATGGCAGGAAATTAAAGAGACCGTTACCAAATTGTTTAATTTGTTGAATCATCAGTTCATGATTTGTCAGACTGCTGCTGATCGCAAGGCGGTAGGCCATGATGAAGATCTTGAAGAGTTCTATTTTAAGGCACAAATATTTTGGTGCAACATCAGGGGAAAACGCTATACAGTTCACGACATTCCTTTTCACAAAGATCTTTTGGCACCCCATGATGAAATCTTGAAAGAGATTTATGGTGTGGGGACTGATGGCATTATCGAAGGCCTCGAAAAGATACAGTCTGCCTTATTGCATGGAATTATAAAGGCAACTGCTGACCTACACGAATTTGACCGTTTAATTAAGCCTAAATTTCTCGAAAAGCTCGAAATGATGGAGGGCTCACAACCGACTGGAAAGATTGATCCTGCAGAATTGATGGAGAAAGTAGTTAAGGAAAACGGGTGGGAAACCATACGTGATGACGTCTTGGGCCGATTCTTTGGATTGGATATTTTCGATCTTAAAAAGGTAACCAGCTTGCCAAAATCATTTCTGGACGACCTTTCGCTGGAACCTGGACAGGACACTGAGTTCTTCGCTGAAGGCCAGTATAAAGGTTGGCCGTTAAGAATATGGCCCGTTTTCAGACACCCTTTCATCAAGATGAGCGGCCATTACTACTGCTTTGATATCTACAGCCTCTTTGATAACCTATATCGTATAATGCAGAGAGTAGTCACTCGCAAAAAGCCAGAATATGCCCAAATTTGGAATAATAAACAGCAGGAGATATCGGAGCAACTTCCCCTCGACTTATTCCAAAGATTGCTACCGGAAGCGCAGGTTTACCACCCGGTTTATTATCGCTGGCAAAAGTCTAGAGGTGGACCTAAGGAATGGTGTGAAGCCGACGCCTTGCTGCTTTATGAAGACCACTTATTTATCGTTGAGGTAAAAGCTGGGGCTTTTACGTATACCCCTCCGACGACAGATTTTCCAGCATATGTTCAATCCCTGAAGAACCTGATTCATAAGCCAGCTGAACAGGGGAAACGATTTCTGGAATATTTGAGAAGTGACGAGGAAGTCATTCTTTACGACCGAGGGCACAAGGAGATAGGAAGGCTTTCAGGTAAACAATTTGAACACATTACAATCTGTGCGGTGACCCTTGATCCCTTTACGGAAATTGCTGCGCAAGTGCAGCATCTTAAGAAAATTGGCGTTGACGTAGGGTCTAATCCGGTGTGGTCCATTTCCGTGGACGATCTGCGTGTTTATTCAGATATATTTGATAATCCACTGACTTTCCTACACTTTGTCGAACAAAGGATGCGAGCCTTTGGGTCTACACTTATCCAAGCAGATGATGAATTGGACCATCTTGGTCTGTACATAAAACACAATGTCTACACCGAATTTGCCAAGGAGCAAAAAGGGATGGACCAACTCTCGTGGCATGGGTATCGGACAGACATAGACGGGTTCTTTACCGACAAACTTATCGACCCAACCTCGAAGTGCCTGATAAAGCAAAAAATGCCATCCAGACTGGAAGAGATTATCGCTTTACTGGCGGCGAGTAAAAAGCCAGGCCGGCGAAAAGTCGCCAGCATGCTGCTTGACACCAGTGGCGATTGGCGGAACTCGATAGCTATAAAAATAGACGAAACTTTAAGGCAACAGGAATTGTCGGGCAAGGCGAAACCGCTTTCGACATACGGCAGCCAAAACATTACCTTGTTTTGCTGGCAACAAGGTGTAGTGATGCGGGACGCGGAACTGGCGTTAGACCACACATATGCGGTGATGTTGCTTGACAACGAAGAGGAGCGTTTGCTTCTTGAACTCAATTATGACACTGATAGAATGCTGATGGATGCAACTTTTACTGTTACGAAAGCGAATGCTATTCCTGCTGAAAAACTTTCAAAATTGAATGATACTGCCGAGGCTTTACGCGTCAGACGAATTGAGAAATCCAAAGCACTAGGAAAAATAGGCAGAAATCAGCCCTGTCCTTGTGGGAGCGGGAAGAAATACAAAAAATGCTGCGACTTACGATAGGCAGGACGAATTACTACAAAATCAAGGAATCCGATTCTGTATATGGAAAAAAGGGGACAATTTATCTGTTAGATGTCCCAACTCTCGCGTGGACGCGGACGCGATGAACCCGCGCTGGTCACGCTCATTGCCGTTGTGCAACCAAAGTAAAATCAACCAATACAGGGACAAAAAGTGTCAAAACAGCAATTCTCGACCATTGAACGCGAAGCTATATTTGTTGCCTATGGTAAAAGATGTGCTTATACAAGGGAGCCACTTGATTTTGCTACCTTTCACATTGACCACATTTTGCCTGAATCTTTATCTGAAGACCCCGCCCGGTTCGAAGAATTCAGAAAACTGCTAAACATTGGGGAGTTCAACCTACGAGGATTCGGCAATCTGGTACCGTGTAAGCCAGAAATTAATCTTCAAAAAGGGCACCTAATCCTCGAACAGGCACACGTCCATTATTTTCTAGGTATTGCCGCCAGTAAGACCACAGCCATAGAGAAAAACATAGCTCTGATTAGTGCGCGTAACACCAAAGGAAAGGCACTTATACTGTTGCAGAGATGCCTTGACGCTGGTCAATTGACTGTAAAGGAAGTTGCCGATCTTCTTAATAAATACCAGGATGATACTGAAGAAATATTTAGTTTAATGGTAAGTATGCAATTTGCTGATGAGACTGAAGTCTCGGTACTAGCAAAGTCAGATTTAGAAACTGTAAAGGACCTTCCAATAAAGTTCGGCAGAAATGATCATATAGACGGCCTAAACCTTATTAATAGCCATGGAGAAAGACAATATGTGAGGACGTGCCGCCAATACATCGAAGCAGTAAAAACGGGTTTTCACCCTTCCTGTGGTTTCGATATAAAGATGGCCGCATATTTCGAGCATTATTGTGGGCTTCTGCTCGCCCTTGAAGTTGCAACTATTCCTACAAAAAGTTACATTTCCACACCATATGTCAGTATTGCTAACATGAACTTAATGCCCTTTGTTTTATTCCCTCAACTTGGTGACACGGTTATTCCAGAGGAAGGAACATATCAATATCAAATAGACAAAAAAAATCTGCGCGTATGTAATGTTACAAGTAATTCCTTCAATGTTGAAACCGAGTACATGGGACATTCATTAATCGAAGCTGTGAGGGCAGATTTTAACAATGATGGTATTGAAGATGTGCTTTGTTTGGAGTACTGCTACGCTACTAAAGGCACTTTAGGGTTTGGCGGCATTAAAATCCTTACCCGTTTGTCGCCCACGGGTCATTTCGAGCTCGCCATTCCTGAAATATGGGGTGTTGATGATCTTGTTGAAGCACTCTGCCGTCGTGCATAAAAAATACTGCACCTGAAGAGTACATATACTCTAGTTGGAGTAGAGAGTACCCCGCAAGCCCAACATGAAGTACGACCGGACCGAGAATCCATCAGGTCAACTTCAGAACCGTTGACTAGAGAGAAATCAAGTAGGTAATCATACATGACAGATACACAGGACAACTCACCACACAGCGACTTTTACCAAGAGGGGATTACCCAAGCTGAAGCGGTCGAGGTCTTTTTTCGTTTACTAGGCGAGACCGATCATCCGGATAATGAAACAGCGATCCAGAGACTCGGTTCCCTTATAGACCTATCCGAGATGCTGAGCCGTCAAGACGGTATTGAGGCAGTGATCAAGAGGGGTGACACTCTCCTTTCTCTTGATCTTAGCACAGGCCAAAGAGCGGTTTTGCATTACTACCTAAGTAACGCATGGGAGGCGAAGCGCAAATTCGCCAACGAGGGAACGTCAATTTACGAATGGGAGCAACCTGAACTTGTGAAGGAGATTGTGCACCTTCGAAACGCGGTGCAGCTAGGTGTCGAGGCAAAAGTGGAGCCAATCCGGCTCTGCCAGATGCACACAAATCTCGGGAATCTATTGAGTCATTGCGGCAGAATAGTTGACGCTATAACTTCTTGGGACCGCGCACTAGCAATTGACCCTGACTTCGCTATGGCCGTTGGCAACAGGGGCTACGGGTTAATGCATTATTCTAAGTTGGTACATGATCCTGGACACCAGGTTTTTCACTTTCAGGAAGCATACGCGGGATTAACTCGTGCTTTGTCGTCTGGCAATGCAAGAATGCTTTTCCCAGAGGCTCTGGATGGTTTTTCTGGTGCACTTGATCAACTTAAAAGTGCGATTCCAATCGAGGTTCTAACAGCGCCACCCCATACGCATCCATTCCCGGACAACATGCCGGGGGAAGAACGCCGTTACCGTACTTGGTGTTTGAATAAGCGTTTATTTCTCAATGACCTCAACGACCTTGGCACCAACCCAATCGCCGCAGCTGACGTGCTTACAATGCCGTCCATCTTAACGCCAATCAAGGCACCCCAGCCAAATGCGTTCGGTTTTTTCAACCAAATGAAACAAGAATACGTCTCTGGCCGATATCTGTACTATGAGGGTGTTACAGTCGATCAAGTACATTTTTCTGACCACGAGGTCACGTTAATAAATACATTGGATTACCCGGCCTATGGCCTTGCAGTCGAGAAAGTAAAGATCACATTCCGAATTGCATACTCACTCCTCGACAAGGTAGCCTACTTTCTGAACGATTATCTCATGCTTGGGATACCCGAGAAACGCGTCTCGTTCCGAGGCCTGTGGTATAACGGCCAGGACCCTAAACGGGGTCTTCGAGAGGATGTACACCGCCCCAGTAATGCGCCACTTAAGGGGTTATTCTTTTTGGCAAAAGACTTGTACGAGAATGAGCAGGGGTTTACTGATGCAATGGAACCAGACGCACGAGAAGTTGCTGCAATTCGGAATCACCTTGAACACAAATACTTTAAGCTTCATACGTTTTCACGGCCGCGACCTCCATTGAACGGCGACTGTCCCATTGGGTTCGATGCTCTTGCATATTCTATGGAACGTGGCGACTTTGAACGCAGAACGCTTCGACTGCTACGAACTGCCCGTGAAGCACTCATTTACGTTTCGCAAGTGGTGCATGTTGAGGAATATCGCCGTAAAACTGAGGCAGGCGAAGAAAAATTGACTATGCCCATTCACATGTCTACATGGGAGGACAACTGGAAATCTTGATCACGTCCGGTCAGGCCAGAAAGAACGAAAGATACAGAACGAAGAAGTGCCAATCGGATAGCCGGGGGTTTTTCTCCCCCGGCCTCCACACCACCTGGCATGCGGGTCCGCACCAGGCGGTTCCCAAAGAGTGACGGGCCGTAGCCGGTCAGTGACAATCTCAGTTCTTTGAAAAGACGGCAGTAACTATGATTATCCTGGGGAGCTGAATTCTCCATGACGCGCCCGCTTTGTTTCGCTCACCCGGTCGGGTTCAACGCGATGCGGAGCACATGAGGAATGACATCCCCCTCTTCAAGTTCAGCCCTTCGACAGGGTAAGACTTCCGGGGTTCTTCCCCGGCTTGTTTCCAGCCACCACACCGCCATGAGTGGTGACGTCCTTGTCTACTATGGCTTCTGCTGACTTCTGCCCCATCACGGCGACCGTTACCAGTAGCCGCGCCTTTCTTGCGAAATGCAAAGTGGAGCAGATCTCCCCGGATAAGAACGTGAACTGTCGCTACACAACCGCAGCATTTACCACTTCTCCTGAATCCATGGGACTTCGTCATGTGGTGCTGACTTGCCCGGATCATGGCCTTATATGCTGTTTCTGTTCGTCGGCTCATAGCTTTGCGCTCCGGCTTCCTCCAGACCCCTCCTCGCGGAGACGCCCTTGCCTTCGGCTAGTACTGATTTACCCCGTCTCACGACGGTGTTTGGATTCACGTACAGGGGACTTGCACCCCATAAGTTCACGCCTATGCCGGGCGTTCACCAGCAGTGGCAGCGGGCTGCGCTATGCTCGCCGCTGCGCCTTGAGGACATTGTAAGCCAAGAGATACCCGGAGAACTGTGACATGCCATTTCAGAGCAATATTTTCGATTCTGAGTGCAAAGATTTGGGAAACGGCAACCGTCTCCATTTCATAAATATCCCCACACTGGACGACAAGATAACTGCCCACATCGATGCGAGTATCGTTTCTATCTGCGAAGGTGCGACAGATACAGATATAGCTACAATCAAGCAGCGGCTCATAGCGTTCTTGACCCCCAAAAAAGGCTCTACAACAGAAATGGGAGCGATCGCTGAATTCTTCGGGCACCTTTATCTGACCGAGATCGGCTTTAACCAGGAGTTTCTGTTTCTAAATCTCGAGGAAGGTTCCATCAAGAAGGGCTTTGATGGTTATTACTCCCTTAACGACGAGGCTTGGATCTACGAAAGCAAATCAGGTTCAATGGCAACCGAAGGTGCGTCGCATGAGTCCAAGATCTCATTGGCCTACTCTGATTTGAAAGACAAGATTACTGGTAACCCAGCAAATAATCCCTGGCAGAATGCTTACAACCATGCCAGTCAAATAGATGTGGGTACGGCCGCAAGTATCCGGCAGAATCTCAAAACTCTGGCAAGGGCGTTCACTCAAGGAACACGTCATGACATAGCCTCGTTCAACATCATTCCTGGTTCGACACTGTTCCTTGAGGGGGCCTGGACCGATATTGACGTCGATGGTCTCACCACAAAACTAGAGCAGCTGAAGACTAATTTTAGCTTTAGCAAGATTCACATAATATGCGTCAATAAGGCGTCAATTGACTTGTTCTGGGATTATCTGGAGGGCTAGGGATATGCAGAGGGCTGAAAAGAGCGCTATGACGAGCATTGGGAAGGAGGAGCGATTCAGAGACGTCTTCAAGCAATTAACAACTGGCGAAATCCTAGAGCCAGATGATCAAGTGTATATCCTTGCCTCCGCCATGCTGTTTATCAGGCGCTTCCAACATGACCAGCGCTATACCTCGTACGCAGACCTCGCATACTACATAATCTTAAAGTTTTCACTACAGTATGCGGATTACGCCCCCCTATATGACTTCGCTGTCAACTTTGGGTTCTATCCAATAGCCAAAGCACTCCTCAAAAATGATCTTTACGATGGCAATATCATTACTAGTTGCCTTGGAGATATCCAGCTGGATCAGTTCCGCAATGAAAGTGATGACATCCTCACACTGGAACAGCACATCGCAAGCTCCTCATTCCTGAACGAGAATACACAAGAAACCTGCTTCTTAGCGCCCACCTCCTTCGGAAAAAGTTCTCTCATTGCTGATCAAATCAGGCGATTAGGTGATCTCCCAAGAAGAATCGCTATTCTTGTGCCAACAAAGTCACTATTAATCCAGACCCTTCAGATGATCAGGAAGGCTAGTCTCCAGCGAAAGATGATGATCCACGACGAAATGTATGACGGAGAGGATTCATTTATCGCAGTCTTCACCCAAGAACGCGCCCTACGTCTGCTCGCAAAACATGACACTTGCTTCGACGTGATTTTTGTTGACGAAGCTCACAATCTTCTCAAGGGAGACAGTAGAAGCATTCTCCTTTCTCGTGTCATAGCCAAGAACCGTGTATTGAATCCCGATCATCGGGTGTTCTATCTCTCTCCTCTTATCCAAGATGCCAACAATCTTCGATTGACCCTTGACCAGAATATCTCTTCACACGTCGTTAGGTTCAATGTTAAGGAGCCAGAGATATACGAATTGAGACTTAATAAGGAAGTATATCAGTACAACCGTTTCGTGAATCAATCTTATAAGCTGCGGGAGGGCATAGAAATAAAGGACTATCTTCTTTCAACCTCGGGCGAGAAGAATTTTGTTTATAACTATCGGCCAGTTAAGATTGAACAGCTCGCGGGTGAGATTTGTGAAATGGTTCCTCAGATCGAGCAAACGAATGAAATCAACGAAGTGGCTCATATCCTGGCTAATGAGGTACACCCGGATTTCTACGCCATCGAACACCTGAAGCATGGTGTCGTTTATCTTCATGGCAAACTTCCCGACCTAGTAAAGGAGTACCTTGAGTTCAAATATAAAGTTCTGCCTGAGCTGAAATATGTCATTGCCAATTCGGTTATTCTTGAAGGTATGAATTTGCCCATCGACACACTCTTCATATTCAACACGCGCGGCCTACATGGCAAGGAACTAATGAATCTAATAGGCCGCGTTAACAGGCTCAACACCATATTTGGGCAAGAAGGAAACAGGTTAAAGCGGCTCTTGCCAAAGGTGCACTTCATAAACAACGAGGAGCATAATTGCGTTAAAAGTAAAATGGAGAATAAAATAGCTCTCCTCAGAAGCCGCGTCTTTGATGATGAGATAAAGAACCCAACGCTTGAAGCGTTTGACATAGAAGCCCTCTTGATACCGGCCGCATCCAAGGATAAATACGTTGAGAAAGTAATCGCAGTGCAGGAAAACGAGCGTTATTTAACAGCAACTCCGGAGACGAAAGAGGATGAAATACGGGCATATCTAATCCAATCTGGGATCATCGAGTTTTACTCAGATCCCACAACGGTAATATGTCGGTTCATTGTGGAATCACCCACTCTCGCGACAAACCCTCCGGAATGGTGGACGGCCTTGCCCATGATGGAGAAAATTGAGTACCTTTTCTTGCGAGACATTGACAGCATAGCTGACTTTGAAGTCAGCCGTTTGTCGCACGCTGAGGCCAGGAACTACTACGAATCGCACATACTTGTAAATCAAAAGAAGTCGCTGAACGAGAACATCAACTCGCAGGTCGAGTACTTCAAGCAGAAAGCAAACTCACATGACAGCAAAATGTATTTCGGCCAGTCATACGGTGAGGAACCTTACGAAACGGAATCGTATCCAAGCCACGCTCATAACGCCTATGTCGATCTCACAAAAAAGAATGATAGAAAGCTTGTCAATTTGGCCGTGGTAAAACTCAAGATGGAAGATGACTTTGTAAGTTTCAAAATCAACAAGTTCATTGTAATGTTATTTGACTATGGCCTGATCTCCGCGGACGAGTACAACAGGTATATTTATGGAACAACCGATGATAAGAAGATACGACTGACAAAGTACGGCCTGAGTGTGAGCATGGTTTCGAGACTTGGAGAAGACGGGCAGCTCGACAATCTAGAGTTCGACGAATGCAATAATCTTCGCGCTGCGCCCGCACTTGAGGAATTCCTCCTGACGGTCAACGATTTCTACAGATTTGAGATTAGGCGGTACATAGGCTGACGCACCCCCCCCCTCCCGGAAGAAGCTGATACGTGGCGGAGCCAGCTCCATCACGTTTTGACAACTGAGTTGTCGCATGACGCATTTGAACGTCTAGTAAAAAAGATGCTTAGGGCTCAGGGTTCATTCAAGTCGAAGTCACCGGGAGAACCGGAGATGGCGGAATTGATGGAAAAGGGGTTGTAAGAGTCGGTGGTTTGCTCAGCTTCCTCGTCCTGTTCCAATGTAAAAAAAATACCAGAGTTCGGTATCGGTAGGAGCTATCCGTGATTTTCGTGGTGCACTGGTTGGTAGAGCCGACGAGGGTTTGTTTGTTACAACGGGTACTTTCACTAGAGATGCCATAGGTGAGGCAACGCGGGATGGTGCCTCACCTATTGACTTAATGGACGGAGATCAGCTTGCCGACAAATTGAAAGAACTCCGCCTTAGTATCAAAACCGAGATGGAAGCGAACATGTCGATGCCGCTTGGTTCATAAATATATAAGTTAATTGCGGATTACCCCCGTCATAACTCTGACTATTTTCTGCTGCACCAAGTTTTAACAATTTCACTATTAATGATATGTCAGATTGCCAGTGCGGTACATATGCTGTATATTGTGCCGAAATGGAGGGGAAATCCATGCCATCACCAAAATCCACAAATCTTAACCTTAGAATTGCTCCTGAAGTTAAGGATGCACTTAAAGAGGCTGCTGAGCGCGAGCATCGAAGCATCAGCAATATGATGGAATACCTGATAGTCCAGCATTGCCAAAGGAATGAAATTGAAATCAAAAAGCTAAAGAAACAATCAACTTAAATAACGGGACCTCACCATGAGCCAGTTTGTAAAAAGCATCCTAAACTACTATGCTGCCTTTACGGAGACACGCTTCTCCAACAAAAGCACGCTTAACTACAAGTGGCTTGACGATGCTAACCTTACCCTCGACCTTTCCTTTTTTACCGATTTTTTCAGAACATGGGTAGCCAAACTCGAAAATAATGACCTCAACCCCGTAGATGTCTGTGCTAACCAGTACAAGCTCGAAATCCCTGCTACACGCTTCCTTTCAAAGCTTTCCGAACTTCTTGATGGTGCTTTCAACCAGGAACGATTTAATGCGTTTCTGGCTGAGGAGAAAGAAGGAAAGGAACTGAAAACCCCGGAAGAAATTCGGGAAGCATTCCTTGAAGCTGCACGGTCATATAACCTTGCCCTACGGAAGGGCATCGAACAGGTCATTCACACCCTTCAGCGGGAAGAGATAACTTCCATTCAACAGCAGTTCCGTGCAACCCTACTTCCTTCCCCCACATTTAACGTGCCCAAGTTTTCCCAGGACATTTATGATTCACTGCAACAGGCAGCAACAGAATGCCTTGATGAAGGGGAGTATTTTCCTAAGATAGTTGCCAGCCTCAAGGAACGGGATTACTGCATCGTTCTTTATGACCTGCTTATTCTCCTGAAACAGTATGCCGTGGTTGAGACCTACGGCACATCCTATCTGTTCCTTGGCTCTATCCAGCAGGAGAAGGAAGGAAGTCCCAACTATCCTCTCTGCTTCATCGAGGTTAGTTTCGATGCTGCCATGACCGATTGCGTCCGTTTGACCATACCCCGTGATTTGGTCATGTTGAATACCCCTGCCATCAACAGTTTTGAGTTCCAGAATGTGTTGACAATTCCGAGAGCAGCATCGTTTTCAGGCAGCATTGCCCATCTTCGGCAGATGGATAGCTTCTTGACCGGAGAATATACCCTCACTCCCCAAGCAATAACCACAAATGACTCCTGCTTCATCCCTGCACCCAAAGAGGGATTGCCCTATCTGAAGTACCGATTTGGCCTCCAGGTTATCAAGAATGAAGACAAACGGATTCTTGACTATTCTGAGTTGATGACCAAAATCGAAAGGGGTGAAGGGTCCACTATCATCGATTTCGTCGACGACTACATCAAAGGCAATGTTGCCAACACCTATGATGAAACGACAGCCGACTTCCGGGAAAGCTATCCGAAAAACTCGGCAAAATTCTTCTATTCCGACAATCCGTTGCCGCTCAATCCGTCTCAGAAAAAAATTCTCACGGCTCTTGGCAACAAAAAGAACCGAATCATCGTTGTTGATGGACCTCCGGGAACCGGAAAATCTCACACCATCGGGGCAATCACCTATTGGGCCAACCAGAACAAGAAGTCCATCATTATCACCTCCCACAAAAAGGAGGCCCTGGATGTTGTGGAACGGATGCTCACTGACAAGTTCAAAGCGCTCCATCCGCACACTAAACCTTCGGTTATCAGGATTACCAAAGCGAATGACCTTAACACCATCAATACCATTGACAATTCATTGTCGCTGCCGGTCATAGATGGAGCGGCCAAGCGAGCCGATGATTTCAACTTGGAAGCCATAGAACGCGATCGGGATAAGGTACGCGAAAACCTTGAACAGACCATAGAAACGGCCATTAACAACGCAAAACTACTCCCGCAAACAAGCCAGCAACTACTCCGGTTTATTCAACTGGAGGAAGAATTGGCCATTGATGGTTCTGAGATATCCGGAACAGTTACAACTGACGTGGTCGCAGACCTAAGGCAGTTGGAGGCTTTCGGCAGCGACCCGTCACTACCTGATTTTGACGACATTTCCCTCGATTCATTCACCGCTCTGTATCAACGGCGGCATGACATTCAACGCATTCTTGAAGCTTGCAATACGATAAACAGTCAGGCCCTCGACCAAGAATCAATATCCGGCATCAATCTAACCTCACTGCGTAATATCGAAGCATGCAAGCCATTGGTAGAGAGTCTATCGGCAGTTTTTGACAAAGACCTCCCGTTATCCAGGCTTGCCGTGGCCGAACTGAAATTGCCCAAAAACGATTTGTTGGCAGCAGTCGAAACTTTCAAGGAGCTTGAGGCTGCCAGTGAGCGTCTGCGTGAACTGGTGGGAATGACTTCAATTCTGGCCAAGATTGGATTTGACAAGAAGTACGCAGCAGCAGAGGAAAGATTCCATCAGGGTTACGCTAATGTGTGGGGATACGGCCAGAAGGCAGGTCTTAAACCTGATAAGCTTCTGGAACAGGTGAACGAACAGGTTGGCAAAATACGCACCGTAAAATGTGATTCGTCATACACAATTGAATTTGTCTATTCCCTCGTCAGGAATTCGGCTGATTTTGCCGGACTGAGCTCAAAACTTGCCGACCTGAAGAATCTCAAGTTCGATAATCTGCTGTCAGCCATCGGCCAACTGCAGAAGAAAGATAAATGGGAGCTTTCCCTCAGCGATCTGACCGAAGGGCTTAATCAGCTAAATTCTCTTACTCAATACGCCCACAATCTGCAGACCATCGCTGAATACCAGGAGTCTGCCGGACTAGTAGGCATGTCTTACCGTGACCTATATCTTTTGCTTGATAGAATCCGAGGAACGCTGGATAAGCAGGAACCACTGATTATTGACGCTCTTACCGCTGTTCGCGAACTGTATGGAGCTGTCCTGAAACGGCTGGGGATAGATTTCACCAGTATTTCATCCATAGGTAAAATAAAAGCGCTTACCCGCGACGAGCAAAAAATAATGGAGTTCATTCAACTCCATGCTCAACTGAGTCACGCCGATTCATTCCTGCCAGAAATCAAGGCAAAGCTTGATGAGTTGAACAGCTACAACCAGCGCCTCACAGAACATGTAAATGACCTGCGTTTGAAAGAATTCCAAAACCACCCTGCAGACATGGCGCGTATAAAGAGGCAAATCGCCAGTGGGCAACGCCTCACCCAGGAGCAGGCTAAAGTGCTGTGTGACACTTATTCATGCATCATTGCCGAGCCAGAGGCCATTTTCAAGTATTTCCCCATGAATGAAGGGTTGATTGACATCCTGATTTTTGACGAGGCATCCCAGGTATCCATTGCGCATTCTTTGTCACTTATTCTAAGGGCAAAACAGGTTCTTGTCTTTGGCGACAGATACCAATATGGAGCTGTCAGCGCCGTCAACGTCAGTCGCAAATATGGCGGAGCTTATTTCAAGCGGATTGTCGATGACTATGTGAGGGAGTACAACCGGAACCTGACCGAGGAACAGAAATCAAAACTCATTGAGGAAGAAACCCAGGAAATAAATGATGATGACTTGAGCATCCATGAGCCTATCAGGGATTCGCAACTTGCGGCTCACAAGGAATGGCTCAAGGCGTTCGGAATTAGAATGTCAACGCTCGACTTCTGCCAGGAAATCAGGAATTACCACTCCTCTCTCGATGAGCACTTCCGCAGTTTCCCGGAAATCATCGACTATTCAAACGAGTTCTTTTACAAGCAGGCCCAGATTCCGCTGACCATCAACCGCCTGCGAACCAAGCCGATTGATGAAGTGTTACGCTTCATCAAGGTTGAAACCCAAGGGCATTCAGGGAAAAACGTCAATCTGGACGAAATCGAAGCAATCAGGGTTGATATAGAACGGCTTACGGCAAATGGGTATCGTGGAACAATCGGTATTATCACGTCATTCCGGGAGCAGAAGACCCGTACTGAGCAGTATCTGCGGGAAAAGTTGCCTAATTTCCATCGGCTAAAGGAAGAAAACAAACTGGCCATATGGTTTGTTGGCGACGTTCAGGGGGAAGAACGAGATATTGTCTACTACTCGTTTGTACAGGACAAGAAGTTTGATAATGCAGACCTACGCACCATTTATCCCACTCCGGGAGGAACTGCGGACAACATCAACAGCCTGAAGATGCAGCGTCTTAACGTCGGATTCAGCCGAGCTAAAGACACAATGGTCTTTGTTCACAGTATGGAGTTGGACAAGTACTCAGATTCCCGGCTGGGTGATGCTCTCAAGTATTATCAGACAACTCTTGAGGGAACCCGCCAGACAGACCATTTCATTGCCGACGAAGCCATCTTTGATTCACCCAAGGAAAAGGAACTATACACCCTCATCACCCAGAGCGAATTCTTCCGGAAGAACAAGGACCGCCTGAAAATCATCCCTCAGTTCGACATCGGCAAGTACATTCAGCAGGAATACAAGAAGCATATCCCCCGTTACCGGGTAGATTTTCTGATGACTCTTGCTGACGGGGGGAAAGAGAAAAGTCTGATTCTTGAGTATGACGGGCTGGAGTACCACACTAAAGACCCGTCAGTTGTGAAGTCGCTGGAAGACTTCAAAGAAGAATACCTTGAGTACGATATTACCAGGCAATTGGAACTGGAAAGCTATGGCTATCATTTCCTCCGAGTTAACAAGTTTACGCTACGCCCCCAAGCAGAGGGGCAGACACGGCTTAACGCTCTGAACTCACTTCTGGAGCGGGCTTTTGCCGTTTAGGGCTCACAAATGATTAATCTAAGTGCCTATGTAATTGCAATGATTGGGGTCGGCGGGACAATAGTTGGTGCTCTGCTTGGTGTGTGGTTGGGGGTACAGGCGTCATGACGCCAACTGAAATACGGACTTCTATCACTTGCGGAACTCATGCCAAAGCTACCCAATTTAATTACAGTGGGAGCCTGGAATTCGGAATAAATCTTCATTTCGAGACCTCGTCAGTGAAGGTAGCAGCAAGCTTTCTGCAAGCGATTCTTACTGAATTCCGTAGCAAGACGGTGCCGGGAGGCTTCAGTATGACCGACCCTAAGTACTGCGGGCTGGGTATATGGGTACGTGACCATTCCCGCGAGCTTAATGGCGGCATCGCCCTCACTCCACGACACGCCTCGTTTATCGCCGCAATTTTGCGCGATGCAAACAAGCTTACAAGTAGTACCGAAGGAACTGCTGTTATTCTGCAGTTCCGTGACTGACCGATTATTTCAAGGAGAATACATGTCGAAGATTAACCTGACCGAAGAAGAACTGACCAAGCTGCTTGAGGCGGTAAATGCCGGAACCGAGCCGACGCCGGAACTCGCCGGGAAGTTGTTTCCAACCCTCATGGAAAAACTGGGGCAGGAAGGGAAGTTCGACTTTGAAACACTGAACAGAATCAAGATTCCTACTATTGAATATGCCGGAAAGAGGTCTGAGGGAGTCATTCTGGCCTCTGCTGCTGCATTAGGGCAATCCGCTCCGCTACAGGTTGTGCGCAGCTTTGGCGAACTTGGAGAAGATGGTTGGCGGAACTTCATAATTCAAGGCGATAATCTGCAATTTCTGAAGACAGCCTATCTCAACCAAGACCCACTCATTCGGGACAAGGTGAAGGGAAAGGTCAAGCTCATTTACATAGACCCCCCGTTTGCAACAAAGTCTGACTTTCAAGGCGGAGATTACGCAAAAAGTTATAGCGACAAGATCGATTCTGCAGAATTTATTGAAAATTTAAGAGAACGTCTCATCTTCCTGCGAGAAATGCTTACTGAAGATGGTGCGATATATGTCCACTTGGATATGAAAAAAGGACATTACCTGAAAATAATTCTCGATGAAATTTTTGGAGATTTCAACTTTCAAAATGAAGTTATCTGGAAAAGGACTCCGTTTGCGGGAAGCAGTAAAGCCCGCGCCAATAAATTTCCAATAAATCACGACAATATTTATTTCTATTCAAAGACTCAAAACTACTTGTTTAATCAACAATACGTCGATTATTCAGATGAATACAAGGAACGATTCAAATATAAGGACGATGTTGGATATTACCGAAAAACACTATTAAAAACATACTCAAAAGAAACGGAGGAGCGCCTCAAGAGAGAAGATAGGTTCATTGCGCCAGAAAGGGTCGGTGCATATCCTTCATATAAACAATATCTCCATGAATCAAAGGGCAAACAAGTTGAAGACATTTGGACAGATATTAATTTACCAAATCCAATGGCTGGAGAGCGTGTTGAATATCCAACTCAAAAACCTGAAGCCTTGCTTGAACGAATCATCAAGGCCTCGACTAACTTTGGCGACATTGTGATGGATGTGTTCTCCGGCTCTGGCACAACTGCAGCGACAGCTGAGAAGCTAAGCCGTCGTTGGATTGCCTGCGATTTTGGCAAACATTCCATTTACACCATGCAAAAGCGCATCCTACGCATTGCCGAATCAAAGGCATTCGATGCCACCAAGAAAGACGCTAAGTACGGCCAGCTACCCAAAGCATTTGCCGTGGCATCGGTTGGAGCTTACGACTTCAGCCGCATCATGAACCTTCGGGAGAACAAGTGCGCATATATCTCCTTTGTCCTGGCCCTCTTCGGCATTCCCAAAGAGAAGAAGGACTATGTTGCCAAATACAAGCTCGACCATATCTATGCCGAGAAGGATGGCGATCCCGCGGAAATCTTTCCGGTCTGGGATGACCAGTTCCTGTACAACGTCAGGATTAACCAAGACTACCTGAAGGACATCATCACCCAGTCACGGGGTCGCCTGAAGGGAAATTTCTACATCATCGTACCGGAAAGTTGCACCCAGGTATCCGACATGAAGCTTCCCAATGGTTCCGGTGGCGAAGTACATTTCCGCTTCCTCAAGTTCCCTTACAGCATCCTGGAGCAGGCTTCACGCAACTTTGCCATCGAAGACCAGCCGGATACTGCAGCCAACATAAACAATCTGGTTTCTTCGGTCGGTTTCTATTTCAATGACGAAGTTACAGTGAAAGTTTTCAAAAACGGCAAAGGATTGAAGATTGCCGAGTTTAAAACCCCCATTCTGAACCGTGAGGGTGCGGCCTATGAAGGGCGTTCAGGCCTGTCTCTTCTGCTGGTGGACATCGATTACAACGGCGAAGTTTTCGACATGGAGCATGCTATCTATGCGAAGGATATCCCCGACAACGGCGAGATTCCCCTAGCTGGAGTGAGCAGCATTACCGCAGTGATTGCCGTTGACCGTCATGGCAATGAATCCAAACCAACCCTAATAAGCGAGTAAACCATGCCACCAGTAAAGAAGGCTACCAAGCTCAATCTTTCCGAGCATACGCTCGACATAAATGAGAAGAAGTTCGATATAGAGCTATTCGACTTTCAGGAGATTGAAGAGTACGTCAGCGCTCTGACCGAGAGTCGTCCTTATCAATTCGAGGCCATAAAAAAGACCATGGTCTATTTGTGGGGCGGCAACTATTCCGATGTCACCCAGCTTGCCAAAGAGAACTTCAAGAAGAAGACATCAATCCAGAAGCGCTTCCTGACTGAAGAAAATTTCCTCCGTCACCTGCCGCTGCCTGGCAAACGTTCCGGAGTTATCCACTTGGCAACTGGTACTGGGAAATCGTTCCTTATCTTCGCCATTGCCTATCTCTCCATAGTTATGAAGCTTACCAAGCGGGTCTTGGTGCTTGGGCCATCGTCAACAGTCATCGAAGCTGGCCTACGGCAAAAGTTTAAGATGCTGTTGGGAGACCCCAAGCTGAACAGCAAACTACCACCGAAATACCGCAACGTGCCTGTTGTCCTCCTCGATGAAACCAAACCAGCGGAAGACTATTGCATAATCACAGAGAATATCAACGCCATCTACAACAAAGACCGTAACGCAATCGGTGACACCCTTTTTTCGCAAACAGATGAAGTATTGGTATTGTCTGACGAGGTTCACCACGCTTATACACATCTGACCTTTACCGATACCGACCTGACTCTTGAATCTATCGACGGAAAGGGAGATGACCGTACCGAACGGTTGTGGATGAAATTCCTTCGGGAAGAGCCGAAAATTACCCGGCATATTGGCTTTACCGGAACACCTTATAACCAAGACGAGTACTTCACTGACATCATCTACAACTACTCCATCCCGGATGCCCTTCGCGATTCCAAAATAAAGAAAATCAACCCCATCATCCACACCAAGTCTGAGGAGCAGGGAAAGGAATTCACCCCTGAGCAGGCTTTTGAAATTATTTACAAGACTCATCTGGACAACAAGGCCAAGTACTCTTATCCGAGCGTCAAAGGTAAAGTAGCAGTCAAGCCGATTACCATCTTTATAGCCCCGCAACAGAACGTTGCCATCAAGCAGTCGGAAGAGTTTATACGTTTCCTGGGATCACAATTCAAGAAGGCTGAAGGCGGCGACCAACCAGACTCCTACTATGAGAGCCAGGCGCGGAATAAAGTTATCTGCGTTGTCAGTAAGTTAGCGGAATCGGAGTATAAGAAAAAACTTGAAGAGATTGAGAGCCTTAAGGAGCCGACCGAGTTCATCTTTGCAGTGGAAAAGCTTTCTGAGGGGTGGGACGTCGATAACGTCTTTCAGATTGTCCCAATGCAAGAGCGGGTATTTAACTCTAAACGGCTTATCTCTCAGGTGCTAGGACGAGGCTTGCGTATCCCCCGTGAAGTGCCTTATGCGCGGATTATGAGCGCTTATCCGGTGGTAACGGTAACAAACCATGAAAAGTTTGCAGACCACATCCGGGAACTGGTCGATTACGTTACCCAGTGTGAGGTGTATTTCAGCTCGTTTACCCTGAAACCAGCAAGTGGCCTGCGGCGTGCACAGCACAACTTTACTCTGTTCAACATTGCCTATACGCCGGTATCAACGCTTGTCGATAAACCATCCACGGATGAGAAACCTCAGCGTGAAATGTTATTTCTGAAGCCGCAAACAGAGAATCTTGGCGTTACCATCAGCTACCTGGTTACAGGAGACAAGAAGTTCGAGCTGAAGCGGAATTTCGTCACGGTTGATGAAGTTGTGTATGCACAGGCCAAGCGTTTCACCACGCGGGTTTTCGAGAACAAGCTATTCAAGTTCACGGATGTATTTGTCATTGAAGACCGGCTACCCGATGCCGAGGATATCCGGCAAGTCGTCCGCAGCGCAATGGAAACCTCGAAGATTGAAGGCGACCGGCTGTCAGAAGAAAACGCTCAGGTCATTGATTTGTATTTCGGTCAGTTCATGCCCGGTGGACGCAAGAAACCCAAGCGTGAAAGCATCCCTGGCAATCTCACGCCGGTGAAGACCGAAGAGATGGACCGTTCCAGCATCCGAGTAAGTGAAGTTGATAAGGATGCGACAGTTTTCCTAAGCGAGGATTACGAAACCGAACTGGGAGATGATAACCTCTTTGCCTTGGAGCACCTGAAAAACATCAGGGGCAAGTTCGACGAGAAGAATCCGACCCTGTTTGACGAGCTTGATGACTTCATCAAGAAGAATAAAGACCGCATCCGGGCATTATACGGCTACAAGCCGCCGTATGCCGTCAACACCAGCATCTTCAAATCGCCGCAAAGCCTTGTCCGAGTCTCGTCTAACCCAGAGAAGCTATTCGTCTTTGGATTGATAGAACATACCCGCTACTTGCAGTCGTGGTTAAAATCACGGGACATGGGTTTTTACAGCATTGACTACGAATATTTCCGTAAAGGAAAGGACCGTGTACGGGCCAGCTTCAACCCGGACTTCTTCATCAAAATTGAACTGGACAAGTACATCCGGACCCTGAAGGGGGAAGGAGCAGACATTCAGCAGCTTCGGGCGCTTCAGGACAAGGGTTTTGACACCATCATCAAAGTAGTCGAAATCAAATCAGACGACGACAACGACGAAACAACCCCTGCAAAAGAGCGATATGCGACAGAGCATTTTGCTATTTTGAACCAGAAACTGCAGGAGGGAAGCATCCCGGCAGACTTCATTCGGGACAACGAGTTCACAGAACAGCAGTTGTACACCTTTGATTTGCTGATTCCGGCCAAATATGATGCATGGTTTGCGAATCTGGCGAAGGGGTGGGATGAGAGGTATGAACTGTAGTCTTACTGGATTTAACTTGCTAGGTTGAAATTGCAAGTAACCGTTCATGATGGGGGTATTGTGATTCACCGATTAACAGCGGTTGTTTTGAACGAGCATCATTTCCCTATAGTCGAGAATTCTCAGCTCGACGTAGCGTTCTTGCGAATGGCGAATCAAGCTTTGCAAAGGAAGCAAAATGGTATCGTTGATTCGTTTCTTTTCGTGGTTTGCGGAAATATTGGCGATGCAACAGAACAGACTACTCTCTTCCCTCTTCCCTTAAAAGACCAAGCAAACCTTGATAAGTACGGCTTTCCTGAAATTGATATCATTAGTGTCGAAACCATGGATGAAAATGGAGATCAAATTGACTATAGCGATGTAGAAGAAAACATCGGAGATGAAATTTCAAAGTGGCTTAAAGAAAAGCATCCCACTGCGATTACGGCATTTACGTCCAATGGGGATGATGGCATTGATGTGTGGTGGTCTGGAATTGAAGCTATATCTGATGAAATAGAATTACCCTTTGATTTGGAAATTTTCTCTAAAACTCTTCCAGATTCTCAAAGATTTAAAGCTGCCACCTGGTTAGCAATCCTCAAAAAATCATGCGCATATGCGTGCGATGAAAATTGGGTTTCTGATAATCAATTCCGTATTAATTCTATCGCATTGAGTGAGTGGTTACACGGTTTTGAAGCTGCCAGCGGCAATGGATATAACAATTTTGATGCAGGAGAGGCTGGTAATGCTGTTGAACTTGATGATTTTTATCTAGGGTGTACTTGGGGACAAGAAAATCCGAAGGATTGTATTGCCGAAGCTTATGAAGAATGTGAAAGCGATGTTGATGATATGAAGACATTCATTATTTCGAGCATTTCCTCAGGGTTGAGGAATGAATGTAGAGATTTATTTGTCGAATATTTTGGCTCAGAATTAGGCTTATTCTGGGCACTTTATACTTCGATTTGGCCAAAATTTAACAAACCTGTAGCTGATGCACTTCAAGATGTTGCTGGCCTCAGAGAAAATGACTTTGAAGATGTTGCTGAACCCTGGATGTTTGTAACCGATGGATGGACGGATAGTGCTGATTCTTGATTATTCTTCATTTATTATCAAACTAAAACAATCCAAAGCCACAGGGAGATTTAGGAAAATACTGAATAGGAAAAAGCCTAGAGTGACTACTATTCCAGTGAAAAACGCACATTAGCTGAGCTTTGGACCAAGTGAAGCAACGGAACATGTCTGTTCATAATGCCTAAAAGCAAAGACCGTCAAGCTATAAAAACATGATTGAGGCATAACGTAAACCAAGAGCGTCATTGAAATATCAAGGGAGAGCAAATTATGAAGGTGAGAATATTTGCATTTGAATGGTTCATGGGCGGTGGAATCACCCTTGATGATTTTTGCGGGCACCTTCAATACGTTATGTTCAATAAAGTATGGACGCACTGATTCAAGCAATTAGAGATTCTCTCGCAGCGATTACAACTCCACGGTTTTATGAAACGGAGCGTGGTTACCAGGGTGAACTGTATGCTGAGCTGCGAAAAAGGCTACCTATTATTGAGATGGAAGGAGCCATAATCGAACAGGAGTATCAAAAAAGAATGAAGGATCATGGTTTCAGAATTCGGCCTGATCTGATCATTCACGTTCCATTCGAAGGCTCTGGTCTTGGTTCCCGAGCGGAGGGTAATTTCGTAGTCATTGAACTTAAGCATCGTGCTAGCTTGAAAAATGCGCACGTGGATTTCGCCAACCTGTCCGCTATGTGTGAAGCATTGGACTACCCGCTTGGCGTATTCATCAATATTGCCAGCACAGACACCCATTTTGCTAACTATGAAGGCCCACACAGAGAGCGTTTGTTGGCCTTTGCTGTACAACTCTCAGGTGACGGGGTGGTAATTCATGAACAGAAATGAACATAACAAGCGGGTCAAATTCGCTCCCGTTGGTCGCTGGGTCCTTCGGGACGCTGCGCGTCTTACGGCCCCTTACCCTTGTCGTTGTAAAGACGTGGAAACACGCGTTTGAAACATAATCCGATGGTGATTCAAGAAAGTCTAGGTGATTGTTCATGGGAAATATAATTTATTTTGCAACGAGTGTTTTAGCAGGGCTTGCCTCAAACTTTATCACTATATATTTACAGAAAACAAACTCAAGCATTTCAGTCAATTGGGCTTGGATTGCTTATCTGATTTTTATGGTCATTCTTGGCTACTTTGCATTTAAACATTTTCAAAAGTCCACAATTGATGAAAAAATGCGAAAAGATTCTGTGAGGCTACAAACGTTGAGTAAGTTGCACGAAATATTAGTGCATTATGCTTCCCATCCCGACCTTTTACACATAATTGACAAAGATGGGAAAGAATTCTATGGCGGACACGCCGGGAATCTTTACTGGAAAGAATTTGCAAAATATGTTGTCAAGGAGATGAAGCTTACCCATTTGAGGTATTCAAATCTAGGAGATGAGTTTCAGCTGCAAGACTTAGATAGCAGCAGACTATATTACATACCGACGGACAACAAACTAGAGGAAAAAATAGAAGTCAGTGGTATTAGAAATGGGCAAATATTGTTGATAAACGAAAGACACCGAAGTCAATAATGGGGCAAAACCGCATCTAGCTGAAATGGAGGAGTTCCAACATGAACAGTTCGACCGGTCCAAAAACCTGCC
>Ga0351902_1071_pt1 | contig 25668 bp, 19 predicted proteins | sample BONcelHT113001D5_FD_205828 | JGI IMG/M metagenome (GOLD analysis project Ga0351902, IMG submission 205828) | Enriched cells from coal bed in the Powder River Basin, Montana, United States - BONCAT cells T11 rep1 HSBNCT.T11.300.1.D5 ...
CCGCGCAGGAGAATGGATCCTCTCCCACCTTTCCGTGCCTCACCATGACATGTTTTCGTTCCTGACACCACCTCTCCCATGGACAGCCCATGAGTGGCTTTCGGAAATAATCATGGCCCTCATACACGGTGCCTTTGGCCTTACGGGAATAGTACTATTTTTCACGGGAATCATTGCCCTTGTCTCGCTGCTCCTTTTCCGTATGCTTACGTACGAGGAAGGCAATATTTTACTGGCCGTCTTCATCGTTCTTCTTGTCACAATATCGTCCCAGGTCCACTGGCTGGCACGTCCCCATGTATTTTCCCTCCTGATATTCCTCGTCTGGTACTGGATTCTTGAGGAATACCGACTGCACGGCACAAACCGTCTCTACCTTCTGCCACCAATCATGCTGCTATGGGTCAACCTGCATGGGGGCTACCTGGCAGGCTTCATGCTCCTGACCATATATATGCTGGGGGAACTGCCTGACTGTTTTTCCCCTGACGGTGAAAAACAAAGCCAGGCCCGGCAACGCTTGAAAAAGCTATCCATTGTGACCGCGATTTGCCTCCCTGTTTCATGTATCAATCCCTACGGCTACCACATACTTCTTTTTCCCTTCAATCTGGTATCGAACAAATTGATCATGGACAGCGTATCCGAATTCATGTCGCCAAATTTCCATGAACCAACCCCTTTCAAGTACCTTCTGCTTTTCCTGGTTGCTGTCCTGGCGTTTTCTCGTCAACGCTTGCGGCTTGTTGAACTCCTTCTACTTCTGGTATTTCTCAATATGTCCCTCTTTGCCGTCCGTTACATTCCCCTCTTCGCAATTGTCAGTGCACCAATCCTTATGCGTCAGGCCGATATGCTACTGAAAAGTACACCTGGCAGACTCGCAGCACTGTTGGAGAAAAAGGGCAAGAATATTGCCGCTATTGATGTCTCTTCAGGAGGGATTCTGTGGCCGATTGCCGCCATCGGTGCAATGGTTTGGCTGGCCGCGGCAGGAAACATTCAACATGGATTCGATCCAAAAACTAAACCGGTGGCAGCCGTCAAGTTCATTGAAAAAGCAAATATTCCAGGAAATATGTTCAATAACGATGAGTTCGGCGATTATGTAATCTATGCCGCTTGGCCACGCTATAAAGTATTCTTTGACGGACGTTCCGACATGTATGGAACAAGCAGGTTGAAAGAATATACGAAGGTAACGGGTTTTGAAGATGGATGGGAAAAAACCCTGGACAAATACCGGATAAACTGGATTTTTTTCAACACAGATTCACGGCTCACCAGGTTCCTGAAGGAAAGGAAGGACTGGGTGCTGATCTACCAGGATAAAGTGGCCAGTATTTTCATCAGGAATACCAAGGAAAATCGGAAGATAATTGAGAAATATGCTAACAACACATCAGTATCTGGCGGCCACCAGATACACTGACAAAATCATTGTATTCTCTCAACGTTATGTGGACTCAAATAATGAAACAGGCTTCCCCCTCCCATAACTTGATAAAGAAAATTCTTGTTTCGCGCAACCCCTGCATGGTAGCGCTCAAACGTATGCTGGTCATTGCCATAGGCATCCTTGGACTGCTCAGCCTGGCAATCAGCACACAATCCCTTTTACCGCACAATAGTATCCGAAAGGACTTTGTCCAGGAATATTTGCTTGCAAAAGCAGTCCTCACTGGAATTGATCCCTATACCCCCCTGCCAGAATTGGCCGACCGCCTGATTGGGCCACTGCCCAATCTGATTTTTCAACACCCCTCACCACACCCTCCTCCAGTAATTTTGCTTAGTTTACCTTTGGGATGGTTAACGTATCAACAGGCTGCAATAGTGTGGTTTGCATTCGAGTTGTCCTGCATTCTCGTGTCAGTTTACCTATTGTTACAGTGGTCAGGTATGCGCGCGAATTTGATGCTTGTATTGATCTGTACCTTATTTGCTCTGGCATGGAGTCCTTTCAGACAAGAGCTCACCGTTGGGCAGTTGATGACGCTAAATCTTGCATTGCTGATCGGTTCGTGGCAAATGCTCCGCGCCGGCAAAGAAATTCGTGGCGGCATTTTGCTCGGATGTGCCATTGCTTTCAAATTAATTGCCTGGCCTCTGGTAATTTTATTGGTTTTGCGTAAAAAATGGAGGGCAATCGGAGCGACTGGAGCGGTGCTGGTCTCTGCTAATGGACTAATCGCACTTTTTATCGGGCTACAGACAGTAGCCGACTATTATGTAAAGGTGGGCCCATTGGTCTCAACGCTCTATCGCTCATATTGTGGGAATTTTTCCTTGTGGTCGATTGGCTGGAGAGTCTTTGCGGGAACCGGCACACCGGTTTTGACTGCAGTGAACGCACCTCCACTGGTTGAGGCACCGAACCTTGCTTGCTATAGTGCCGTTATCCTCCCCGTTATCCTGTTAACCGTTGGTGTGTTTCTGGCTATGCGCACGTCGACCTTCGATGCCTCATTCGGCATAATGACATGTGTCACCCTGTTAATTGCTCCCATTACCTGGAGCCACTATTTGATTTTAGCCTTAATCCCCATGACAATTGTTTTGCGTCGTCTGTTCGCCCTTGAATTGCCAAGAAAAGAAACGAACCTTGCCATTTTGCTTGGGCTGATATTTTGTATCCCACAAACGTTTTTGAATGATGTAATGCTCATGTTCGCTGATCGGAATCTGGTTGACGCAGGAGGCCCGACGGTGCCTTTTGCCGTGACCATTATCAGCCTGATTCCGGCTGCAGCAATCCTTGGATTGATGTTTCTGCTACGGCGTGTGGATCAAATCCCGTTCTGTACCGTTGGGGGTGAATCATCACCTTCAGACAACCTGTCAAGTCCAGTACAATGAAGTATCCTGCTACAAATGCACTAATAATCACAAAAAGGGATATTCCATGAGTATCAACGCTTTTCGTATCAAGCAGGCTTTTTTCATCGCCGTAATAGTTATACTGATGGTGGTGTATTACAGTATCTTTCGGCAGTTGATGATGTCGCAAAAAATTTACGAAGACATTGATTTCATAGCGTTTTACTCAGCCGGGCGTATTGCGCAAGTAGATGGAACTGCAAATATATACAAATTTGAAGAACAAAAAAAGATGGAAGAAGCTGTAAAAGGCAGGCTAATAACAGCTGATGAAGTTCTACCATTTATTCACCCGGCATTTATTGTACCTTTGCTACAACTAGTGGTAGGTACTGATTATGTTTCTTCTTTGCAACGTTGGATAATGGTGCAACTAGGATTGTACTTTGTAAGCGCCTGGATAATCAGCAGCTTGATGTCAAAAACATTACCCCAAAGGTTTTTATCGGGAATTGCCGTTATCTTGTTTTTCCCAGCAATCATAAGTCTTATCGGGGGCCAGGATTCGGCGATTTTGTTCTTGGGTGCGGCAATATGGATTGTTGGTCTAATCAATGAGGATGACTACCTCGCCGGGCTTGGGCTTGCACTGACAACCATCCGGCCACATATTGCTATAGTTCTTGCGATTCCCTTCATTTTCAAACGTCAAAAAGTTTTTGCGGGATTCTGTTTAGGAGCCGGAGCGCTACTTGTGGTAAGCCTTTTTCTTGTTGGTCTTTCAGGAATAAAGGATTACATGCAGATAATAGCAATAAGCGCTGGTGAAAATTGCAACTCAGGTCAAACCATTATGTTTAACGTGCTCGGTTGCCTTTTGCGGTCATTTCCAAATGTTTCACCAGAGTTGCAGAGACACATTGCATGGGCGGTTTATGCAATCGCCTTAGTTGGCCTGTGTTTTCTATGGAGAAAAGCCCGGACGATCGAACCACACCATATTGGCACTCTCATTTTGATTGGACTGTTTACCGTGCCGCATCTGCATTACCATGATTTAGTCATTCTGCTTGTGCCAATCATTCTCTCCATCCGCAAAGCAAATAAGCTTGGTCTCATCTGTCTGCGCGATACGCCTTTGATCGTCACCGGCCTGTCGCTGTTACTTCTCATCAACCACACACTTTTATCTCCTTATATTCACTCCATACCTTACCTGCTAATGATCCTGCTTTTTATATGGCTTTGGATGCCGGAACATTTGATCAAACTTAGGCCCGCCTGACCTCCCATCGCTCCTGATTAATCACCAAAGTCGATGCGTATTCGTCAACGGTGCTATGTGTAGTAACTTTCTGATGGATATCGGAATACGACGGTAAAAGAAAGTAGGTTTTCATTGAAAAAACTCGCAGTACAATTCTGGTAGATACTCAACCTGGCAGGCATACACTGACACTGAAATTCGTTAATAAACCGTTAGACGAACAGCGAACTATCTGTCTTTTCTTTCTTGCCTTATTCTCTTCTTAAAAAATGAACCCTAAGATTCTTTGTGGCCACATATAATGGAAAACAGTAAGAAATCTATCAGATTATTGTCAATACGCTGGCGAAACTTGATTATCCCCGCGCTGATTGGTTGTGCCACCGGCACTTTCTGTGCTCATTTGATGGCGATGATCCACGGCGGTGCGGCTGATTTCGGGTTCGCTTTGCACGCCGCGCGCGATCTGTTGCATGGCCTTGATCCGTATAGACATCCTGTCGTATCCGACTATGCCCCTTATCCGCTTACCGCCGCCCTGGTCGCCATGCCTTTTTCGTTTCTGCCAGACGAGATCGCCGCCGGTCTTTTCATCGGTTTGAGCAGCGCACTGCTCGCATGGTGCCTGCTTCGCTATGGGCAGAACTGGCCTTTCCTGCTCTTACTGTCCTGGCCTTTTGTGTATGGAATCATGTTCGTACAATGGGTACCGCTGGTTTTATGCTTATGGTTCCTTCCTTCCTTGTTGCCGATGATTCTCGTCAAGCCCCAGATCGCCCTACCACTTGTCTTAGCGGGAAAAATCAACAGGACGGGTGTTCTGGCAACTATGATACTCCTTGCAGTATCGCTCTTGATCTACCCTTCCTGGCCGTGGGTATGGATCCGGCAGCTTCATGGGTATCAGGGGTTTAGTCCCCCTCTGTTTACCCTTCCCTTAGGTCCGCTGCTTTTCCTTGTCCTGTTCAGATGGCGGGAGAAACGGTCATGGCTGTTACTACTGATGGCGGCAATGCCGCAACGGGTGGTCTACGACCAACTCGCCTTGCTCCTGGTGGCCAACAGCCGAAAAGAAAGGCTTGCACTTGTGTTAATCTCATGGGTGACTCTTCCCATGTTGTTGTATTACAACAGTTGGGGAAAAATGCCGGGAGGCTGGCATTTTTGGATAATTCTTACCCTCTACGTACCAGCGCTTGCAATTATTCTGCTGCCGAATAAAGAATCGGCAATCTCAAAATTTGTAATAACAGAGTCTTTAGCAAGATTGTCCTTCACAAAAAAACGAGACTGAACAATACTAGAATCAGATGGTAATTTCATTGCTTTCAGTACTTTTAAAAGCCGGTTTTTCAGTAGATGTCCATTGACCCAAAAGCTATATTCAGTCTAACTATCGGATTGACAGGTTCATCGTCTGGTCATTTTCCATCCGTGACAACTGTAATATTTCTGTCCAGAGTTTGTGCCCACATTTTTACTTGGGCAGTTATTATGTATCCCGCAAACGTCTTTGAATGATGTAATGCTCATGTTCGCCGAGCAGAGTCTGGCTGGAGCAGGAAGCCCGACAATGCCTTTTGCCGTGACCATTATCAGCCTGATTCCGGCTGCAGCAATCATTGGATCGATGTTTCTGTTATGGCATGTGGATCAATTCCCGTACTGTAGTTGCGGGCAAGAGCCTGCAGGTTGGCCCGGCAATGGAAAGATACCAGTCGGTGATCATGTCAAAGCATATCCCCGTATGGATCATTTGTAGCGGACCACGCACAGAGAAAATGGAGGAACCATCCTTATTTTCTTCTGTATCCGATTTCAGTTTTCCAAGAATCTGGTACCATTCAAATTATGATTGATATTTCCGCAGAAAGCCGTCGTGAGCCAGAAATATCAGCTACCGGTCCCGGTAGCGATGCTCCGCTGTGGCTTCTGCAAACAGACGAAACCCGCCCCCTGTATCTCTCTTTTATTCTGTCCGTAACCGTGCACATCATCCTGTTTGCTGTCATGGCCGCGACACGCATTTTTCACCCCTTTGCGGGAGCATCGCAGGAATTTGATCTGGTCTGGTTTTCTCCAACACCCACTGCCGCACCAATGGTATCTCCGCCCGCAAAACCAAGCAGCTCGAAACCGGGAAAGCTCAGAACAGCGCAAATAGTCCCGACTGCAAAACGAAGCGCCCCAGCCATAACACCGGTTACAAAGGAGTCACCGCCCCCGGCACCTGCCAAAACGGAAACCGCTCCGGCAAATAATCCGCCACAACCTTCTCCGGCCGCAGCACAGGTGCAGACTGCCAAAGAAGTGCCGATCGAAGAGCCGTCGGAAATGGTGATCTCCCGCTACAGCGGCAAGGTTGTCGAAGTTGTCGACAAGAAGGGCGATATCCCCACCTTTACCGTCATGAGTAGCGTCATGAAAAAAAGCCTGGAAGCACGGGCAGTTGTGAAGACCATTCGGGAAACCGATAAAATAGCACCGAAGCAGGGAGAGGCCAGGCAAAAGACCAAACCTTCTGAAGGGACTTTGGTGGCTGCGCTACCCAAGGAAGGATCTGCAGAGAATCGTGGCGAAGCAATAGCCATCAAACCTGTCTCAACCAGCCAGACCAGCCAGAACCGGAGTGGCACCAGCGAAAAACCCACTACACCGACAGCATCTGCTAGCACGGCAGCTGTCGGTCCGGAAGAACCTTCCAATTATACGGCTGTCAACAGATCAATCAATTCCTTTGCCGCGGCGCTTGGCTCTCTTTCCGCTTCAGGTAACAATCAGTCGGGAAATGCACCGGCTCAACAGGGGCAGAGAAACGGCTCAACAGCTGCAGGCAAGGACACAACTCTTCAAGAGAACGGGTCAGCAGCGGCAGGCAGGGGTTCCACACTTCAACATTCTTCCGATGTGGCGACACCTTCCAGGCCAGTCACCGTCGAAAAACCAGCCTCAGTTGCGGAAACCCAGCCAACCCAGCCACCGCCCTCCCCGCAACTGATTCTTCACCCACCCGTGACCGGAGACTTGAAACTGGTCATCACCGGCGACGTGGATGTGAAGGTTGACGTCTTCTTCAGGTCATATGCCAAAAGTCGCCGGAGCAAGCCATGGACGAGATGGGAGGCGCAAAAGCGGCGCAGCATTCTCCCGAAGGTAATCCGAACCGGTAAAAATGTCCATGAGGCAGTGGTGGAAATTACCGAAGAAGGCATTTACACTATCGTGGTGCGGCCTGATAACGGGAATAAGGGTACCGCCGAGCTGGTACTGAAAATTCGGGAATCCCGTCCGGGAGCAACAACAAAAAAACTCGGCTCCAGAAAAATCGACGAAACGTTCGAGGTTGCCAGGATACTCATGCCGGATGGCATCCTCTGGGATGACGACAAATATTTTAGCGGCGACATGGAAGACTCAGACAGTATAACCAAATTCCATACGGGCACAGGCCTGATGTGGAGAGAATACAAGTAGGGGCCGGCTCCTACGTATGAACCGTCGCTGCATGCGTGTCAAACCATGGGGTTGAATGCCGGCTAACAGGTGATACACTAATGAAAGATTGATGTAGAGCTTATCCGGCAATTCGACAGTATACGTTGCTACGCGCCCATTCCGTGGGACAGAGGACATTTCCGTGGGACAGAGGACATTTCCGTGAAACAGAGACGATTTCCGCGTATCCCGCTCAATTCGAAGGTTTTCGTAACATCTGCCAACCGGTCGTTTTCCGCTGACACCTTGAATCTCACTCTCCATGGGATTTTCATACTGACCCATGAGAAAATCACACCGGGGACCGCCGTGGAAGTTGATATCACGATCCCATGCACGACCCGCAGTCCCCAAATGAAACTCCCGGGAGTTGTGACAAGGGTCCAAAGCTCTGGAGTTGTCATTGAATTCACCCGGATTGAGGGAGATGAATTTCGCTGTCTGAAAGACATCCTCCAGAGAAGATCGTCGCACCGCTTCAAACCTTTCATCGTCCCATGATAGTCTTCAGGGAAAACTGAAAAACAGGCTTTCCTTTGTTGGCAGAAAAGGCCAAAGAGAAAGCCCTTATTTTTATTGAAAACATCATCTTTGATAAGTACGAAATACGGCAAGGAGAAAATTGATGTCAGATCCTCTTGGTGAAAAACTCCTCAGAAGCGGGATTATCGATGCCAAAAAACTCGAGAAAGCCTTGGAAAAACAAAAGACTACTGGCGGCAGGCTCGGTGAAAACCTGATCGCCCTGGGATACCTTGACAAGGAAACCCTGGACCAGTTCTTCAAGAGAAATCCACCCAACGCCAGGACAGTAGAGGAAACGGGACTTGAAGTCAGCCAGATCGAAGACCTGCTCATGAAACACATGTTGTTCATGGGCGATTTCAAGATCGCTGACCTGGCGGAACGCAGCAAGCTATCTTCTTCCGTCGTTGAAACGGTAATGGAAGCCCTGCGAAGAGACAAATTCATCGAGGTAAAAGGAGGGACAGGATATGCGGCGGTAACGTACACCTTCAAGATATCCGATACGGGTAAAATCCGTGCCGGAGAGCTCCTGGATCTCTGCCGCTACACCGGACCCGCTCCGGTGTCGCTGGATGACTATCGTATCATGGTGCAGACCCAGACCGTAAAAAGTGCCATCGTCAGCGAAGAACTCGTAAAGAAAGCCTTTTCCCACCTGATTCTGAATGAAACCGTCATCAAGAGACTCGGTCCGGCCATCAGCTCCGGGAAGGCCATGTTCATCTATGGCCCTCCGGGCAACGGCAAAACCGCCATCGCCGAGACCATCAGCAGGCTGATCCCCGACACGATTTACATTCCCTATGCGCTGACCGTGGGTGGAGAAATCATCACTGTTTTCGATCCCGTTAATCACACCCCGGTCCAGAGTGAGCCGGACGAAAGTATCGACAAGCGCTGGGTTCTGGTCAAGAGACCGGTGGTGATCACCGGCGGCGAACTGACGCTGCGGATGCTCGATCTGGATTTCAATCACATCTCGAAATACTACGAGGCCTCACTCCAGATGAAGGCCAACAACGGGATCTTCATTGCCGACGACTTCGGCAGACAGCAGGTGGAACCGCAGAATTTCCTCAACCGCTGGATCGTACCCCTTGACCGGAGGATCGACTTCATGACCCTCCATACCGGCATGAAGTTTGCCATCCCCTTTGATATGCTCACGATCTTCTCCACCAATCTCGAACCGAAAAGCCTGGTGGACGAAGCATTTTTGCGGAGGATTCCCTACAAGATAAAGATCGACCATCCTTCGGAAAGGGAGTATGAGGCCATTTTCCAGATGTTCTGCCGGGATAGCGGGATTGATTTCAACGGAGAGACGTTCAACTACCTGATGGACAATTACTACCGGAAAAACAACATCAAGCTCAATGCCTGCCACCCCCGTGACATCGTCGAGCAGATCATCGTGAACGCCCGCTACTACCGACGGCCGCCCAAGATGAGCAAGGAAGCCATCCATGAGGCGTGGAATAACTATTTTGTGGAGATGTGACCCCGTAGGGGCGCGATTTATCGCGCCCTGATTTATCGCGCCCTGATTTATCGCGCCCTGATTTGTTTGATAGAACATGGGCGCGATTTGGTACATGGGTGCGATGTTGGTAACATGGGCGCGATGTTGGTAACATGGGTGCGATGTTGGTAACATGGGCGCGATGTTGGTAACATGGGCGCGATGTTGGTAACATGGGCGCGATGTTGGTAACATGGGCGCGATGTTGGTAACATGGGCGCGATGAATCGCGCCCCTACGTTGCCGGATTGTAATCGTCGTCATTCCATTTCAAAGGATTATTGATAATGTATTCCCGGGCGTGGTTCAATTCATTGTCGTTACGGATCACCCGTTCGTAATAATTTCGCTGCCAAACCGGGCAACCTTGATTTTCACGCTTTTTGTTGATCAAGCACGTACAACGCGCCTTGAATCCACGAATCATTTCACCCACCGTAGGGGCGCGATTCATCGCGCCCTGATTCATCGCGCCCTGATTCATCGCGCCCTGATTCATCGCGCCCTGATTTGTTTGATCGAACATGGGCGCGATGAATCGCGCCCCTGCGATAGATATTATCCCGTGAACATGGTTCGGCATTATGATAAATGCATCCGGCACAACCTGCTCATAGTGCGATGGTATCGCCTTCCAACACCCCTCTACCAACATGCCGTAATTATTCAATATCATCGCCCCATCCACAATATCGCCAAACAGACAGTGCCGTTGCCATGCGCATATCGTTATGAAATACGACCCGGCAATGGAATAATCATGGCCCCGTAATCGGATGGAACGGCGATGATGGATATCGGGATTATATGTCATGATATTATTCCGCAAATCACCCCGTAGGGACGCGATTCATCGTGCCCTGATTCACCATCGCACGATACGCCACAACATGGTTTGCACATGGATTTGTCCCACCCTTATTTCTAGGAATGTCGTTACGTTATTACAGCATTGTTGGGGCGTAAAACAATGGGGCCGGTTGCGAGACATGGGCGCGATACGAAACAACGGATTCGATATGAGACAACGGATTCGATATGAGACATGGGCGCGATTTAGTACATGGGCGCGATTTGGTACATGGGCGCGATTTGGTACATGGGCGCGATTTGGTACATGGGCGCGATTTGGTACATGGGCGCGATTTGGTACATGGGCGCGATGAATCGCGCCCCTACATTACCAATTTACCGTCACTACCAGGTGATCGTTATACGCTCCCGCCCTCAGGTTCTGGCGTGCCGGAACCCTGCCGTAAACCGGGAGATTCAGGGGAGAATCTTTGTAGATGTTCCCCTTGAAAACAAACGTACTACTGCTTCCGTCTCCCCAGACTTGCGTTCTTGACGAATTGAGAAACAGATAGTAACTCATGCGATCAGCGCCGACGGCTTTTTGCATCTGTCTCGGATTAAAACTGCCTGAAAAGCCGCTGCTGATGGAAACCTCAATCGGGATTGTTTTGTGTTCTGGAGTGTGACAAGTAACGAAAATCGTTCCAGTGGTATCCAACGGAAAGGAAGCGAAAACGTCATAGGGGCCGAAACTCACGGGTGTCGTTGTAACATCGCAACGCGCGGCATAAGCGTTAACAGACATCAGCAACAACGAAAAGATAGAAAATATAATCAACAATGCTTTCATGCCGTTCGTCCTCCTAGAAATCATGTGCACGAAGAGACTCCGAATTGCCGTCCAGACCGGATTTGATCTTGCACGGGCAAAAGATCAAACCGCGTACCCGTACTTTATTGCACATTCAATGAGTCTCGTCAATTATCACCATGCCGAGGTCCATCAACGAATCCGCAGAGTTGGGAATAGGCAGGTTAAAGGTATGGCGAGTGCCTTCATACAAGACAGATGCCTGATACGTTCCAGGCTTCAGGAAGCTGTTCATGTTGTCGGTGATAGATGTGCAGCCGCGCTCTTCGAGTTCCAGCACTTTTTTGAATTCATCCGATTGGCTCAGGTCGATGTCAAACTCCCCGCCCGACCCGGTCGGGAAGACAATCCTCCTGCCGTTCACAATAAGAGTGACTTCCTGGAATTCAACGGGCTTGAGTTCGCCATTTTTTCGTATTGCAAGGCGGCCGAAAATCATTTGCATTTTCTTAACAACAAACGGAATGCACGAACCGCTTCGCAGCGGTGGCGATACAAGCTTTTTGATGTTTGAAATATAGTAATCCATGGGAATATCCCGGTCCCGGATTACCACCTGGTTCTGGGTATACGAGCCCAGGTTTGGAATAAACAGCTTGCCCGAAGAATCCGTCGAACCGACCTCCTCGGAATTGAGCAGGACCTTCACCCCTTCAAGACCACCGGTATTCACGAGACCGAAACTGTCATATACCGGTCGGGTAGCTCCAAAGGTCTTGCCAAGATACACCAAGGAACCGGCAACGGACAGATGATATTGGCTGTCTTTCTCTCCCTCACTGGTCCATCCTTCAAAGCCACCCTCATAAATGCCGTAGCGTCCGTTATACTGGAGATAGGGGTTGACTCTCCACGTTGTACTACCGCCTGACTCCGACCTTTTAACGCTCGCACGATAACTGAGCCCTTGACCAACCGGGGGGTTTTTCTGCACGGAAACGATTGCGTTTCTAACCTCTTTCGTCTGTTCATACCTGGTAGAAACGTAGAGATTACGTTTAGGCATGTAATTAAACGATATGAGAAATTCATTCGAATAACCGTTTTCCCTTACACTTCGATAGGTAGCCGTTATGGAAGTTTGAGCTGTGATACTTCGAGTATAACTTACCGTGCCGACATCCCTGTTGTCTCCAATATATTTCCTGACGGTAGCAAGGTTCAAAGACAAAGAACCCAGTAGTGGATCTCCGTAACTCAACCCGCAACCTGCGCTGTACTTTGTCCTTTCACCGGTCTGAGTTTCGGCAATGGTCTTAAAGTTCCTGGTATACCCGGCCAGGGAAAGATTGAATCCGAAGTTCAATCCCTGGTACGAATACGTGGCAACTCCCGCTGCACCGCTATCGGAACTCCTGCCGAAACTACCCGCCAGCGAAAGCGAAACTAATCCAATCCTACCTGCTTTAACTGTCAGGTTAGGTCCCAAATTATAGAGATCACTAACCGCCTCGGCAGCAAAACCCATGGTAAGAGCATCGCTGAAACCGTAGCGGTGAAAGGCAGAAATTGCAAGTGTGGAGTAGCGGTTACTTTTGGTTCCGTAATCTTGACGGGTAAATCCCAAGTCATAACTATATTCGTTAAAGCCTTTCTTCAACAGTAAAGAGTCCGCGTAATAAAAGGGATAATCCAGGCGCTGTTCCCTGCCGAACGAATCCCGCAACACAACCTCGACCGTTCCCGCTGCGCCGTATGGGGTGAGGTTTTTCAGTTCAAATTCCCCCGGTGACAGTCTTTCCGTTTTTATCAGCATTCCGTTGAGATAAATTTTCGCTTCTGAAGGCAATGCCGTCTGACCGGCAAGATTGAGCGTGGGATAGTACACATAGGAGGGATCCATACGGTAAACCTTGCGAAAGCTGAGTCCGCCCAGGTTGAGACTGCTGCCGAGATTGCCCGACGAAGCAAAGAAATCACCGACAATCAAACGTCGAAACGTCAGCCGGTCATCATAGGTAAAATTGCTTTGCAGGCGTAGAAATCTATCTTGTGTCTGATCCTTGGTAAAAACGGAGTCGGAGAGAAACAGAACGTCGCCCATCCGCATGCCGAGTTGGTTGGTCAGATTGAAGCTGGTGAAGGACAACCCGTTTCCGGCTTGGTAATCGGCTCCATAATTTAGAAAGACGCTCGTATCATGAGGATAGTATACGCTCTCTTTCTGTTCGGACTGAAAGTCGATTATTTCCTTTCCCAGGATGGAAGGATTCGCGGTGATATCAAGGGACAGGTTCGCCTCATTAAAGACATACGTAACACCTTCCATTGAACGCAACGACAAGCAACGCTCCCCGTTAATCATCGAAACGGCACCGGATGGAGAGCGAAAACCGATGGTTTTTACATCATCGGACTTTACCAGGAAATCACCGTTCTCCCCTTGATGGACAAAGTGATCGCCCTTGTCCTCCTGATTCAGGACGACCCTGACGATCAGCTGTTCGGCAGCAGCGGGAGCTGGTACCGCGAAAAGCAACAGAACCGGAATAAATGAAAGGACGATCTGCCTGAATACTTTGTTAGTACGCCGTGATCTGTCAAGTGCCCGGAATAAGGAACGCAAGTTACGGCAGACATTGAGACTCATCCACATTCATTTGCCTATTGAGCGTAATTTTCGTAGTGGTTGACACTGTCAGATCGAGTTGTTTGGTCGAGGCGCATTTCTCGGCCGGGATTGAAATTGAGTAGACGCGGCCAACACCAGTCAACAGGTACCAGCCGTTGAGCTTTTCGGTAAAGGTTTCCTGGCCCTTGCCATCACTACCCTTCAGGGTTACTTCTGATATTCTGAAATGCGTATTACCGGTGTTTCTAACATTGGCGCTTACGACACCTTTTGAAAGCGTTACGGACGCCAGCTCGGCCGCCGGTTCCTCAGTGAGAGGCTTTACGAATACGGGGATTCCGAACCGGATCGCTACCGTCAATTGGGTAGAGTCAGCGGTATCGGTTTTTGGTTGGGGTATTTCTTCGATGAACAGCCGATAGGTTTTCTCCTTCGAAGTAGCGGGAACCCGTATCCCGGCGCGGATTATCTTCTGCTCTCCCTTTTTCAGCATGAGTATCCTGGGAAAGAAGATCAGATCATTCGTCTCCTGATAGACATCCTTCCCTTCCGAATCCTGGGTCCACTCCATCGCCTTGCCCTGCAGATGCACCGTCTCCTCGCCGTCGTTCAAAATAGTAACGACGCTGCTTCTGGCCCGCTGGTCAAGGGTGATCCAGATCGGCGCCACCCGCCACTGTCCAGAATAACCTACAGATGGAAAAACAAGAAAAAACAGCAAGCCGACGCAAAGAAGAACACGCGGCACTACCAACATCGCAACACCATATCTATCAAATCCGGCCATCATTCCTGTCTCCTGTTGTCCATGCCGGAATAGGCCGTAAGGCTGGTCAATTCCGTTATTTGAGGGCAAACCTCTCGGCATGGTATACAGATTAATCAAAATATTGTAAACAGCTTTGTATTATGGATTTATCTCCAGAGTAACTGTATCCATATAGGCACCCGCCGGAGCAAGCCTGTAATCGTTGCCCTGGATACGCGCGGTTATTGGGATGGTAATGGCTCTATAGGCCCTACCAGTTGCGCTTGTGGGCAAATCAAGGGTATAGGGAATGGAATCGGAACCATTTGTAAGATAGAGTGGGGACGGGGTCGCCTGGGTGACGCCAACCGTAAAACTGCCGGGGATACCGATACACCAAACGCTGACGCTCCCGTCAGCCTGGACATTTTGCGGATCAAGGGGATTAAGGTTGCCAAACGCTATGTTCTGTGTGCCCGTAACCCAACAAGCGCCCCAACTCGTAACGTATGCGGACACGGCCAGATTGCCACTGGATGCGGCGTATCCCGGAACGGCAAGCGTCATGACCAGGATGATGAGTAGTACTGTTCGCAGTAGCGCCATTGGAATCCCATGCTTTGGAAAATACCGGACATTGATCCTCATGGGAGGACGGCCGGCAAGAGGGCCGCCCTTCCATGAGGCAGAGGAAAATTGTTACGGAGTAACCGTCAATTCGATCGTATCGGTATACGACCCGGCAGTTGCCGTAGTGTAAGAACCCGCGGCAATTGCGCCAGCAATGCTAACCGGTAAGGCCGAACCGGTACCGGTGCCGCTCGCAGGAATGGTAACCGAGTAAGGAATATCGCTGGTACCGTTAGTCAAATACTTCTGGGAACCAACAGCGTTATCTCCGGCATTGCCGGACAGAGTAAAGTCCGTATCGTTTGTACACGTTATAGTAACCCCGATAGAACTTGCCGTCTTTGCCACAGCATTCGTGGGATCCAAATTCCCGAACGCAAGGGTTCCGCCGGTCATGGTGCACGTTGGGATAACCGTCGCGCTGACGTCAAGATCCGCAGTAGCCGCCATGGCCACCCCGGCCATTGAAACGATTCCCAATGCTGCAATAATTGCCAAATTTTTCTTCATACTGTGTTCCCTCCTTTGTGTTTTGAACCTGAATCAATGTGCATCGAACAAAAAAACGCCGATCTCAACCGCGGAGATAGACGTTATAGTACCGGACATGACATACACGTCCAGGTTCGCCTGACTCCGCAAGCTCTTCGGTAACCCGGCGGTCCGCCTTCGTTGAAACTTCGGCGGATCCGTGGCTTTGCGTCACTGGATTACTCCAGTTTTGCCTTTGTCGGAGGTAGGTTATAAATAATTTTCGTCGCTGGCCAGGTATCGCCCCTCAAGGCAACCGCCCCTCCCGGGTCCGCGTGTCGCCCTGCTCTTCCTTCACAAATAAAAAAAACCCGTCTTTAAAATCCAAAGACGGGTGTAATTATCTTGATTCGGACTTTTGTGTCCGGATAACCACACTCTCTTCGGCAGCTCGGCCATCCGCCTTCGTTACTACTTCGACGGATCCGTGGCTTTGCGTGACCAGGTTACCCTGGTTTTGCTCTTATCGGAGAGTTATGAAACGCCTGTCGTTACCAGACGAAATTATTGAGTGTAATGCTTACCTGATTCCCATCGGAACCTTAGATCGAGAATTAATTAAAAACTGAATTATGGGAGGGAGCAGAGCAGAATATGTGCCAAGGGAGAGAATTAGGCAGGACAAACGTGAGGAATTTTTAAAACATTTGTCATTTCGTGAAGTTACTAACGCCAACCTAATAGTTTGAATATTTTCATTAGAACAGACTGGTGCCAGTTTTTGTTACTTTTCGTTCCAAAAAAAGTCAAAAAAATGACAGAAGCCTCAAAGTGGACCACTCGATCGACCTCGGGCCTGATAGACAATAATCAAATACCTGCAACCCCATACCTGTTACATCGGAATCACCGAAACAGTCAGAGGCCACGGGTAGGCACCCGGCTGTATGTTTTCAGAGAGGATGAAACGGTAGCTGAGTTGTATCCGCACCTCCCTGCCCTCCATGGCAACAGGAACGATGCTCGAGCCGGCGCCAAGCAGGGCCGGTTTCCCTAAACCATCTATCCGTACCTGCCTGAAAATTTCAGCAGAACTTTCGAATGAGAGATAATGGCCATCCCGCGAGTTACTCTTCATCTCGATGGAAGACCCTCCCGGTACGTCCACAAACCCCCGTGAAATATCGGTTTCAGTAATTATCAGCATTGCGGACTGGTTGTGGACACTCATTTGCGTGTACGGCAACACGGTCGCGCTTACCTTCAGCTGGGTGCTCGACGACTTGGAGGAAGCGGCTTGCGCATCGGACACGGAAGCAAGGGCAAGGAGTGCCACCAATATGGAGGTCAGAAGCTTTTGCTGAAGATGGATACCGTGCTGCACATGCTGTGGCATGACATATCCCTCCTCGATAAGAACCTCACCGAGTTTTTTCCGGGAATTCGTCTGCTTGCTTAATGCGCTGTCAAGTTTCTCACGCGAGATATATCCGGCGGAAACAAGGATATCACCCAGCTTAATCGGGCTGAGAGTCGATTGCGAACTGCCCTGCCCCTGTTGAAAGTCCAGCAGAGCATCCAACTGCCGTTCCGTGAGAAAACCAAGGCGCACGAAAATCTCGCCAAGCTTTTCCCCGCTTTTTTTCTGCTCGGCTATTGCCTGCTCGAGCTGCTCTTCGCTGATCTTCCCGGCCTGCAGAAGCAAGGCGCCGAGCATCTGGCGAACACCCGCCGCGGCCTTAACGGCATCCTCCAGACTGAGGAGCTGCTCCTGTAACGAAAGAGCTACCGTAAGTTCCGTCGGATCTATAACCCCCATCCTGGTAAGCACCTGACCCAGGAGATCATTCGTGCTCTTCTGTTCCTGCAGAGCAAGTTCCAGATCATGGGGGGACACGAAGCCGCCATCCACCAGTATCTGGCCTATGTAACGTCCAGCTTTTATCTGTAACGCCATGTTGCTCCCTTTGTTGCTTGTGCCAATTGACATTTCCTGAATAGTACCCGTGTTTGCAGAGATCATCATGGCCCGAGAGGACTCCGCCGAGGTGATCCGGCAGCCGATCATCCCATAGTTCTAAGCATAGCGGCCATTTCACGTAAAGCAATGGACATGACCCCGTGACACCAGAAACCCACATGAAATATCGTGTATTTTCTGATTCAGGTTTTCTCTACATATCGGCAGACAGGAAAAAAACTTTAGAAAAATTTTCGGGAGCTTGTAAAAGATGAAAGATAGGTCGACAGGGTATCAGCAGTATCCCGGTTTGAAGCAGGTCACCCTTGATTTTTCAGTCACATACGTCGGTGCGCAAAAGCAGGGGCTACTGCTCTCAGGAAGGAGAAGGACTTTGCCAAGCGAATCAAGTTCAGTAAAACAAAACCGGAAGGAGTGAATCTTGATGCAGCTGCAATAAAGTAATCTTTGCCACAGAGGACACAGAGGCCACAGAGTTAACGTCTTGGGAAATAAGGTATTTCTCTGAGTCCTCTGTGACCTCTGTGGCTGAAAAACGACTTTTTGCGAATTCATCATCCTAAGACCGTTAGTTAATGGGCCAGCTTTTCTCCAGATCAGGCGGATAAAAATTTTCCCTGGTCCGGTTGAAATACCCGAATTGAATTTGGGGATATTCCTTCTTTATCCGCTGGAGCATGCGGTACATTCCGATCCCCTTGCCGGAAAGTCCCATTCTTTTGTTGTAGAAATCGGGATCAATGGAAAGATTGCGCATCTGGATCATATCCACTCCCGTATCGCCAATCAGCCTCACAAGTTCCTCTATCTCCTCGGCAGTATCGTTCAGGCCGGGCGACACGAGATAGTTGATCATCACGAACAGTCCCTTTTCTTTTGCGATTTTGAGCGATTCAACCACATGGGAAAAGGAATAGTCCACCGGCCGGTAATACTTGTCATAAAATTCCTCACGAGCGGAATTCATCGAAAAGCGCATGGAATCCATTCCGGCATCACACAGCATCCTGATCCGATCTGGCATGGAGCCGTTGGAATTGAAGTTCACCGTACCACGGCTGGTACCCTTTTTGAGCCTTCTGGTGGCTTCTGCAACGACGTCCGCCTGCATAATCGGATCCCCTTCGCACCCTTGCCCATAGGAAACAATCGGCGCCGGGGCTTCCTGGAGATGGGGAAGGGCCAGTTGGACAATCTCCTCCGCTGTGGGAACAAAATTAATGCGTTCCTGGTTGGAGGGACAGCAATCGGAAGGCTGGAGACTGATACAGCCGAGACAGCGCGAGTTGCAGGCCGGAGATGTGGGAAGGGGCGCCTCCCAGCGCCGGTAGAAGAGGTTTTTCGCGGCAAAGCAGTGGTAGTCGAGGGCACAGCGCGCCAACTGCTCCAGCAACCGGTTATCGGGCATCTCGGCAAGAAGGCGCCGCACCAGCGGATCAAGCTCCCGGTCGTCGTAGTTACAGGGATTCCAATTGTCATTGGTATCGACCCGACTGGCGGCAACTACAAAACAGTCCCGCTCTTCGTCCCAACCGACAGCGGTATAGGACCAGAGGGGAAGATGCACTTTTTTCCGACTGTAATCACAGGCAGGAAGCAGCGTTCGCACATAGCCGGGCGCCATGAAAGCGGACACCGCCTGAATCGGCACCCGACGCTTCCCTTCCCTGACCGAATCCAGCGTAACAAATTGTTTCCGCTTTTCGTCCCACGCCATGGGTGGGGTATCGGGTATGGTAAAGATCCTGCTTCCCTCGGGAAGCGGTATGAGTTCCACCGATTCCGGAAGAACTGCTTCCGGGCCGTTCATTCCCGCCATGCAGAGTTCCGGATGATCGTATATATTCCCCGTTGCATCAGCATACAGGAGCTTTGGCAATGATTTTGTTCGCATCGTTCTACCTCCGTAAGGGTACAACCCTAACAAAAAATGGGACTCCCGGCAAGAACTCACCTCATGCAAGCCGATTACAATCCGGCACCGTAGGGGCGCGATTCATTGCGCCCATGTTCTATCAAACAAATCAGGGCGCGATAAATCGCGCCCATGTCCTATCAAACAAATCAGGCTGCGATAAATCGCGCCCATGTCCTATCAAACAAATCAGGCTGCGATAAATCGCGCCCATGTTCTATCAAACAAATCAGGGCGCGATAAATCGCGCCCCTACGGTGGGTGAAATGATTCGTGGATTCAAGGCGCGTTGTTCGTGCTTGATCAACAAAAAGATTCATGGGACAACGGCAAACATAGAACAACTTCTGCTGTCCATGACCAGCAAACTCCGCTACAATATCCTCCATGAAAATCCTGCTGACAACCCTTCACGCGAAATATATTCATGCCTCACTGGCTCTGCCCTGCCTGAAAGCGGCAACGAACAAAATAGACGGAATCCAGAGCGTCATCCGGGAGTTCACCGTCAATGAACACCGCTCGACGGTCCTTCGCGAACTGGCTGCCCAGAAAGCGGATGTCGTAGCTTTTTCCTGCTACATCTGGAACATCGAAGCGATAACCCGCCTCGCTTCGGACCTGAAAAAGCTTCGACCGGAAACACTCCTGGTCGCCGGTGGCCCCGAGGTATCCTATTCCGCGGAAGAGTTTCTCCGGGATAACGGGGCCTTCGACTTTGTCATCTGCGGGGAAGGTGAAAAGACCTGGCGGGAGTTCCTTGCTCTCTTACTACAGAAAGGGGATTCACCGATAACCACACTCTCAATTCCCGCCGGCATTGCATACCGAAATAAAACAGGTATCGTACCCGCACGGGAAAGGGAAGCCATCGAAAATCTTGATGATATCCCCTCCCCCTTCGCCATGGACCTGGTGGACACGACCAAACCGCTGGTCTATTACGAAACCTCGCGAGGCTGCCCCTTCAGCTGTGCATTCTGCCTCTCTTCACTGGAAAAGGGCGTCCGCTCTTTCTCCATGCAAAGGATTCACGCTGACCTCCTGTACCTCATCCAAAAGGAAGTCCAAGTGGTGAAACTGGTGGACCGGACGTTCAACTATGATGCCGGACGGGCGAATGAAATCTGGGACTTCATTCTCACGCATAACAGGACGAGCACTTTTCATTTCGAGATTGCCGCAGATCTGCTGACAAAGGAAAACATCCGAACCCTGACCAGGGTTCCGGCAGGAATGTTCCGATTCGAGATTGGAGTTCAGGCCACCGGCAAGGAAACCTTATCCCGGGTGAGCAGAAAAAGTGACCCGGATCGCCTCCTGGCCGCGGTTACGCGACTGACCGAAGAAACCGGGGTAACAGTCCATCTGGATCTGGTAGCGGGCCTGCCGGGTGAAAATTTCAGCGGATTCCTTGCCTCCCTCGGTCGACTCTTTCCCGTCAACCCCCACCACATCCAGGTTGAGCCGCTGAAAGTCCTCAAGGGTTCACCGATGGTCGAAATCGCCATCAGGGAAGGCTATGCCTTTTCCGGCACGCCGCCCTACACTATTCTGCGAACTTCCGCCGTTTCCTTCGACGAAATAGGGCATATCGAGGAAATAGCCCGCCTGCTGGATCTGTTCTTCAACAGCAGGCGCTTCACCCGCTCACTCGCGACAGTGGAAGATTATCTAGCCCTGGCAGGTTTTTTTGACACCATGGCGAGTTTCATAAAAAAAGAGCCCGGAACCGGGCAGGTGTCGCTCAAATATCTCTTTGATCTGATGTGGCGTTTCGGTGAAGAAATACTGCCCCCCGCCGCAATCAGTACCTTCCGCGACGCTCTTTGTTACGATTTCTGCCTGGGAGAATATCCCTCGGCAGGGCTACTGCCATCTTTTTTCACCGGGGAAGGAAAAGCGCTCAAATCCTCGCTGCCACGGCAAACCATCGACGCGATCCTCGCCAGGATGGAAATACCTTCCGGCAGCAGGGTTCGCACCTTCACCGCCCGCTTTCTAAGTGATTACAGAACCACACCTCCGGTAAAGGGCCCGGTCGAGCTGATCTTCGTCTACCTATCTTCTTCCGGACGAGGGCTGCGGGTGGAGGTTTTTCCACTCAACCAACCGCAGCCGCTGCCCGAAGGTGATTCTTCTGCCGTGATTCAGCAGCAGCCACAATCCCCGTACCAGCCCGACAAGCTGGGCCTGAAAACGGAATCGATCACGTGAATGACACCATTGGAACATTCAATGTCAGTCCTGGTCACGTTTCCGTTGTCGACAACCAGCACCCCCTGCCTGACTCTGATAGCCAGATTTTTACCGTTCACGGTGGGAGAACAATCCACTGTCCGGAGTTCTTCTTCGGACAGCTTACCTTCCACCAGGTGATACAATAGTGTTTCTTTCAACAATTTGCTGTCGGCCATGATCTCTTCGAGACTCAGTTTCTGGAAACCATCGTTATCCGCGGCAAATAAGGTAAAAGGCCCTGCTTCTTTCAGGGTCTCCTCCAGACCCGCACTTTTCAAAGCATCAACAAGGGTTCGGAACGAATCATCCGCCTGTAGGGTTTCAAAGATATCTTTCATTGCTTCCTCCTCTAACGACACGCAACCCTGCCGTGTCATAATCCAACCTGATCCTGAACTTTCTTGACTATAATTATAGCCTGACACTCTGACATTATCAATCATATCTACAGTAATTCAGTCAGGCTTTTATTTGGGAAACTTTGATGCTTTCCCATAAGCCTTACTTTTCCATCAAAACCCTCACCACCCTTCCTGGACACTCCAGATAAATTAGTTTTATAAATATGTGCACATTAAATTTATTTGACCAAAATGGCACGGACATGATATCAGTACCATTAAAAAACGTTATGCTATCCGTATTGATTTCACACAATAATCTCGGTAACCATTTTTTTGCGTAATTTGTTTCACCAATCCTTCTGAAACCGGTCGGGTTTGCCTGATGGCTATGATGAAGTTCGCCTGAAGCTACGTGGTTTCCATTTTACGAACCCGGGAGGCAACCCGGATTTGGAGCGGTTTCTGGGTGGGCATGTTACACAAAACTGTACTATTCGCCTGTTGGTTGAAGAGATTGGTAAAGGGTATCGATTTGAGTGACCTGCGAGGATGGGGGATCGGTGTGTGACCTAATTACCCAACGAAACGAGGGAAGTTGAAATGACGAAATGGAAGAAAGCACCTGTTGCCCTGGGAAGGCATTATTCTGGTACGAAAAATAAAGTGCCTGAATCGATAGGTGAGAATAAAACAGACGTAGCAAGGCAAAATAGTCCGGACACCATTAACAAGTCATCTGGATTAGTGGATTTGAAAAAAATGACTGAATGGCTGGATAGCCATGCAAATGCAAAGTCCGTAGGCAAATGCGCAAAATATGTACGCCAAGCATTAGAAGCCGGAGGTGGAGATACAACCGGTCATCCTGTTTCTGCAAAAAACTGGGGACCAACATTAGAAAAAATGGGATTCAAGCCGGTGCCTGAAGCAAATTATGCCTCAAAGTTAGGAGATGTTGCGGTTTTCCAGCCACGGGAAAGCAACGGTCATGGTCACATTCAAGCATACACGAGTAGGGGTTGGGTCTCGGATTTTATTCAGCTCCGCTTTCGGCCAAATCGAAGAGATGCAACACCTTACCAAATTTATCGTCAGCCTTAGCTTCGAGCGTATAAACAATAGGAGGCATTATCTTGAGATTACAAACACTTTTTATAGTTGTTCTTTTTCTCATCTTTAGCAGTGGATATTCACACTCAGCTAATCTTGCACCGTCAGATTCACCAGAGAATTTTATCCAATGTCTTTATCGAGATCATCTATCACAATATGACATAAAATACTGGTTTGATAATAAGGAAAAACTATCCAAATATTTTGACAGTACTTTAACTGCCTTATTCTTGCGCGATGAAGAATGCAAAAACAAAACTGGAGGTATTTGTAATCTTGATTTTGACCCTATCATTGATGCGCAAGATTTAGACAACAAATACCCAGTCAGTATTGAAGTGAAGAGGCTGAACTATAAATCACAGACGCGCTGCAAAGTGATATTTACGAATATAACCAAAAGAACAATATGTTATGAGCTAAGAAGAACAAAGCTTGGGTGGAGGGTTAGTGATATTACTTATTCCAATGGGCAGTCATTAAAAAAATTGTTATCACAGAAACCTTGTTTAAAAAACCAACCCTAAACAAGTCGTTGTGGTGAAACAAGGACACAAGGAGTAGAACATGGCCTACAACCCAGCCTCAGAGGCAAAGTATTCATTTGAACTATTGGATGTTGATTTTGACTTGTCGGTAGTGGGTTTTGATGTCACGGAAACGGTATCCGATACCTTTGTTGTCAATCTGACTCTTGGCAGCAACGATAAAATTTCCTTTGAGGATGTAAAGCTGCAAGAGGGGTTGCTGACTGTTATCGGTGGTGTCGGTGCGATTATAAACGATGGATCAGGTGATCGATATTTCCATGGCATCATACGCAAATTCAAACACTCCGGCACCTCGGGAAGATTTCACCTTTATGATGTGCAGATGGTTCCATCACTGTGGCGGCTCTCTTTGCAGGAGAAATGCCGCATCTTTCAGGACAAGCCACTGAAGGAGATCATCGGAATCCTCCTTCAGGAACAGGATATAGCGACTGATGTATATGAATTCCGGCTTGACCGGGACGATATATTCATCAAGTTCTCAATACAGTATCAGGAAACCAATCTGAATTATCTCTCCAGGCTGCTCGAACATGAAGGCATCTTCTATTTCTTCGAACATTTCGAAGACAAACATGTCCTGGTATTTTGCGACACCGAGGCATTCTACAGGGATATTACCGGTCAGTCCTCTCTGACCTTTAACACGAACGGCCTGGTCGCAAAAAAAGAGAATGTCTATGCTTTTGATTCTTCCGAACGTCTTCGTCCGGGAACGCTTTTTCAAAAAAATTACAATTTTAAGAGACCCTCGATTGATCTTTAAACCGAACATAAGGGCGTAAGTGAAAAAAATTTTGAAGTGTATGAGTATCCCGGCCCTTACGGCGAAAAGGATGTCGGGCAAAAACTATCTCAAATTCGCCTTGAAGAAATCCAGGCATTGGCTAAGAAAGGAAACGGCAGCAGTTGTTGCCCTCGCTTCCAGTCGGGGGCTACGTTCACTCTCACCGACCATCCGCACGATGAGTTCAATGATGAATACTTCCTCTACACCGTAACCCATGAAGGCGAACAACCCCAGATTCTGCAAGAGCATGGATCAGGCGGTGGCGCCCATTACTCCAACAGCTTTACCGTCATCCCGGCTTCCGTCATCTACCGGCCTGAACGCACCACACGTAAGCCCATGGTCCCGGGACTCTTGTCCGCCGTCGTTACCGGCCCCAAGGGTGAGGAAATCTGGCCTGACGAGTACGGCCGCGTCCATGTTCAATTCCATTTTGACCGTGAAGGCAAGAAGGATGAAAACAGTTCCTGCTGGCTGCGTACCATTCAATTCTGGAACGGCGCTACCTGGGGCAGCCAGTTTATTCCGCGGATAGGCGACGAAGTGCTGGTTACCTTTGTTGATGGCAATATGGATTACCCGATCATCATGGGCAGTGCCATCAACGAGGCCAAACAGCCCAATTACAACCTGCCCGCCAACAAGACCCAGAGCGGCATCAAGACCAGAAGCAGCCCCGGCGGCAACTCGGACAACTTCAACGAACTGCGCTTCGAAGACAGAATGGGTGCTGAGGAGGTCTATCTCCAAGGCGAGAAGGACTGGAACATCCTGATCAAGAACAACAAGGGTCAGCACGTTGGCCATAACGAGGCGCTGACCGTGGTGAACAACAGGACCAAAACCGTCGGAGTAGACCAGAGTGAAACTATCGGCGTGAACAAGACGATCAGTGTAGGCGTGAATCATGTCGAAACCATCGGATCGAACATGAACTTGACGGTGGGGAGTTGTAAGACCGAATTCGTCGCCATTAACACGGCTGAGACTATCGGTGTCGCCAAGGAACTGTCG
>Ga0351902_1073_pt1 | contig 25280 bp, 21 predicted proteins | sample BONcelHT113001D5_FD_205828 | JGI IMG/M metagenome (GOLD analysis project Ga0351902, IMG submission 205828) | Enriched cells from coal bed in the Powder River Basin, Montana, United States - BONCAT cells T11 rep1 HSBNCT.T11.300.1.D5 ...
CCTCAACTCAGGGAACATCTGGTTCCTCTACCTCGGCTACGGCGTTATCGGCGGTGTTGGTAACGGTCTGGCCTACGTAGTGCCCATCGCAACTCTGATCCGCTGGTTCCCTGATCATCGCGGTCTCATTACCGGCATGTCGGTCATGGGTTTTGGTCTTGGTGCTTTCTTCATCGGTAAAATCGTACCAAGCCTGATCGTAAATGTCGGCGTTGTCAATGCCTTTTTCATCCTTGGCGTGATCTACCTGGTAGCCAACGTTCTGGCCGCCATGGTGCTGCGCAATCCTCCGGCAGGCTGGCTCCCGGACGGCTTTACTCCGTCCGCTAAAACCGTTTCCGCTGCTGACTCCTTCAGCTGGGAAGAAGCAAAGAAAACTCCCCAGTGGTACATGATCTGGGGCATGCTGTTCCTCAACGTAAGCGCTGGTATGGGTCTTCTTTCCAAACTTTCCCCCATGGCTCAGGAAGTAATCAGCGCCGCCAAAGGCATCACCGACCCTGCGGAGCTTGCAGTCCTCGGCGGTGGCGTACTGGCAACAGCATCGATCTTCAACGGCCTTGGCCGCCTCTTCTGGGCCGCGGTATCCGATAAGATCGGCCGCAAGAATGTCTTCCTGACCATGTTTGCCACCCAGGCGGCACTTTACTTCTACCTGCCGCAGGTTAACAGTGTTCTGATTTTCACCGTCATCGCCTGCTATCTGCTGGCCTGCCTCGGCGGCGGTTTTGCAGTCATGCCGGCTTTTGCGGCCGACTCCTTTGGTCCTACCTACATCGGTAAAGTGTACGGTTTCGTTCTTACCGCATGGGGCGCAGCCGGTGTTGCCGGAGGCCTCGCCTTCGCCAAATTCGACAAGCAGCAGTCGCTCTACATCGCAGCCGGTCTGCTGATCGCCGGTTTCGTTGTTACCATGCTGTTCCAGCGGCCCAAGCATGTTTCTCACTACAAAGCTGCCCAGCCGATCGCTTCCGCTGAATAAGCCTTTTTTAAGAATATAACGCGTAAGGTTCATTTCCGGTCAGGGGGGCCTTTATGGCCGCCCTTTCTTTCAGCGCACACCCCCTTTCGAGGTGCGAGAATCATGGACAGTCCAAAAACAATTTCAGATATGACGGCGAGTGTGAGCGCCGTTATCCTGGCGGGAGGAAATTCCAGCAGGATGAAAAGTAACAAGGCCCTTCTGCCTTATCGTGGGGAATTGTTCATCGAGCGGATCAACCGGCAGATGTCAGCGATATTTCGGGACGTAATTCTTGTCACTAATACCCCCGATTTGTACCGTTTCCTGCCCTGCTCCGCGATGCCGGACATTTTTCCGGGCATGGGGTCGCTGGCAGGCATTCATGCCGGACTCAGCAACAGCAAAACACCCTATATTTTCGCGGTCGCCTGCGACATGCCACATCTTAACGAAGTACTGATTCGGCATCTCATAGCGAAAATTAACGGCCAGGATGTCGTCATTCCGGAGAGTGAAAGTGGGTTGGAACCACTCCATGCCATCTACGGAAAAGGAGCCCTTACGGTTATGGAAGAAGCATTGTCACGGGGCAACAGAAAGATAGTTTCTTGCTGTAGCCGCCTGATGACGACCGTTATCGCCAGGGAAGAAGTTAGGAAAATCGACCCCGTCTTTCTTTCGTTCAGAAATATCAATACCCCTGAAGACTACTTCTTGTTCAGGGATGAAGATAATACGCAGGAGAAGGAGAGGTATTTTCGGTAGTGAAAACTATAAATTCAGGCTGTCTGTACAGCCGGTCACCATGTGGAGATTAACCTAAACCAAGTACGGAGATACAGGGAATGCTGCAATCCATATCGATGGAAAAAGCGCTGGCAATTTTTCAGGGATACGCATCAACGGTAGGAATAGAAGAAATATGCATTTCGGACTCTTTTGAAAGGATTCTTGCCGAAGACATTGTGGCCGAATTTCCTTTGCCCCCTTTCTGCAGGTCACCCCTGGACGGATATGCGCTGCGTGCAGTTGACACCGCCCGAGCAGATGAAGAGAACCCCGTTACCCTCCGGGTTACCCAGACCATCTATGCCGGCGAGGTGCCGATGAAACCTCTGCTGGCGGGTGAAACCACAGCCGTAACGACCGGAGCCCCCCTGCCGGTGGGAAGCAACGCGGTAATCAAATTCGAGGCTATCCGTCGTGATGGAGACACAATAGCAATTCGCACTCCTCTTCGGGCCGGTGAGAATGTCGTTCCACAAGGAGAGGATATCGCCCGCGGAGAAAAGGCTCTGGAAAAAGGTACAAATATCACGCCTGCCGCGGTGGGACTGCTGGCATCCCTGGGATTGCAGAGAGTCAAGGTGTTTAAAAAGCCCAGGGTGGCTGTACTTTCCACAGGAGATGAATTGTTGGACCTGGGCGAGCCACTGAGACCAGGAAAGATATACAACAGTAATCTCTATACCCTCTCCGCCCAGGTCAAGGAGTCAGGCGGGATTGCCTTCCCGATCGGAGCAATTCCGGACGAGAAAATCGCCATTGCTGCTGCAATCACAAGCGCCATGGCGGAATACGACATGATTATCACCACGGGCGGGGCTTCCGTAGGAGGAAAGGACCTGGTCAAGGAGGCCATTGTTTTGAGCGGTGCCAACACTCTCTTCTGGAAAGTCGGGATGAAACCGGGAACTCCCGCGGTCTGCGGCGAAAAGGATGGGAAATTGATTGTCGGACTTTCCGGTAACCCATCGGCGGCAATGATTACCTTTATCATGCTGGTGAGACCCATTCTCCGGGCCATGGCCGGGAAAAGATCCGTAAATCTGCCGGAGGTCAGCGCTGTGATGGAAGAGCCATTCAGGAAGAAAAGCAGTCAGCGTCGCCTTCTGAGGGCCATAGTCACCTGGAAAGATGGGGCCTATCACGCGATACCGGCGGGGATACAGAGCCCAGGCGCACTGAAATCCATGGTCGCTTGCAATGCCCTGATCGACATACCCGCCGAGCACGGTCCCCTTCAGACAGGCGAAAAAGTCACGGCAGCTCTGCTGCCCCCACTCTATTGTCTCGGAGGATGATGGCAGTGAGAACGGGAAACACACCTTACGTAGGTTACACCATTTAATTCGATGAAAAAGTATCGTATTCCGATTATTTTAAAATCAACGAACGGCAGATTAGATTCGTAAGAGTATGTGTAGAGAGTATTCAACTTCGAGCAAAAACAACCGGAGGAATTTTATGGAGAAACCGCCGATAGTGACATTCGTGGGAAAGTCAAACGCCGGCAAAACCACCTATCTGGAAAAACTCATCAAGGAGTTAAAGAACAGAAATATAAAAGTCGGAACTATCAAGCATGATGTACATGGCTTTGATATCGACAAACCCGGCAAGGACACGTGGCGTCACGCCCAGGCCGGAGCGGATGCAGTGATAATATCATCTCCATCCAAAGTTGCCGTGATCAAGAAAATGCAACAGGAGATGAGCCTTGACCAGATAGCGGAATTCATCCTGGATATGGATATTATCCTCACTGAAGGTTACAAGAGGTCCGCCAAGCCAAAAATCGAGATATACCGTAAGGCCCACTCCACGGAGCTGTTGTGCAACCCAGACGAGTTAATCGCTTTGGTAAGCGACGCAGACTGGAATCTCGGTGTGCCGATTTTCGACCTGGACGACGCCGTTGGTGTTGCCAACCTGTTGCAGAAAAAGTACAACTTACCGGGTTAGAGAGAGGGTGCAAATTCTTTTTTGTCGGAAGAAATCCTGTTCTCCATGATCCTCGGTACTGGATGGTCTGCCGCCGCAAATCCGTCAAAACGGTACGGAACTCAATATTCTCGAAATAAGTATTCGGGCACTTTCCGCTGGGAGTCTGTCGGCCTTAGGAAATCGAAGCAAAAATTCGGCAGGACGAGGACAGATTTTGTTGATTTTGCAGGGCAATAGTTGTTCTATTGCCCAAAAAAGCAGCGGAAGATGGACCGTCCAGACAGGATTTGCAGCAGATTTACCCTAAGTCCGACAGACTCCTGGTACATGAAAAGGAGATACTCACAAATGAAGGTATGTTTTCCAGTTAATACAAATCAAAGGCTTCAAAGTACTATCTTCGGACATTTTGCATCAGCGCCCCTTTTTCTCGAAGTTGACACCGACACCGGCAAAGTAATTTCTATACCCAACTGTGATAGGTCCGATCCGGATGCCGGATGCAATCCCTTCAAGGCTCTCGCAGGCCGACAACTGGACGGCGTGGTTGTGGGTGGGGTCGGGGACGGGATGCTTCAGATGTTGAATAGTATGGGATTTCGAGTTTTTCAGGCGCAGACGGAAAATCTGCAGGAAAATGTTGAGCTTTTCGGCAAGAATGCTTTGACCGAAATTGTGATGCAAAACAGTGCTGAGGCAGGGAGATGCGCCGGTGTTGAGGATGATCATCAGTGCAGTCATACCCACGGCGATGAACATTGTTGCGATCATTAATTTTGAGAACTATTAGGAGCTGATTCGGGTGCATAGTAGCACCCGATCTCTCCGACTGACGATACTTTGTTATAAAATCAGAAAAGTGATGCGGAATTACAGCTTCGCCTAAAAGTCGGTGGTTTAACTTCCGGACAACAATTTATTCTCAAGCAGGCGAATAAACCTCTTGTGGGTCCTCTGTATTGATTTGAAACGTTTGAGGAACTTCCGGCCTTCTTCAGTTAAAGTGGTTCCGCCTCCGCCCCCCTTGCCCCCTGCCGACCTCAGTACCAGGGGTTTTTCGGACATCTTGTTCAGGGTATCTATGGTGTGCCACACCGTTGGATAGCTAATGCCGACCTCTCTGGCGGTACGGGCAATTGAACCATGAATATCAACTTTTTCAAGTAATTGTATGCTGTCGAAATCCAAGGGTTTCCGATTCTTAAAATGAAGAAAGATTTTTCCGGACATATCGACGCTTTTGTATTCCATCACAAAAATCCTTCTTTGCCTGATTTGAATCCCTTTTTATTAAAGTTGGCTTCACTGTGCAAGAATGAGAGGTACTTAATTTTATTGCAGGAATAGGGAGGCCCCATGCCGGGCAACATGGGGCCAAAAGGAAAAAGGATATGGAAGACTATCCATGCGTTATATAACAGACTAAATAACGCATGGCAACAAAAATTTTCATGGGCTGAATATTTTTATTATTAAGACTCCGTCCAGAACAAATGAGGACATGGCCGTGTTGCTCTCCGTTGACTCTGCGAGAGTCTTTTTTTTTGCTGGGCTAATATTTTTCTTGAACATCGTTATGTAATATGATAAATAACGAAACCTTAAAATGAGGTTCTTTCCAAAAGCACCTTCTCTACAGAAATAGCTATCCGTAATCGCTTACTAACCGGGCGTTACACGCAAGCTAGATAACCATATAAAATAATCAAGCGCACATTTCGTCCTCCGCCATCGGCGGACCCAACGGAACCCGCATTGATACTGAGAAGATTTCGGTATTGATGCGGGTTTTTTCTTTATCTACGACGATAACCATCAAGACGCATTCTCGGGAAAAACAATAAGCGTAGTAACAGAAAGGAGTAAGGAAATGATGAAAGCCATCCCGGTTCAGGAGGCGGTAGGCAGGGTCCTCTTCCACGACATTACCCGCATTGTGCCCGGAGAATATTCGGGACGCGCCTTTAAGAAAGGTCACGTAATCCGGGAAGAAGACGTGCCGAAACTTCTGAATCTGGGTAAAGACAACATCTACGTCCTGGATCTCAAGGACGGATTCATTCATGAAAATGATGCAGCCGGCAGAATCGCGCAAGCAGCGTCGGGACAGGGAATTCTCCTTACCGAACCTGTCGAGGGAAAGGTGAAAATGGTAGCGGCAAATAACGGCCTCCTCAAGATCAATGCCGACGCCCTGCACCGTGTCAACTCCGTAGAACAGGTGGTCCTGTCAACGCTCCATACGAATCAGCGGGTTGCTGCCGGCCTCCCCGTGGCGGGGACCCGAATCATCCCCCTTTTCACGGAAAAGTCGCGAGTCCTCGAAGTGGAGAAAATTTGTGACGGTATCCCACCCATAGTGGAGGTGCGGCCGTTCCGCTCGCTGAAAGTGGGGCTGGTTACCACCGGGAACGAGATCTACCACAAGCGTATCGAAGACAAATTCGGGCCCATTGTCCGCTCAAAATTTCAGGATATGGGAAGCGAGGTCTTTCGACAGATACTCGCTCCCGACGACGTCTCCGTTATCGTCAGCGCCATACATGAACTCCTGGAGAATGGCGCTGACATGATCGTCGCCAGCGGCGGGATGTCTGTCGACCCGGACGACCGTACCCCTGCCGCCATCAGGGCTGCCGGGGGCGAAGTCGTCACCTACGGTTCACCCACCTTTCCCGGCGCCATGTTCATGCTGTCCTATATCGATGGAGTTCCGGTCATCGGCCTGCCCGGCTGTGCCATGTACCACAAGGCAACCGTTTTCGAGTTAGTAGTTCCACGCATTCTTGCCGGCGATATTATTACGCGCGCCGACATCATAGCCTTGGGTCACGGTGGTTTCTGCGCCGGCTGCCCCGAGTGTCGGTATCCCAGCTGCAGTTTCGGTAAAGGCTGAGTTCCCGTTTGTCTCTCCATCTTTCCTCACCCTTGCGCTTCTTCAATGGCCGGGGTGGGGGCCTTTTTCCCAAGCGTAACCGGGCCCTGCCCTGTTATATAACCCAAAAGGAGGAGGAAGTATGATTAAAAAAGTTCTCATAGTAAATGGTGTCGAGAGGCATCTGATCGTCGATCAGGAAGCTCTCCTGTCAGATGTTCTGCGGAAACAGTTGCACCTGACCAGTGTCAAGGTCGGATGCGCGACCGGCACATGCGGCGCCTGTAATGTCATACTGAACGGCAAGCTCGTTCGCACCTGCACCACCAGAATGAAGCGCGTCGAGAACCGGTCGACGATCACCACCACCGAGGGGATCGGCACACCGCTGAACCTCCATCCCATCCAGAAGGCACTTATCTTCCACGGCGCGATCCAGTGCGGCTTCTGCACCCCCGGATTCGTCGTCTCCATCAAGGCACTCCTTGACTCCAACCCAAACCCGACCCGTGAAGACGTGCGTGACTGGTTCGACAAGTACAAGAATGCCTGCCGTTGCACCGGTTACATCTCCATCGTCGATGCCGCAATGGACGCCGCCAAGGTTCTCCGCGGTGAAATGTCCGCATCCGTCCTTGAATACAAGGCTCCGGCGGACGGTCGGGTATACGGAACACGCTATCCTCGTCCCACATCCATTGCCAAGACCTGCGGTCTCTGGGATTTCGGCAACGACAAGGCCGACCAACTCCCCGAAGGCACACTCCACGCCGCTCTCGCCTATGCCGATGTGGCCCATGCAATCATCAAGGGGATCGACACCTCCGCTGCCGAGAAGGCGCCGGGCGTGGTCAAGATTGTCACCCACAAGGACGTCAAGGGCAAAAACCGCATCACCGGCCTGATTACCTTCCCCACCAACAAGGGTGACGGCTGGGACCGCCCGATTCTCTGCGACAAAAAGGTTTACCAGTATGGGGACGCCATTGCCATCGCAATTGCTGACACGAAAGAGCATGCCGAAGCAGCAGCGAAGCTGGTGAAGTTCGATCTGGAAGTGCTGCCGCACTACATGAATGCACCTGCAGCCATGGCGCCGGACGCCATCGAGATTCACCCCGGCACCCCGAACGTCTACTTCCACCAGGGGCTGGTCAAGGGTGAGGACACCAAGCCGATCATGGAAAAGGCTGCCTATGTTGTGGAAGGCGAGTACTATCTTGGCCGTCAACCCCAGATGCCCATCGAGCCGGACGTCGGATTCGGGTATATCAATGATGAAGGCAAGGTCTGCCTCCACACCAAGTCCATTTGTCTGCAACTGCACCAGGCCATGATCGCCCCGGGGATTGGCAAAGAAGTAGATGATATCGTTATCGTACAGAACCCCTGCGGCAGCTCCTTCGGCTACAAATTCTGTCCTTCCAACGAAGCCCTGCTCGCGGTTGCCACCATGGCGGTAGACGGCAAACCAGTTCACCTTTCCTGCTCCTGGGCGCAGTTGCAATTCTACACCGGCAAGCGCTCCCCGTTCTGGTTCAAAGTCAAGATTGCCGCCGACAAGGACGGCAAGTTTCTTGCCGCGGAAACCGACTGGTCCGTCGACCACGGACCTTACTCCGAGTTCGGCGACCTCCTTACCCAACGCGGCATGCAGTACTGCTTCGCCGGTTATGACATCCCGAACATGCGTGGTGAAGGCCGAACGGTCTGCACCAACCACTGCTGGGGCGCACCGTTCCGCGCCTATGGCTCACCGCAGGCCTTCTTCGCCTCTGAATCTCTTATCGACGAACTGGCCAAGAAGATGGGCAAAGACCCGTTTGAAATCCGTGAACTGAACTGCTATCGTCCGGGCGCGACCACTCCGACTCAGCAGACCCCGGAAGTGTTCGTCTTCCCCGAGCAGTTCGCAGCTCTCCGCCCGAAATACGAGAGAGCCATCGCAAACGCTAAACTGAGGAGCACCGATACCAAAAAATGCGGCGTTGGCGTCTCCCTTGGTATCTACGGCTGTGGTCTCGACGGCCCTGACACCTCCGAAGCCTGGGCGGAACTCCTCCCGAACAACGAAGTCATGATCGGCAACAGCTGGCAGGATCATGGACAGGGTGCCGACATGGGTACGCTCGCTTTTGCCCATGAAACCCTTACGAAGGCCTTGGGACTGAAGCCAAGTCAAATAAATCTCTGCATGAACGACTCCAGCCTGACTCCGAACAGCGGTCCGTCCGGCGGAAGCCGTCACAATGTCGTTACCGGCAACGCCATCAGGGTTTCCTGCGAGAACCTGCTCAAGGGCATGCAGAAGGCTGACGGCACCTACCGTACCTATGACGAAATGAAGAAAGAAGGAATCGAAACCAAGTATATGGGTTCCTGGACCACCCCATGTACGCCGTGCGACGTTGAGACCGGCAAGGGCGAACCGTTCTGCATTTACATGTATGGTCTGTTCTTGGCGGAAGTTGAAGTCGACGTTAACACCGGTAAGGCTTCCTGTTACAAGATGACCCACGTGGCCGATGTCGGCACCATCACCAACCAGCTGGTTGTTGACGGTCAGATCTACGGCGGCCTCGCCCAGGGTATCGGCCTGGCCCTCACCGAAGACTTCGAGATGATCAAGGCTCACTCCAACATGATCGGCGCGGGCTTCCCGTTCTGCAACGATATCCCCGACGATCTTGAAATCATCTACGTAACAAAGCCCCGTGAACTGGGCGCCTTCGGCGCAGGCGGCGTCGGCGAACTGCCGTTGACCGCACCTCATTGCGCAGTCATCAACGCCATCGACAACGCATGCGGCGCACGTATCCGCCACCTTCCGGCATACCCCGAGAAAATCCTCGCAGCGCTCAATTCGCCGAAGAAGGCCTTCGACGTGTCCGACGCCCTCGCACAGGGTTATGTATGCCAGGATGTAAACTCCGCACCACCGAAAAAGAAGTAGTAGTAGTTTCAAACCTTTGGCGCCGGTTCATGACCTGGCCGGCGCCATAGTAGTTTCATCGTAATATATTTTATGTTATAACGATTGAGGGCCGCAGCAACGGCGTGCTCTCAATCGTATTTTATTATATCAATTTCTAATCAAGCGCAATTCCCGAGGAAAGAAGGTTCCGATGGAAAAGAATGAACTCGTTGCATGGGAAAACAAGTGCATTCAGGAAGAATCTCCCGAATGTACGTCGGCATGCCCGCTCCATGTGAATGCAAAGCTTTTTTTGAAAGAAATTCAAAAGGGTGACTGGGACGCCGCCTACAAGGTCCTGAACAAGACCATGCCGTTTCCCGGCATCCTGGGGCGCATCTGCGATCATCCCTGCGAGGAGAGATGCAAACGGGGTCCCGTTGGTGGCCCGATAGCCATCGGAGCGCTTGAGCGGCTGTGTGTGGAAAGATATACGGGCAAAAAGCGAGTCCAGCTGTTGCCGCGCAAAGACCACCGCATCGCCGTTCTCGGAGCCGGACTGGCCGGTGTAACCGCTGCCTGGGATCTTCTCAAGAAAGGCTTCATCGTCTCCGTTTTTGAACCGGGTGACCGGCTTGGTGGTTCTCTGTGGGATCTGCCGGAACAGCTACTGCCACGGGAAGTCATCATCGAAGAGCTTTCGATACTTGAAACTATGATGGCGGACATCCGTCTTGGAATCAAACTTGACAAGGTGCTTTTTGAGCAGTTATGTGAGGAATACGAAGCTGTGATTCTCGATCGGGATTCGCTACGAGGAATTGATCTTTCTCTCAAGCTGGATAACGACGGTCTCATTGCCACTTCACCGGCAACAGGAGCCACAGGAAGGGATGGGGTATTCGCCGGCGGCGGTACCCGCTTTCGCGGCGGTTTCTCGCCGGTCATGGAGACGCTGGAAGGAAGAAAACCGGCCCTCTCCATTGAACGCCTGATGCAGAAGGTCGGATTGGAATTCGGCAGAGAAAACGAGGGGCCATGCACTACCCGGCTTTTTACCAGCCTGGAAGGAATCGATCCGCTGCCGAGAGTCGTGGCTGCAGATTCCGTAAAAGGCTTTACCGAACAAGAGGCACTCTTGGAGGCGAAGCGCTGCATTCAATGTGAATGCATGGAGTGCGTGAAAAAGTGCCTCTACCTGGAACGCTACAAGGGATACCCGAAAAAATACGCCCGGGAGATATTCAATAATGAACGTATCCTCTTGGGCGCTGCCCGACATTATAATGTCTTTGTTAATTCCTGTAGCACCTGCGGACTCTGCGAGACAGTATGTCCCAACGACTTCTACATGGGTGATCTCTGTCTTGAGGCGCGTCGCACCATGGTGGATCAGAAATTCATGCCTCCTTCTTTGCACGAGTTCGCCCTTCAGGACATGGCGCACAGTAACGGTGAGCTGTTCAGCCTGTGCCGTCATGAACCGGGCAAAACGGAGAGCGCCTGGCTCTTTTTCCCCAGCTGTCAGCTCTGCGGCACCACACCCGGCGAGGTCGTATCTTCCTACCGTTACCTGCGGGACAGGCTCTCCGGCGGAGTGGGAATTTTGCTTCACTGCTGCGGTGCCCCTGCCTTCTGGGCCGGACGGGAAGACCTGTTCAAGGAGGCGCTTGACGATATACGTGCTGCCTGGGCAGAGATGGGCAAGCCGCGAATAATCACCGCCTGCTCCACCTGCCTGAACATCTTCCAGGAGCATGTACCAGAAATGAAGCCGGTCTCCCTATGGGATATCATCCTGCAAGTCGGAATTCCCGATTCCGCATGCGCGCACGGGATAACGGGGAATACCGTTGGCGTTGTCGATCCCTGCGTTACCCGACATAATCCGGTCGACCAGAAAGGCATTCGCAGGATTCTCAAGGCTCTCGGTATCCAGATCGAAGAGTTGCCCTTGAGTGGTGAAATGCCCGAGTGCTGCGGCTACGGCGGGCTCATGTACAATGCGAATCCCGCCCTCGCCCGGGACGTGGTAGCGCGCAGGACAACGGCGAGCGACAACGACTACCTGGCATATTGTGCCATGTGCCGCGACAATTTCGCCTCAGCGGGAAAACGGGTTTCTCACCTCATCGAGCATCTTTTTCCTGCCGTTACCGGTGGTGACCCGGCCGCCCGCAGCTGGACCTCCTGGTCGGAACGTCGCGCCAATCGAGGTCGAGTGAAGGAAATGATCCTTCGTGACCTTGGCGAAAGAGAGGAAGCTCAGGCGGAGGAATACGAGAAGCTGAAGCTGACCATCTCACCCGACGTGATGAAAAGGATCGATGCAAGAAGAATCCTTCAGGAAGATATCCGGAAGGTGATTTTCCATGGGGAAACCAGCGGTAAGAAAATGCGGAGCAGGCAAAACGGCAGTTACCTGGCGTATCTGCAGCCGGGAAACGTCACCTTCTGGGTGGAGTATTCACCCGAAGGTGATGGCTTTACTGTTCTGAACGCCTACTGTCACAGAATGAATATCGTGGGGATAATGCAATGAATTTCTCTCAAGAGGCGACCGTCTGGTCCTGTTCATCCTGCGGGGGGGAGCTTAGCCTAATAAAGGTAGGCTTCACCTACATGAAGGGAAATTTTGAAGTAGACCTGCCAGCCTGCTCGGCATGCGGCCTTGTCCTGGTTCCGGAGAGCCTGGCTCTGGGAAAGATGGCTGAAGCTGAACGAATCCTTGAAGATAAGTAGAGAGAAAAAGAAGCCGATTCAGGCTCTGGCGGCACTGCATGAATCGGCGTCTTTGCGTGCGATCACGGGACCGTCACTCCGACCGGGCGGGTTTCTCCTCACGGAGAGAGGACTTTGCCTGTGCGGATTCGCCCCTGGAGCCCGTATTGTCGACGTGGGGTGTGGAACAGGCGCATCCGTTGTCTACCTTCGGGAAAAACACCGGTTCAGGGCACTAGGAATCGATGTTTCCGGGGACTTCCTCCCTAAGGATGACCCCAAGGGGAGTATCCCCGCCATTGTTGCACGCGCGGAGGAGCTTCCGTTGCCCACCGGCAGTTGTGACGGAGTTCTGTGTGAATGCGTTCTTTCTCTGGTGAAGGAACCGGGACGGGCTGTCAAGGAGTTTTCGCGCGTACTGAGCATCGGTGGTTTTCTAATTCTGAGCGACATGTACGACCGCATCCCGGGAGACGGCTTTTCAAGCGGTCCCACGACCGCAGGAGGATGCACTTCCGCCCTTCGGTCGCGCGCATTCGTTGAGCAGCTCCTTGGAGATTCGGGATTCAGCCTGCGGGCATGGGAAGATCACTCACGCTATCTCAAGGAATTAGCGGCGCAACTGATTCTCAGCAATGAACCCCTGACGGAATTCCACCATCTGTGCGGTGTTTTCAATTCGGGATGCACCAGTTCATCTGTTTCACGGATAACTCGACCCGGCTACTTTCTGCTGGTTGCTCAAAAAATGAAACATGGGGAGGCCATCCATGGATGACGTGATGTTTCGCATGATGGAATTGAAGTCAAAGGGATTCTACTGCAGCCAGATTATGATGCTCCTTGCCCTGGAGAATCAGGACAAGACAAATGAAGACCTGATACGGTCCATGGCCGGTCTCGCTTTCGGTGTCGGCATCGGTGACGTCTGCGGCGCGCTTACCGGCGGCGCCTGTATTCTGTCGCTCTATGCCGGAAAAGGAACGGAAGAGGAAGACGAGCACTTCCGCCTCATGGGCATGCTCCATGAACTTGGCGACTGGTTCCATGAAGCCTACGCGGGCCAGTACGGCGGCATCAGTTGCAATGCAATCTCCGAGGACGGTTCTTTGCGAAACGAAAGGTGCGGTGGAGTAGTCGCCGCAACCTACCAGAAGGTACTAGAAATCCTGGTCACAAACGAATTCGACCCAGGCGAGGGTCGATAATGGATTCCTGCAATTGCGAGACGGTTTCCGACACAGAGAGCCTTTGTCCTCTGTGTCTCGCGAAGATCCCCGCAACCCGCGAGACAAGCGGAAATGATGTTTTTCTGGTGAAAAAATGTCCCGAACACGGAGAATTCCGAACCATAATCTGGCGTGGCGGACCTGAGTTCCGGGGCTGGAAAAGAAAGAGTCGCGCTGTCCGTACAGGCGTCTGCCAGACGGAGTCAGTATCTGGCTGCCCGTTCGACTGCGGTATCTGCCCTTCGCACCGCAAAAACGCCTGTACCGTCGTCATCGAAGTCACGTCCCGCTGCAACCTCCGGTGCGCGGTCTGTTTTGCCGATTCCGGCGCGGACGCAGGTCCGGACCCCGACCTCACTGTCATCGGCGAATGGTACCGGCGGGTGCTGGAGACGAGCGGACCCGACATCATCGTCCAGCTTTCAGGTGGCGAACCCACGGTACGGGATGACCTGCCGGCCATTATCGAAATGGGACGTTCGCTCGGCTTCTCATTCATTCAGGTAAATACCAACGGCTTGCGTATTGCCGAGGAAAAGAACTATGCCACGGTCCTGCGTCGGGCCGGGGCTGCATCAGTCTTTCTCCAGTTTGACGGCACCGAAGACAATATTTACAGAAGCCTGAGAGGCCGTCCGCTGTATGCCGCAAAACAGCGCGCCATCGAGCGGTGCGCGGAGAACGGCATAGGAGTGGTGCTGGTGCCAACCCTCGTTCCCGGCGTCAATACCCACGCTATCGGTTCCATTATCAAACTGGCACTGGAACTCTCTCCTGCCGTACGGGGGGTACATTTTCAGCCGGTGGGCTATTTCGGTCGCAGTCCGGACGCCCCGGACAACAACCGTCGACTCACCCTACCCGATGTCATGCGGGCAATTGAGGAACAGACGGATGGCCTGATGCGCGTTGCGGATTTCAGTCCTCCGGGTTGGGAGAATACCCTTTGTTCCTTTCACGGCACCTTTCTGCCGAAACCTGGCGGCGGCCTGCAGTCTCTGACCAGCCACGGCGCCAATGGCTGCTGCTCCACCGATGGAGGAGAGGCACATGCCGTTTCTTTCACAGCCAGGCAGTGGTCGGCGCCATCCAGCGCGACAAAGTCGGACTGTTGCTGTACTGCATCGTCCGACAGTGACACAGGTATCGAAACTCTTGACGGGTTCCTGGACCGGGTAAAAACGCGCATGCTTTCCGTTTCCTGCATGGCTTTTCAGGATGTCTGGAATTTGGACCTGGAGAGGGCGCGGGACTGTTGCATCCACGTTGTTGCACCTGATGGGCGGATGATCCCGTTCTGTCTCTATAACCTGACCTCCGTACGCGGAGAAAGACTGTATCGCGGGAAGCATGCTACATAGACCTGCCAGGTTTTGAAAACCCGGCAGGTCTGAGACTAAAGCGACTATGCTGAAAAGGATCTTTAATGGAAATAACCCCGCTGGAGCCCTGGATTAAAAACAAGTTCGGTACCACCGCAAGCGGAGCAAAACTGCGGTCCGCCATCGACCGTCATCAACTCCTTAAACTTCGAGATACGGTCGACTACGTCCGTAGCCACGCGCCATTCTACCGAAGGCTTTTCGACGGACTTAGAGGATCAGATCTGAAAAGACTCGAAGACATCACATCTCTTCCCTTCACCACGGCAGAGGACATCCAGGAAAACGACCTCAGTTTCCTCTGTGTATCCCGGGACGAGATCTCCCGTGTGGTGACGCTGAACACCTCTGGCACAACCGCACCAGCCAAGCGGATCCACTTCACCGAGGAGGATTTGGAGTTGACCACTGACCTGTTCCACCATGGCATGAAGGCCCTGGTTGTTCCCGGCCAGAAGGTGCTTATTCTCATGCCGGGAGATCGGCACGGCACCGTGGGCGACCTGATGGTAACGGCCCTCAGGCGCATGGATGTGCAGGGAATCCCGCGCGGAATCGTTCTGGACAGCGCAAGGACCATTGCCGAAATTGTGGAAAAGGAAATTGACTGTCTTATCGGAATTCCGGTACAGGTTCTGGGGCTTGTACGGCATCGGGATGCAGTGACGATCCCCAAGGGCACGATCAAGAGCGTCCTTCTGAGCGCCGATTATGTTCCTGCGACAATCGTGTCGGAGATCGAGCAGGCCTGGGGGTGTGCTGTTTTCAATCATTACGGGATGACCGAGATGGGGTTGGGCGCGGCGGTTGACTGCCGGGCACTGGCCGGGTACCACATCCGCGAGGCTGACCTCTTTTTTGAGATTATCGATCCGGACAACGGACGCCCGCTGCCGGACGGAGTGACGGGTGAAGTGGTTTTCTCCACTTTGACACGGAAGGGTATGCCACTGATCCGTTATCGAACCGGCGACCTGTCGCGTTTCCTTCCGGAGCCGTGCCCGTGCGGAACGGTCCTGAAACGTCTCGAATGGGTAAAGGGGCGTCGCCAGGGAGGCATCCGTCTGGGTGAAAACCACATCCTGACCGTAGCCGACCTGGACGAGGCGCTGTTTCGGCTTCCCGGGCTCCTCAACTTTCAGGTTGAAATACAAAGTGACCGGGATGGTGACATCCTGAATACGACTCTTTTCCCAGGAGAGAATCCCTCCACAGACATTTGTTGCGCCGTCCGAGCAGCCTTGGAGGAAATACCCGCGGTACGGTCCTCCGTCGCCGCGGGCCGGCTTACGTTAGCGACCGTACGAACCAGTACGGAAAACTGGATATCTACCGGAAGCATCAAAAGAAAAATCATCGACAGCAGAGAGGAGAGATCGGTCTATGCTCAAACAGCTACAGGGAATCTGCCACAGACTTGAGGATGGTGAGGATCTGGTCCAGGCAACCATTATCAAACATGCCGGATCAACTCCCCGCTCCGTTGGTTCCAAGATGTTCGTCCGGCGGGACGGCTCCGTCATCGGCTCCATCGGCGGGGGGCTCGTGGAATTCGAGATGCAGCAGCTCGCCCGCGAAATCTTCGCGACCGGCAAGGCACGCATAGAAACCTTTGACCTATCGGGAGAAGATGCCGCAACCACGGATCAGATGATCTGCGGGGGTCGTCTGGAGTTCCTGCTCGAATACCTCTCCGCCGAGCCTGAAGACAGCAGGGAATTTCGGAAGATGGTGACTGCTATTCAGGAAGGTAAAAAGAGTTATCTGATCAAGGCGCTGGACACGAAGGGAGATACCGTATCACAGATGGAACGCTGCCTGATAGGGAAAGGTTCCCTGGTATTCGGGAGTTTTCCGGGGTCCGACTCCTGGATTCCCCAGTTGACATCGGAGACGGACCGAAAGAAGTCTCCCGTGATTGCCACCGTGGAAGGGAAACGCTTTTTTGTCGAACCCACCGTTCCACCGGGCACGGTCTATTTATTCGGAGCGGGCCACGTTTCACGCCCCGTGGCCGAACTGGCGGCCATGGTCGAATTTCAAACCGTGATTCTCGACGACCGGTCCGACTTCGCCAACAAAGAGCGTTTTCCCAAAGCCAACCGAATCATCGTCATCCCATCCTATGAGAATCTCTTTTCCGGTCTTCATATCGACGATGACAGTTACCTGGTAATTGTCACGAGGGGGCATCTCCACGACAAGACCGTTCTCGAACAATCGCTCCGTACAAAGGCCGGCTACATCGGGATGATCGGCAGCAAGCGGAAGCAGCACCTCGTCTACGAAGAGTTGCTGGGCAAGGGGTTCACGAAAGAGGACCTGGAAAGGGTACACAACCCCATCGGGCTGGACATTCACGCCGAAACGCCGGAAGAGATCGCGGTCAGCATCGTGGCGGAGCTTATCAATGCCAGGTCTCGAATAGGCCATTGAGGTTGGGATGGGTATTGCGGCCATAATACTTTCGGCAGGCTATTCTTCCCGCATGGGGGAATTCAAGCCACTCCTTCCCTTTGGCGATGCGACCGTCCTAGAGCGGGACGTCTCCCTTTTCCGTGAAGCGGGCATAGAAGACGTACGGGTCGTGATCGGCCACCGGGCCGCCGACCTGCTGCCGCTGGTGGAGCGTCTCCACGCACGTCCGGTGATGAACGAAGGCTATGCCGACGGCATGTTTTCCTCCGTACTGGCAGGTGTCGCAAGTCTCGGGGATGACGTGGAGGCCTTTTTTCTGTTGCCGGTGGATATCCCCCTGGTCCGGCGGGAAACCATCTCAATGCTCGCGGATGCTTTCAGAAGGGGAAACGGAAGCATCCTCTACCCGGTCTTCTACGGCAAGCGAGGCCATCCACCGCTTATCGCAGCGCGCTACCGGAAAGAAATCATTGCCTGGAGCGGTGAGGGTGGACTTAAATCGTTCCTCTCCCGGCACGATCCCGAAGCGGTGAACATCGAGACGGAAGACGAGAGTATCCTTCTTGATATGGATACCCTTGCGGAGTATGACAGACTCCGGTCAGCGTGGCGAAAAAACGCAATACCGGCAGCCGAGGAATGCGTAAAACTTCTGGTTACAACGTTCTCCGCCGAAATGCCCCTCGTGGACCATTGTCGCAAAGTTGCGAAACTTTCTGTTTTTCTTGCAAAACAGCTGAATGAGGCCGGCTGCCGTCTGGACCCGGACCTGATTGAGGCCGCCGCCCTGCTCCATGACCTGGCGAAAGGAAGGCCGGATCATGCAGCGGAAGGCGCCCGGATACTAGGCGAAATGGGGTACCCCGATGTTGCAAGAATCGTTGCCGTTCACATGGATATCACGGTGGCGAAGGAAGAGCCCGTTGGGGCCTCGGAAGTGCTGTACCTTGCGGATAAAATGACCAGCCGGAATCGATATGTCACCGTGGAAGAACGGTTTGCGCTGCGAATCCGCTCAGCAACCTCTACACCGGAGATTCATCATGCTGTTGCGGTCCGCCTGGAGAATGCTCTAAAAATTAAGATTCGACTGGAAAAAATTCTGGGCCGGCCCCTGTACGAAATTCTGGCGGAATACGGTTTTCTCTAGAGTCTGTCGGGCTTAGGAAATCGAAGCGAAAATTTGGCTGGGCTAGGACAGATTTTGTCGATTTTGCAGGGCAATAGTTGTTCTATTGACCAAAAAAGCGGCGGAATATGGACCGGCCAGACGGATTTGCAGCAGATTTACCCTAAGTCCGACAGGCTCCTGCACCACGGTTTGAGGCTAATGAACGGCGAACAGAGAAATAACGGAAAATGTGTCGTCTATCTGCTGCGTCACGGTGATTCCCGGCAGGATACCGTGAAACGCTACATCGGACAAAAGGACACGCTCCTCAATGATAGCGGACGTGAACAGGCGCTGTGGTGGAGGAAAGAACTCTCCGCCATCCCGTTTCTCGCCGCATACAGCAGCGACCTGCTCCGCTCCCGGGAAACCTTGCGCATCATCACGGAAGGACGTACATTCGTATCCACGGCACTCCCCGGCCTGCGTGAAATCTCCGTGGGCCTGTGGGATGGACTCCCCATGGAGGAAGTGCAAAAAAAATTTCCCGGTGAATATGAAAAGCGCGGAGCCGATCCAGCCGGCCATCGTCCACCGGAAGGTGAAAGTTTCGCTGCCCTGAGGGATAGAATCATCCCTGTTTTCGAAAGCATGGTCCAGGACCGTGAAGGTGCAATTCTTGTGGTTGGACATGCGGGGGTCAATCGGGTTCTCCTTTGTCATCTGCTTGGGATGCCGCTGGGCAACCTCTTCCGCCTCGGACAGGACTACGGATGCCTGAATGTTCTTGTCGGAAAAAAGGGAGTTTTCTCTGTCAAATCTATGAATGTCCTCCCATCGGCACATTCTCTCCGATAAATCAGCCGAATAGTATTCGCCGTGGAGTATATCTCATGTTCGATCCCGTCATTCTTTCCCTGAAGGTGGCCTTGGCAGCCGTCTGCATCGACTTCGTCGCCGGCATGGCAATTGCCCGCACTATGGCCCGCAAGGAGTTCATGGGGAAGAATGTCCTTGAATCCCTCATCATCCTCCCCATGGTGCTGCCACCCACGGTGCTCGGCTACGGCCTTCTCATCCTTCTGGGGAAACGGGGCCTCATCGGGGGTTTCCTGCTGGAGCATTTTGATTTTCAGCTCATATTCACCTGGTCGGCGGCGGTCATCGCCTCGGCGGTTGTCTCCTTTCCCCTCATGTACCAGAGCGCCAAGGCGGCTTTCGCAGGAGTGGATATCTCACTGGAGCAGGCGGCCCGGACTCTCGGGGCCAGAGAGCTGAAGATATTTCTCACCATCACCCTGCCCCTGGCCTGGCCCGGCATTTTGGCCGGGCTGGTCCTCTCATTCGCCCGGGCATTGGGGGAGTTCGGCGCAACCCTGATGGTGGCGGGGAACATCCCGGGGAAGACACAGACAATACCCCTGGCAATCTACTTTGCGGTGGAGACCGGTGACACGGAAGCGGCCCGTAATTTGGTGCTCGTGATCACGGCGCTTTCCTTCGCTGCGGTATTCTGGCTCAACTGGTGGTGCAGGACAAAGGTTCAGACATGGAAGAAGGGAGGGACGGAACATGCTCAGTGCGAACATCACTAAAAAACTGCCCGGAATCAGCATTGAGGTGAGCTTTGATTTCGACCGGGGCATCCTGGTGATCTTCGGACCATCAGGTTCGGGGAAAACCACCATCCTCAATTGCATTGCCGGGCTCCGGCAACCAGACAAGGGCCATATATCGTTGGATGGCAGGGTGTTTTACTCGTCGGCCGACCACATCTCCACCCCTGCGCGAAGCAGGCGTATCGGGTATGTGTTTCAGGACTATGCCCTTTTTCCCCATCTTACGGTGAAGGACAACATTATGTATGGTATTCCGAGCCGCTGCAAAAAAGGAAAGGATTATCGGATCGGAACCCTTGACGTGCTGAATATGCTGAAGATAACCCATCTCCAGGACCGTTACCCTGCCCAGCTCTCCGGTGGAGAAAAGCAGCGGACCGCCCTGGCGCGGGCACTGATGGTGGAACCGGACATCCTCCTGCTGGATGAACCGCTCTCAGCCCTCGATCATGGTAACCGGAAGGCTCTCCAGGGTGAACTTCGGGAGTTGCAGAGGATTTGGCGGATACCCTTCGTCCTGGTAACCCATAGCCGCAAGGAAATGCATGCGCTCGCGGACGAAATCATTTTCCTCGACAAGGGGAAGAAAGGAACCCATGTGTTCCCGGATATGCGCAGGGCCGGACTTGATCTGGCAAACCTGTCCGAAAGTTCTCCAACTTACGCAGTCAGCGGCTTTACGGTCTAACAAAAGGTCGGGCCATTTAAAATTGACTTGAACGAAATCAAGAATGACCCGGAAGTCATGTACCCCCGGCAAAGCCGGGGGCTTGATTTGTTAGCCCCTCAAAGGGGCCTTGAGAAAACCATTAGCGTGGGTTGCCAGCTTCTACACAGCCAATTTAGGTGCCGCGAAGGAGCAGCCCGGTTACTCCCCAGACTGAACCCCCTTACCTGTGAGGTATTTGGTCAAGTCGGGCAGAGGAAACCTTCAAAAACGGATTCCCGGAACTGTCAAACTTTTAAGGACCCCCGGCAAAGCCGGGGGGTTTCCTATTGGACTAAAGAAATCAATCCGAGCCTGATGATTCCGCTTTGCACACGTAACCACACCACCACGGGAGGAAAGACTGTATGAAAAAGGCAGTAGTTTTATTTGTAACTTTGGTCGCGGTGAGCTTTTCCCTGTTTGGCCCGCTACAGCAGGGAACGGCCTGCGCAGCCGGAAAGAGCGTCGTCCAGGTCTCGGCCGCCATCAGCCTGAAGGAAGCCCTTGCCGCACTGAAGCAAATCTATGAAAAGAAAAAACCGGATGTGGAGATCAGCTTGAATCTTGCGTCATCCGGCATGCTGCAGAAACAGATAGAGGAAGGTGCACCGGTTGACCTGTTCATCTCGGCGGGCAAGAAACAGATGGACGAACTTGCCACCAAAGGCCTCATCGTCCCGGAAACCCGGTCGGACCTTCTGGGCAACGAGTTGGTGCTGATTATCAGCAAGGAAAAGAAGGGCACCATCAAATCATTTGCCGACCTGGTGGATAAGGCACAGTCAATCAGTATCGGGCACCCGGAAACGGTGCCGGCCGGCAAATACGGCAAGGAAACCCTGGTTAACCTGAAACTTTGGGATAAGGTGGAAAAGAAGATCATGTTTGCCAAGGACGTGCGCCAGGTCCTCTCCTATGTGGACTCGGGTAACATGGACGCGGGCTTGGTTTACCGGTCGGACACGGTCGCACTCAAGAGCGGTATTGTTGCAGCGACGGCACCGAAGGCGAGCCATTCCCCCATACTCTATCCGATGGCGCTTATCAAAGACAGCAAGAATAAGGAAGCGGCAAGAAAATTCATGGACTTCCTGAAAACCGACGAGGCTGCCAAAGTCTTCTTGAAATATGAATTCATCCCCGTGACCGGCAAGCACTAGCTCGTTTCGACATTACCAGACTTCAGGCCACGTTGATCGTCAGAACAAGCTGCGATAACAAAATGTTCTGACGACCTTCTTCATCATTTCGGGGTCTATTTGCAAAGTTCTTTGGTAATTACGATGGTTCCTCTCAAAAACATCCTATATAGCCCTGTGGGGCAGATCTTGGATATATTGATTTAAAAAAAGTGCCCCCAAGTTGGGCAGGTCAACTTGGGGGCGGCAAATGGAGGGAATGGTTAAAAATCCATTGCTTCAATTAGTGTTATATACCACAAGTTATAACGGTGTTCAATAATAAATATTGCCCACCGTTGGTGGTGTCACAGAATAGAATGCTTAGGCCAGAGTCCTAAGCTATCGCTTCGCCTGATTCAACAGACAATTTTTCCAACTTACTACGCCAAAAGGGTATAATTATCATTAAGTACTACTCCAAAAAAATATGGTGGCTCAAGCAGTCAAAAGATTAAAATAACAAGCAAAAATCACCATAATATCTTCTGATACTCACCATATACTTCAGAATCCAGAATATGTCGGGGGAAGAAATCATACTATTGCATTTTTACGTTTTAGTATTTTGTTCAAGAAGTAAAAGAAAAATGCAGCAGAAATCATGTGCGGAGCACTTGCTGATAGCGGGGTGATAACAATGAGATTCCTGATAATTTCCCTCGTTTTACTCACCTCCTGCTGTGCGGTGTACAAACCGGTTCCCATGGACCTTGCAAGTATCGGAAAGGACATCGATCTGCCCGGGATGACAAGGGAAGAAATCTACGTTAAATCTAGCGAATGGATTGTGCGGCACCTGTATTCAAAGGGAGACATCATTGAAGTTGCCGACAAGAATGCTGGCCTTATTGTGGCAAATGGCTTTATCGAGTATCCGACGGAAGGAATACTGGAGGTAATGGACAAAGTTCAACATACGATTTCCTTCACCATGCAGGCAAATATAAGGGATCAGGAGGTGACAATCTTTTTCAGCGACCTTATGATCGATATACCGAAATCATATTACCGTCACCGGCATCCAATATGGGGGCTTAAGGAGTATTATGGCGGGTACTCGGTACCTGTTACCGAAAAGGGCGATTACGAAGCGGCGCGGAGAGGGCTGCTGGAGATTGTCGGCAATCTGGAGCAATACCTGAAACGAAATCCCGGCGGATGATGCTGGTCATTATTATCGATTAGGTGAGGGTGGCAAGTGTAAATGTAAAAAGTCGTACCTTTAATAAAGAGTGCATTAAAAAAGGGGAAAAAACTGGAGAGAATTCGGAAGGGAAAAGTCCTATTAGTGAAAAAAGTGGGGCTTTTCTCAAGGAAAAGCCCCACTTTTGGAGTATGGCTCCCCAGCGCGGACTCGAACCACGGACAAGGTGATTAACAGTCACCTGCTCTACCGACTGAGCTACTGGGGAATGATAAATGCTTCGCCGTCAGTCCTGCGAAGCGAAAGCGTTTATACCACGGCATCAAAGAGTGTGTCAAGTTTTTTGAGCAGCTTTTTCCAGGACCGTTTGAGCAAAAAATTCATCTGTCTTTCTAGAGAGTTACCGACCTGCCCCGCCTTGACACAAAAGACCGGAAAATTATGCATTCGGCCTGGAGGCGAAAAAACTGCCCCCGAGAGTGGAAATGACGAAAAACGGCTTGTCTGAATAGTCATCCCTGAAAAAGGCCTGCAGATTTTTCAGGGCTTGCTGCTGAAACTGGCCGAACCTCCCGATGAAATTAATCCAGTTGATCATAGTGCCCGGGACGAGACATTCGCAAGAAATTTGACTGCGGGACGCCTGTTCCCCATCAGTGGAAAAAAGCAATGCGGGTTGGTTGATCATTCAACTTTTCCACTGCTCTCAGCATATAGCTGAGTTGCGAAACATGCTGTACCAGTTGAATCCTCTCGCCGACATCGGTGACACCAATGAAAGTGATGAGACTCGGCAGGGTAAAACCGATCTTCTCCAGTCTAAAATCCACTTCAGTTCCGAACGATGCGAGGCGTATCGCAATCTCCTGACCAGTATCCAGCTCAGCCTCAAATTGCTCAAAATATTCTCGAATGGCTTTGTAGACTCCCATTTCGGGATTAATCCTCCCCTGTGCAGCCCCGGTCTTTTCGGTTTGAAATTTATATTCATTGGGGATAGCGTGGATTGCAGCACCATATTCAGTCATGTTTTTCTCTCCTTTCGCAAGTCAGCCAAGGCTGATTGCACATGTAGCAAAAAAACAACTTGTTTTTGCTACATAGCAGAATCGAAGAACAAGAGCAAATGCTTTCATTTGCACGGCAAACCGGCGCGCGACAAGTCGGAACACGTCGCATAACTACCTGGAATTATTAATTTATTAACCGAACTAAATAGTACGGTAAAATCCGTGCACTATTCGAAAACTCTTATTGTGTAATAATAGTGTATATAATGAACTCAAGTTATCGGTTTTTAAAGCGCACTACTGCCGTTGACAGGGAACATTGAGGGAGATAGTTGAGTCCCCATTGAAAGAGTGAACAAACTCAGGATGCTTTGTAGCAGATGACTTTCTGTTTAAGCGAGTCGGCTGAAAGAAAGATGCCGTCCGATGCCCCATCGATGTCCGATGCCATGATAACCTTGACAATATCAGTCCAACGTTCCTCTTTCGGAACATAATCCATCAAACGGTTCGGCATGTTGTTGAAAAAGTCCTGGTTGAGGGAGTTATCACCCTTCTGGGGAAATAGCGCCAGATAGAGCATGTCCATTTCAATAAGCTCGTTAAGAAAATGGGTGCCAAGTGAAACGTCCGGCACGAGATTCTCCCGCATCGTGACAATTTCGCAGACCACGGCAATGTGGTTGATGTCGGAAAAGGAAACCGGAATGCCGAGGGACGCGCAGCTGGTGCCCCATCTGCCCGGTCCGATCAGCAAAATGTTTTCGGCTCCTTGTCGCGAAACTGTCTGATTCAGCTGACCGATCAGCCGAGCAACTTCGTGCCGCTCCTGGAGAGTCAGATTTCCGTATAAATCGGGCGTCACATAGATGATCCGGTCAATGCGAACATGGCGGCTGTGACCTATCACGGCACCACTCGCAGAAACGATACGCCTATCCTCCGGAGCGTCCAGCGGAATCGGTGCAGTTGTATCCATCCCCTTTACCGGTAGCGGCCGGCATTGCACGATATGGATACGGTAATCCTGGTTATCCAGAAAATTCAGGGTAAACTCCACGTCAACCGGATAATCGTAGGCCTGATGCAGCGCCCGAAGCATCTCTCGAATGTCCTCGACAAAAGCTGTTGTACTGAGCAGCTTGTCAAAGGTCAGAACCCAGGTCGGCCGCGTCGCATTCTCCAGACCCCAATTGGCACCATTGTCGGTCGAGGCAAACAACCTGACGGGAACATCGTGGCTCGCGGCTATGACATCCAGGAAATGCCCGGAAAC
>Ga0351902_1026_pt1 | contig 25222 bp, 15 predicted proteins | sample BONcelHT113001D5_FD_205828 | JGI IMG/M metagenome (GOLD analysis project Ga0351902, IMG submission 205828) | Enriched cells from coal bed in the Powder River Basin, Montana, United States - BONCAT cells T11 rep1 HSBNCT.T11.300.1.D5 ...
CCTGAGGTTTCAATATCCTTATAAAGTAGAGAAAGTTCCTGATTACTGAGTGACTCTAAATCAGTTTTATCAAAATATTCACATTTTTTCATGAATCCTTTGGCCCATTTTTTATATGCTTTATCTGTCTTGTGCATCATCCCATCTGGGTCTCGAATAGCCACTAAAATTTGGGATATTAATGTTTTATGTAATATAGAAGGGTATCTGGATATTCTATCCTGATCTTCTAAGGGAAAATAATTTAATAACTCTTTAGACCTTGCAAATTTAGGATAATATGAAAAAGCTTTTTCTAATACCCAACTATTGAAATAAACCCTTGATTTATGGAGTTTTAGAAGTTTAGAATCTGTTATTTCTTTATATCCCATTATCCGGGCACCCTCATGATTCACATAATCGGTGAGCATTTTACCCATGACATCATAAAATAGTGGAGTTGTGGCATCTGCCCAATACTCATCTCCATAAGCCCTAGTCCATAAGATATCATCTTTATCCGAACTATCTGTAAGTGTCGTTACAGGCCGTGATTGGAGAATATAAATAGTCTGGGTTTCTGTTTCATCAATATTACCCCCATTATTACATTCTATGGCCCATTCAATATCTTGAGCTACACCAAAAAAGTTTTCTAGTTCTATTGCAATCTTTAGTAATTCTTTAAGGATTTTTTCATTGAGGCTTGATTTTTTTCTATTTTCTTCATTTATAGTAATTAAAGTATTTTTACCGTTTTTAAGGAAATATCCTTTATTTTTTGTTTTAATATTTTTTTGGATTATATTCCCGTCTCTTTCTAAAACAAAAGTATCTGGTGTGACTATTCCTGATGCAATGGCTTCACCAAGGCCCCAAGAGGACTCGATAACAATATCATTACTTCCATTAACTGGGTTAGCTGTGAAGGTAACGCCACTTACATTAGCATTGACCATTTTTTGTACTACAACGGCTATTCCAGCAACTACTTGTTCTGTGTCTAAGTGTCCTATTGAAGAATCATGTCGATATTTTACGGCATGGTCATTCCAGTAAGATGCCCAGCAAGCAACTATTTTTTCTAAAATATTTTCCTTTTTTATATTTAAAAAACTATCTTGTTGACCTGCAAAACTTGCATCTGGAAGATCTTCAGCTACTGCAGATGACCTTACAGCATAATATCCGTCAGGAAGATTTTTTATCTGATTATTAATTTCTAAACACAGTTTTTGTGGTAAATCTTCTGATTTTATTATGTTTCGAATTGAATAACATCCATAAGAGATAGAATCTTCGTTATTAAAATCAATTGAATCAATGATTTTAGATATTTTATCTTCTAATTCTTTTTTAATAAAAAAATTATAGGCCTCTACTGAAACAACAAATGCGGGAGGAATATTAAAACCTTCAGATGACATTTTAGCCAAGTTAACGGCTTTGCCTCCAATTTTTTCAATGGATAGGTCCTTATCCTTAAGATCTACCACATACTTACTATTATCCGCCATTTTATCAATGGATAGGTCCTTATCATTAAGATCTACCACATACTTACTATTATCCGCCATTTTATCAATTACCTAAAATAATCATTATATATTCGGATTTTTCAAAATTTTACCCGGCTATTACTGTTACAAATAAATTAAATCAGATATTGTTTTAAGCTCAGTGATATCCAGTTACCTTATTTAAGTAAGGGATTTTATCTAAAATTAGAAGTAATACCCATGCACAGAGTAAAACAACTATAACTATAAATGGAACCCATTTAAGGGCATTATGAGTTAGAATATCAAAACCAGAAACACCAATTATTCCAATGAAGATGTAATGGTTTAAGTAAATACCATAACTTGATCTACTAAGTGAAACCGTTAATTTCCCCATGATTCCTTCTTTTAAAATAGATGAAATCTTATTGGTTATTCTATGGGTATTTTCATGGTTTAAGTATTTAAATACCATGAATATGCCAATAGCCTGTAAAAATGCTAGAATATCTATCTCTAAGTGACTCTTGGTCTGGAAGATATAATATCTGAGAAGGCCAGGGTCTAATTGGCCGTTGTATACTAAAAATGTCTTTATAAGGATAGATGAGATGAATAGTACTAATCCGAAAATCATTAATTTATCTGGTGAAAATTTGAATTCTTTATTATGCAAGTAATATCCCAATAGAACGTATCCCACTGGGCCTGCAAAGAAGCTTAAATCCAGAAAATACATGGATTTATTAAAATACAAACTTAACGAAGAAAGAATGGATGTTATAAACCATAGTAGTAGGAAATATTCCACGCCCCTTAATCCCCTATTTTTAACAAAATCATTTATAATAGGCATTACCAGGTAAACACCTATAATCATCCATACATACCATCGGCTGGTTAAAAATGTCTTAACAATATAGGGTACTGCGGAGGTCACTGAATTAAAGTAAGAAAACTTATCCTGAGATATAACTCCAAATATTATGGCAATAATCATCCAGAATATAAACGGATTCAGGATACGGGGAAACCTTCTTTTCATAAATTCCCATATTTTATAATCTCTATTTAAAAGTAGAACTCCCGATAACATTAAAAATATTGGAACTCCGAATCTACCGGCAATATTAAAAAAATAGCGCATATCCCAGTTGAAACTACCATTGGGTGAACCGGCCCATAGATTTGCAACGTGGCAAAGAATGATGGCCACTATGGCCAGGGCCCTTAGTTGGTCCAGGTAGAATATCCTTTTTTTAGGGGGATCAGCTTGAGAATGATTATTAACCAATAAGACACATCCATGGGAGTAAATGTTATTAAAATGATTATAATATGGGAAAAAATATTTATTTAGAAAATATTTTAATATTCAGCACTTTTTTCTATGTTTTCCCAGTTATCCTCAAACCACTGATAAGTCCTTTTAAGACCATCTTTAAAGGTAACTGTTGGTTGATAACCTAATATTTTTTGGGCCTTTTCTATAGAGGATAGTAATTGAGTTTTAGCATCCCAGTTTCTACGGGCCATGTAGGCTACTCCTTCTTCATTGCCTGTTAATTCATTTACCCATGTGGCCATATCAATTACCCGGTTATCTTTTCCAGATCCCATATTTATGGCCTCCCCTATGGCTTCTTCTTTTATTCCCATGGCCAGTAAACCGTCCACAATATCTTCCACAAATGTCCAGTCCCTAGTTTCTGATCCATCTCCAGTTATGGGTAAGGCCTGGCCAGTCATGGACCAGTAAAAGAAGTTAGGGATTACATTACGGTATTTGCCTGGTACTTCCCCTGGACCAAATACATTGAAGAATCTGGCATTAACAATAGGCATGTCATATAGGTTATGGAAGTAATTGGTATAGAGTTCTCCTAATAATTTAGTCACCTGATAAGGAGTGTGCAGGGAGATAGAAATATCATGTTCTTTAAATGGCATCTCAGAGTCAAGACCATATACTCCGCAACCCGAGGATGAATATACAAAGCGATCCACGCCTACCAGTTGGGCGTATTGTAAAACTTTTAAAATTCCTTGGCCATTAACCAGTAAATCCTTTTCAGGATTATCCACACTATTCTGGTTAGCAAAGTGGGCTGCTAAGTGAAACACATAATCTGGATCTTCTTTAAAAGCCCTTTTTAGTGAAGCATCATCCAAAATATCTCCTTTAATAAACTCCACATTGTCCAATTGGGGAATATTCCATTCATAAGCTGAGGAAAGGTTATCGAGTATAATTACCCGGGCCCCTATTTCTCCCAATTTTCGGCTGAGGTTACTTCCCACACAACCGGCCCCTCCAGTCACCAGTACAGTCTTATCTTGATATTGTTCAAATTGATCCATTTTAAAAAAACCTCTAACTAATTATTGTTAAAATAAATTTATAACTCCAGTTATTATTATAAAAGATTCTATTTTGATTATGAGTATTATATTTTATTCCTATTTAAAAATAGTATAATGATGTTTGTAAGAATAATTTAATTATAAAACAGTGAAAATATTATTAGTAATAATAGTTTAATATCCATAAAAATAATTCTAAAATAGATTTAATACAAAAACATCCCTTAAATTGATTAAAAAGAAAAATTAGTATAATAATTGAGTATAAAATTAAAAAGAAAGTAAGTTTTATTTAAAAAAAAATAATCACCGGTACTGGCTTAACATCCGACCCATAGAATCCAGTATAATACCCGTAAACATCATGAAGGTTCCCAGTAAGGTTAGCATTACTGCTATGATAGTGGGACCCATGTTGATACTGATTCCCAGAACATATTCTCTTATGAAGAATATGGTTAATGCAGCCCCAATAAGTACAATAATAAGGCCTGGTACAGTGAAGTAATATAATGGTTTTTTTAGTTCAATATCTCTGATGATTTTAATTAGAACTTTGACCCCGTGGCTTACCGGGTTTTTAGTGGATCCATCCACATCATATCTTACCCCGATTTCCACTTCTACTATCTCCAATCCGGCCTGGGCAGCGTCCACTAACATTTCACTTTCCACCCCGAAACCTGATTCTTTGAATCGGAAGTATGGTAATGTTTTAGCAGAAAATGCACGAAATCCACTCTGAGTATCAGTGATATCCAGTCCACTGGAGATATTAGTGGCCTTATCAAGGATTTTTTGACCTACCCTGCGGTAAGATGGAGTATTTTCATCGGCCCCAGCGATATATCTGCTTCCGTTCACAATATCTGCTTTTCCATCAATTATAGGGGCCGCCAGTAGTGGTATTTCATCAGGGTTGTGCTGGGCATCTGAATCAATAGTTATTATAACATCAGCATCTTTGGAAAGTTCAAAACCAGTTTTTAGTGCAGCTCCTTTTCCCATGTTCCTGTGGTGTTTTATTACTTCTGCTCCGGCCAGTTCAGCCACTTGGGATGTGTTATCAGAGCTTCCATCATCAATTACTATGACTTTATCCACATACTGTTTTGTTCTGAGGATAATACTCCCTATCGCAACTTCCTCATTAAAGGCGGGTAACAATGCTACTATTTTACTCATAAATTATTCCTTCTGATTTAATTACTCAATTAAAGGATTACTTTCTTCTTATTTAAGTACAGTCAATTATTCCTTCTGATTTATTCATCAATCCGGTAGTACCACTTCATCCATTCCACAGTTCTTTTAATTCCTTCCTGTGGTGAAACTTTTGGATTGTGTTTTAAGTCTTTTATGGCCTTGGAAAAGTCCATGGTTTTGACCTTGGTGGTGAAGGCCTCTTCTTCATGATAAGTTACAATAGAATCATCAATACCTACCGCATCTAGAACCATATCAGAATATTCCTTGATTTCGTGTTCCCATTCTTGTTTACTGCCCACATTATAGGCTTCACCTGGGATGAAATTATCCACGATATTAGCAAAAGTCCGGGCGGTGTCTTCCACATAGTCAATTATCCTTTTGTGACCCATGTAAACATCGTATGGTTTGTTATGCAAGGCATGGTAAATGAAAATAGGTATGAATCCTTTATATTTGGAGTATGCTTCATGAGGTCCGTAGCAGTTCACTGGCCTTACTCTAACTGTTTCTGTGCCGTGCATGGTGGCGGAATTCATACACATTAACTCTCCGGCCCATTTGGTGATGGCGTAGTCGTTCATCTGGTAGGTATCAGAGATTGGCTTGTTGATCATGACATCTTCGCTCATTACCCCATTGTAGTCCCCGTATACTTCTGCAGAGGAGAATGATATCATTCGGAATCCGAGTTTTTCCTGAAGTCTAATCATGTGCTTGGTGCCCTTGACATTGGTATCCCAAAGATTTTCATAGTAATCTTCACCATTCCATCGGCCGTATTCAGCAGCTAAGTGATATACATAGTCAAATTTATCATTATTATCAAATACCCGTTCTATCTGGCGATAGTTTTTAACATCAGCCCGCACATAATCGTCCATTTCGTGGTGTAAAAGATCCGAGGCCATTACTTCGTGGCCTCTGCTTCTAAGGTCATTTACTAGGTTAGTGCCTATGAAACCTGATCCGCCGGTTACTAAAATTCTCTGAGTTTCCATTATATTAATCTCCTTAAAAAAGTGTTAAAATTATTAAATTTATTCTTTTAAAATATTTTATAATGTACTAGAATTTAATAATAAATACTAGAATTATGATTATCTATGAATTTAATTAAATACTAGAAAAATTTCTACTTATTTATTATCCAGTTAAATGGTATATAAACTTCTATTTTTAGGGGAGAGTACTTGATAAAATATCATAGTTAAAATTATGAATATATAATAAAAATATCTTTACGTTAAAAAAAAATAAAAAAGGTAGATTATTTATTTTCTACGAGGTATCCACATTCCAATTAATGTAACTAGTAATGCCAGTGCTAGTAGTCCTATCGGTGCTCCAGTTTCCTGCATGGTAACAGTTTGACCATACACCGGTATTGGGTCTGGTTTAGGTGTTGGTTTTTCGGCGGCATAAACTGTTATACTTTCAGTATTCTGGCTAATAGTTGGATCATAGGTAGTGGTTGAAAGCTGTGGATTAATTTGGTAGGTTCCACTTTTAAGTATTTTAAGTGAAAGCCACATGTAAGGATCACCCACAGGCACATCCCCTATATTCCATGTTAGTATTCGAGTTTTTGGGTCGTAAGTGTAGGTTCCTACATCTATAGTGGCTCCGGCAAATTCTAGTCCATCAGGGATGGTGTAAGTCATCACCACATTACTTGCAGGGTCCGGTCCACGGTTACCTACTTTTAAGGTGTAAATCACAGTATCCCCAACCACAGGGTTTTCTTTACTAGGTGTTATGGTCAAGTATAGGCTGGATTTTGGATTAATGCTTACACTTGTTTCTACTATCTGTTCATCAGTAATGGCGTTGACATGGGCCAAACCAGCAGTTTCATTTGCAGTTAAAGTAGCAGTAGCAACACCATTAACGGTTACCTTGTTAATTGTTTTTGATCCTATACTTCCTTTATCCGTATTGAATCTTACTGGTGTCCCATCAGGTATATGGCCGGCTAGAGGTTCTGGTAATGGGGTGTGAGTAGTTCCGTCAGATGTATAGTTATTAAAACTAACAATTATCTTGCTAATTTCACCATTGTTGATGTTGGTTTGATCCGCGGTTATGGTCATGTAGAGCCATCTATTAGGAGCGATTCCATGGATTAGTGTTTCAAATTCAGGATTGTTAGAACCCCACCAATTATATTCAATATCTGATTGTTCAGAGTATATGCCGAAGTATATTGCATTAGGTGAGTTATTTACTATACGGTTAAAATTCGCCTTTAAGGTACCATCATCGTAGATTCCCCCACCATAAACAGTGCCCCCTGTTGCGGTGTTGTCTGTTAATGTGGTTTCTGTAATGGTTAAATCACCATAGTTGTAGATTCCCCCGCCATAAACACGATTTCCAGTAGCAGTATTGCCAGTTATAGAACTTTTATTAACAATTAAGTCACCGTTGTTGTAAATTCCTCCACCCGAAGCCTCCCATGTTCCTGTAACAGTATTAGCTGATATAGAACTGTTATTGATGGTTATAAATGCACCCCAGTTACTGATTCCCCCACCATAAATACGATTTCCAGTGGCAGTATTACCAGTTATAGTACTGTTATTAATAGTTAAAGTGCCTATAAAAGAATGGCTGATTCCTCCACCATAAACACTATCTCCAGTGGCAACATTACCAATTATAGAACTATTATTGATGGTTATAATACCAAACTCGTTGCTGATTCCTCCACCATCTGCATATCCATCGGTGGAAGTGGCAGTGTTACCCGTTATCGTGCTATTGTTGATGATTAAATTACCATCGCTGTAGATTCCACCACCATAAGCAGTGTCTCCAATAACCGTATTTTCCGATATTATGCTGTTAATGATGGTTAAATTACCATGGTTATATATTCCCCCACCATAAGCATATCCCTCGATGGCTGTAGCGGTGTTATTTGTTATGGTAGTATCAGTGATGGTTAAATCACCGTTATTACTGATTCCACCACCATCAGGTGAATTTCCGTTTTTTATGGTGAATTTAGATATGGTGACTATGATGTCCGGATTTATGGTTATGGGTCTTCCTATGTTGTTTCCGTCGATTATGGTTCCAGTTTGACTTTGACCTAATAGATTAACACTCTTGGCAATAATTAAGTGTTCATAATATGTTCCGTCAGCTACATTTACTTTACCATCAGGATTTACAGAGTTAATTCCATTATCAATGGTTTGATAAGGGTTATTTTCTGTACCATCTCCATCAATATCACTACCAGTGGTAGAAACATAGACGTGATCCATAGCATCAGCTGTTATAGTAATATCCTCATCATTAACTACTTCTTCTGCGAAAGCTGCTCCACTTAGACAAAGAGTTAAGAATATAACCATATTTATAAAAAGGATTTGTTTTTTCATAGCATTTTTCACCTCCTTTTACAATTAATTAAATATTTTGGAATTTTTAAGAAAGAATATGCGTTATAAATCAAAAATGAATAAATACGATCATTTATATTAATAATCACTGGATAATAACGAAAATTTCTCTCATTAAATCCCGAAAAAAATTGAGTAAATAACATTTTGTTACAATTGTATATATTATTACGAAGAGTATTAAATGTTTCATTTAAGCTAAAACTTAAAAATCTCTTAAAAAATAATCCCAAAAAAATAGATTTAAGATTTTAAGTAAATGAAAATAAAGAAAAGAATTTATTTTTTCTGGTAAATAATTACACCATCAATTCTTTTAATGACGTAATAACCCTCCAAATTAAGTGGGTTTTCTGAATGGACATAGATATAATAATCCTGATTTATTTCTACTTTTTTATCATTTAATATCTCTGATGAGGTCTTGAAATTAATACGGGTGAATACATACTTCTTCAAATACCATGAAAAAGCAGGGCCTCGGTCAGCTGCAATAGTTTTGTTGTCATAATCTGGATCATAGTCCATTAGCCACGCGGCAGTTGCTTGTTCTGATTGAACTTGAGCATCAGAGGTAGGGATAGCCCCTATATATGCAGTGGCAGATAATATCATGGATATGACTAGTACCGAGGATATTAAAGCAGAGGTTAGGTTAATATCTTTATATTGGTATTTTAATATACTGGATATCTGATTGATTCCCAGTGCAATACCATAGGCTAAGGGAGGGGCCATGGTAATGAAGTAACGATCCACCTTAACTGGATGGGCACTATGCATAATTAAAAAAGCAGCAAACCATGTGAAGAATAATATGTCCATATCCAGGTACTTTAAATTAAGATCCTTGAGTAATAAATAAATTGAAACCGATAAAAATAGTAATAAGATTTCGCTAAGTGCATAAGATATATTTGAATAGGTTAAAACAAGTACCAGGCCCAGTATAATAGTTATTAAGAGTTTGAAATGGAATAATCTGGGTTTGTCCTTTTTAATCATTTTTTTAATGATTTTAGTCAGATAAATAATGATACCAACAATAATCACACCTAATAAAACGTAAGCTAAAATAGTAGCGTTACTCTCAGAGGGCCATAATAGTTTCTGGTAGCTTGTGACTGCCCAACTGGATATGTATTCTGGTATGTGTTTAAGATAATATAGGGTGTCCAGACTAAAACCGGGATTGGATGATGATACTGCCCCGGATGCCGAACCAGAAAATTGGTCTAAAAATGGGAACAGGTTTCCCACCTGACGATTAAAATACCACATGAAGGGGAGGTAAGTTAGGATACCAAGTATTATACCGATTACCATATTTTTAAAATCATTGGCAAGTATAACGACTTTTATTTTCGGAATAACATTCCCATCTATACCGGTTACTATTTTCTTAAAATCATTCGTGTACAGGTTCATGAAGATAACCAGAAGCATGGGGAGAAGTATCAGACCTGATGTAAAACGAGTTAAAAATGCCAGCATGGCCACTGGAAAAGCTATATAATAAAAACGGGAATCTTTTTTCACGGCTAAAAGGGTTAAATACAGTGCCCATATGGATATAGATATAGCTGGAACATCCAAGGCCCCGGATGCTGCCCATATTATAACTACAGTAAATGTGGCAAAAGATAGTGCTCCTGCCAGACTCTCCCATGGCTTAAAACGCAAATTCAAAAGTAAATAAAGTCCCAAAGTACCCAGTAAATAAAAAACACCACTTATGGCGAATAAAGTTGATTCTTGGACAAGGCCTGCTCTAAAAAAGAGGGAAGTTACCAGAGGTAGGAATGGGGATAGATATAAAGTATCTCCCACACCCATACCTGCCATTTTAAGGGCGTTATTTAAGTAAAAGAAAATATCCCAGTAGTAAACACCGATTTGGGATTGTATGGTAACCAGAAAATATGTTATAATTGTGGTTATGGTGGTCAGAATAAGGAAAAATGTGGCAGAAATCTTATTTTGGGCTAGATACTGTTTTATTTTTTCCATATTAGTTTCCCCCATACCTTTTAATAACGTTTTTTTAGTAGATATTTATAATGAAATCTTAACTCTGAAATTATTTTAATCTATTAATGAAATCTCAAGAATATTTTATTCATAGTCTTATTTGATTTTTTCCAATGAGATGGTTCTATTATGCATTCAAGATTTAAATAAACCTTGTTTTAAGTTATTCTCTTATAGAAGAATACATGACTGGTATTTCCTATTTTTTCATAATCTCTTAATTCAAATGATCCGTTATTTATACTGATGTAATAGGTGGCATTACCCTCCACTAGCATTTGGGAGAACTCATCAGTAGTATTGAAGTCTGGCATGAATCCTCGCTCCACATTCATTCGCAAAAACCAGCTGTAACCAGGCCATTGATTAGAATAAATGATTTTATCCTGGTAATCTGGATCATATTCTTGGAGCCATTTGGCACCTTCTTCCACATACCCATAAATATCATAAGGCACCCGTTGTTCATAGGCATTAAATGAGGATACAAATAACATAATAGCCAGAAACATTACCAGTAACCCAGATAATAGTTTTTTTCTGGAAAGAAATTGATTTAGTTTTATATTTTTAGTCTTTATTTTTTTGAGTAAATCACCCATCATATTCCCAGTACAGTTTAGTCCCAGAATCATTAAATAAACCATAGGCGGAACCATAGTGATGAAGTAACGGTCAACTTTAACCGAGAGAAGGCTGTGAGATATGAAGTAGGTTAAAAAGAACATTACCATAACCAGATCTAGGTTAAGGTGTTTTATTTCCAGTTTTCTGAAGGCCAAATATAACCCCATTATCAACCCAAACATCAATAATTCGGTGATTAAATATGAATCACCCCAGAAACTTGCTATAAACAGTACCAGTAATATTATGATACTTGCCAGAAGGATTAAATGCTTATTTCTTTTTCCTGATGCTGCTTTTTTAGTAGTTTCTTTTAATTGATTATAATATTTACTTAAAATTCCCTTGGCATATAGCAGTAAACCGATACCACCCAGTATAAGTAAAATATAGGATATGGGATTTACTTCGGCCTGGTTTGGGTTAAGCATAGCTCCGTAACCATTATATCGGAAGTTAGCCGATATAAATTGGGGTATATGTGTCAGATAATATGTTTTATCTGGCATAAGACCCGGGTCCCGGGAGGATATATTATTTTCCACACTCACATCAAGCTGATCCAGGAAGGGAAATGGTGTGCCTACAGCACTATTGAAAAAAACCATGAATGGTGCGAATATTAAAAGACCCATCACTATACCTAATGCAATTTTTTTTAAATCTTCTTTCTGATAGCCTTTTTCCAGGTAATGTGCTATAAACAGAAACATCATGGGCAATATAAGTAATCCCGAGGTGTATCTCGTAAGGAAAGTTATGGCCGCCATGGGAAATACTAAGTAAAGTGCTCTTTTATCTTTTTCCAGTCCGTATACTGTAAAGTATATGGTCCAGATTGAGAAACATGCCGCAGGAACATCCAAGGTTCCGGTAACAGACCAGGAGAGCACGATTGTTAATGAAGCGAATATAACGGCTCCAGCTGTACTTATCAGTTGGGAGAAGCGGAGTTTTAATAATAGGAACATTCCGTATATTCCTGTTATAAATATGATTCCACATACCCCAAATAGCATACCATCCCCTACATGGACGTAGCGATAAAATAATGAGGTTATAAATGATATCATAGGAGATAAGTGCATCTTGTACCCTTCACCCATCCCAGCAAACATCAATGCGTTGTTTAAATAGAGGTAAATATCCCAATAAACAATTCCCACTTTTATCTGGAGTGTGACCAGAAAATAAGTTAAAAAGAAGGCAAATATAAGCACTATAATAGAAAAAACCTTGGAAGGTCTTTTATTGATCTTATTTAGAATATTATTAGCTGAAAAATCCATTAGTATCATCTATATTATTTTTTTTAAATTTTTAAATCCCAATTATAATTTTGTAAACATGCTAAGTTACAGCAATATTAGAAGAATTACAGTTTTTGACATTATTTATGCAATTAAAATTTACATAAAGCCATTAAAATCTTACTGAAAATAGAACTTCCAATTTATTTGTAATATAATTAGTTATTCCTTCTTAGTTTAAATTATATCATATTAAAATAAAACCATTGTAATAAAAAAAGATTAAAAACTAATAATTTCAATTAACTAAATTAAAAACCTGTTTAAATTTCGCCAAAAAACCTGAGAAAACATCTACTAAATCAAAACCCTAAATATTTCAAAACCCACCTGCCAAACAAAAAAGAGTAAGATATAATTATAATATTTTAGGTAAATATCTAGACATTATAAATAAACCTGCAACACCGGCTATCATGGCCAAGAAAATCAATAAAAGATTGTTTCCAACATTATCCAATGTTTGAGATACTTGGGAAAGTAGGTAGAATATTATGGCCAAAATAATTAATATAAACCCTATAGCAACTTTAATTTTATCATCCATTTAATCACTATTCCATTTTATTAGCTTTTTTCAAAAGAGATAATCCGATTATAAAAATTACTGCTCCAACAATAGCAATAATAAAACTATTTCCTAGAAATAATAGGTTTAAAATGAAAAATAGCATACCCACAAACATTACTATAAACCCTAATTTACTGTTTTTATTAATCTTGTTCTTTTTATCTAGAATATTAGAATCGGGCATTAAATAATCACTCCATAATAAATTAAAAAATCTATAATATTATTTAGATCATATTAATATTAAAATTTTTTTAAATAGTGTAAATCCAAATAATATGAAGAAATCTCTATTTAACTAGTGATATCAATCATAATAGGTTATAATCAATATTAAAATGAACATTTTATTTTTAAAAAAAAGAATTAGTTATAGAAAGATTAAATCTTTCTAAACTTAAAAAGGTAGTTCTATATATATATATTCCCTTCATTCTAACAGTATTTGTATTCCAATTGGTTATTTTACCTAAGGAATACCATTATTCTAGCATCGGCTTTTACCCATGCATGTTGATATGAAGTTCGGCCCATACATGCCCCGTATAGATGCTTTAATGTAAGCTAACTTATAGTAATTGTTACTGGATTGTTTAAATAGGATCCATGGGTTTAAACTTTAAATTTCCAGAATAGTTAAAGAAATCGTTGTTTAAAACATTACCAAATCTAAATAGTGCAAATCCACTGGCACCGTTATTTAAAGCGGCTTGTGTGTCTCTAAGTAGTGCTGTTACACTTAAAGGTGTGGGGTTAGCATCAGACTTATAGGTCATGATTCCAGCCCATACTTGAGCATTACCGGAATGTTGAGCTATATACTTGGTTACTGAACCAATCCATGTTGCGTTTTTTCTGTAGTTTCCACTGTAAATCATGGGTACAAGTACGTCCAGATATTTACCTAGACTAGGGTAGCTTTGTCCATAATAATATGCGTTAACACTAGTTTCAGGCATAAGAGCCGCTGAAAGTAATGCGTTGGGTTTAATGGCTTTTACTCTACTGGCTACTTTCGAAACAAAGTTAGTAATGGAAGAGGTACCGTACTTATATTTGTAGGCTGTTCCAGGATACCTGAGATAATCTAGATGTATTCCATTCACACCATCAATTTTAATATAATTACTAATTTTACTGGTTAAATTGTTGATATAACTAGTAATATATTTGGAATTATATCCGATTTTTGTCTCGTATTTAGTCTGATAGGTGGTTTTGTACTTAATTACATACCGGGTTTTATACTTGTACTTGTAATAGGTCTTTTTAGCCCATTTGTACTTAGTTGTGTACTTCCATCGGAATAATAGTTTGCCCTTGTATCGATAGTAACTCTTGTAGTAAGACCTATAATAGGACTTAACCCACCTTTTATAGGCTACTTTAACTTTGGCTTTGTAGTAGTATCGGTATGGTGTTTTAACGGCAACCTTGTATGCAGTTTTTACTTGGTAAGTATACTTGCCTGATGGATCCACCCATTTTCCGTTTTGATAGAAACATCTTACCCATGCACTGACCCGGATATTTGCTAATTTAGCTTTATTTAAGAAAACCGTTAGGTTATTCTTATATTTTGCGTCACTAAAAGCAGTTTCAATAAGAAATATGTCGTGGATTCTGCCGATTTTAAGCAGAGAAAAGTTTATTTTCCCCATATCTTCAGCTCTTACCCATATGGCACCGTTAGCAGTATTGCTGTTTGAATATCCATCTCCAGCAGCCATAGGCTCAGAAGTATTATCCGTAGAATTTACCACACCATTAGTTGGCGAGGTATTGTTGCTGGTTTGGTTGTTTGAGTTGTTGTTATTAGTATTAGAACTGTTTTGATTGTTTGTGTCGTTGTTATTATTGTTTAGGTTGATGTTGTTGGTATCAGTGGTATTTTGACTGTTTATATCATCTAATGATGAATCGCTGTTATTATTTTCTGCGTATATAGCACTGGTACTAAAAAATGCTAAACAAAGGGTTAATACGAAAACTATTTGTAAGCTTCGCTTAATTTTACCACCACCGTATCAATAAAGTTATTTTTATCATATAATTCCTAAAAACTCAGACTATAATTCAAAAATTAAATAAAAGGCTTCATCGACAGATAAACTTATATCAAGACTCCATATATAAATATTTTCATTTAATTGTCGAAAAAAGGACCTATTTGTGCCTATTAAATCAAAATGGGCCCTATTTGAAGGTTTTTTAATGGCCACTAATGGTTATGACTCGTTGAGAGTTTATTTAAACCAATAAGTCACAATTAGAACTTTTTTTTAGAATAACACCACAATATGAAACAATTTAATAGTTCATGACAACTAACGTGACCTAATCAATAAACAAGTCAAGTTAATAATACAGTTAAACTTCAACCCGTAGTGTTTCAGATGTTATTCTCTCTTAAAAATGCTAAATTTAAAATTAAAGAATAGACATTGAAAAGCGGTGAAAATATTAATATAATAAAAAAGGCCCCGTATTTTCAGTATTTTATTTAAAAATAAGTCAAAAATGATTATTAATATTAAAAATGAGCATTTTATTTTTAAAAAAAAAGAATAGCATAGAAAGATTAATCTTTCTAAACTTAAAATGGTAGTTCTGTATATATTCCCTTCATTTTAACAGTATTTGTATTCCAATTGGTTATTTTACCTAAGGAATTACCATTACTGCTAGCATCGGCTTTTACCCATGAGCCATTGATATAGAGTTCGGCCCATACATGCCCGTATACATTCCCACTAGTGAAAGTAGCTGTACCGTGTCCATACCTAGCTTGAATACCTGCAGCCCGGGATAAAGCCACCACAAGGTGAGATAAATCCACACAGTTACCGGTTTTATATTTCAAGGTATTGACTGCACCGTACTTGGTGTTGTAGTAGAAACTGTAGCTGGTGTTGTTTCTTACCCAGTTAAATATAGCAGTGGCCTTGGCCAGAGTGGAAGTTAATCCACTGGTCAATTGGTTTGCCAGAGATTTAATGGTCGAATCGTTGACCTGACAGTTTTTAGTAGCCTGCAGGTATGCATTAGTTGAACTAGAACTAGTACTGGTAAATACGGTATCAGACAGTGTCACATACGAGGGTAATCTTGCATGTACAGAATGGAAATCAATAATCTTAGCCATGTGATAAACCATGGATCTGAATTGTATTGTTCCAAGAGCAGTGCTCATAGTAGCAGGTGCCTTACCATTGGCATTTATGTAATTTAGTAAGCTGTTAGACAGACTCACATAACCACTTAAATACAATTTTCCACTTAGAGAGTTGCTGGTTGCAGAAGGATCTGCAGATAACTCTTTAAATGCTACTCCACTGCTTTTGTTACTGTTTATGTTGATTATTGCGTTACTCATCAGGTAGATGAATTCACTCATGGATACTCTTATACCACTAATGGTTACATAGCTGGGTAGTCGGTGATTGATTTCTATAAAGTTTTTAACATTAGTTGCAGCTGCTTTAATGTTAGCTAAACTTATAGTAGTTGTTACTGGATTGTTTATAGGGTCCACGGGTTTAAACTGTAAATTTCCAGAATAGTTGAAGAAATCGTTGTTTAAAACATTACCATATCTAAATAGTGCAAATCCACTGGCACCGTTATTTAAAGCGGCCTGTGTATCATTAAGTAGCGCAGTTACACTTAAAGGTGTAGGGTTAGCATCAGACTTATAAGTCGTGATTCCTGCCCATACCTGTGCATTACCTGAATGTTGAGCTATATACTTGGTTACTGAACCTATCCAGGTAGCGTCTTTGTTGTAGTTTCCACTGTAAATCATGGGTACAAGTACGTCCAAGTATTTACCTAGACTAGGATAGTCTTGTCCATAATACTTCGCGTTAGCACTGGTTTCAGGCATAAGAGCGGCTGAAAGTAATGCGTTGGGTTTAATGGCTCTTACTGTACTGCTTACTCGCGACACAAAGTTAGTAATAGCAGAGGTACCGTAATTATATTTGTAGGCTGTTCCAGGATACCTGAGATAATCCAGGTGTATTCCATTCACTCCATCAATTTTAATATAATTACTGATTTTACTGGTTAAATTGTTGATATAACTGGTAATATAATTAGAATTATATCCCGTTTTTGTCTCTGTTTTGTACTCTGTTTTGTAGGTGGTTTTGTACTTAATTACATACCGGGTTTGATACACGTACCTGTAAAAGGTCTTTCTAACCCATCTGTAACTAGTTCTGTACTTCCACCGGAATAATAGTTTGCCCTTGTATCGATAGTAACTCTTATATGGGGTCCTAATAGAGGTTCTAACTAACTTTTTATAGGCCACTCTAACTCTGGCTTTGTAGTAGTGTCGGTATGGTGTTTTAACTGCAACCTTGTATGCAGTTTTAACTTGGTAAGTATACTGGCCGGATGGTTCCACCCATTTTCCGTTTTCAGAAAAACAAATTACCCAGGCACTGACCCGGATATTTGCTAATTTAGCATTATTTAAGAAAGCCGTAAGGTTATTCTTATATTTTGCGTCACTAAAAGCAGTTTCAAGAAGAAATATGTCGTGGATTCCACCGGTTTTAAGCAGAGAAAAGTTTATTTTCCCCATATCTTCAGCTCTTACCCATATGGCGCCGTTTGCGGTATTGCTGTTTGAATCTCCATCTCCAGCAGCCATAGGCTCAGAAGTATCATCAGTAGAATTTACCACACCATTAGTAGGCGAGGTATTGTTGCTAGTTTGGTTGTTTGAGTTGTTGTTATTAATATTAAAACTGTTTTGATTGTTTGTGTCGTTGTTATTATTGTTTAGGTTGATATTGTTGGTATCAGTGGTATTTTGACTGTTTAGATCATCTAATGATGAATCGCTGTTATTGTTTTCTGCGTATATGGCACTGGTACTTAGAAATGCTAAACAAAGGGTTAATACGAAAACTATTTGTAAGCTTCGCTTAATTTTACCGCCTCCGTATCGATGAAGTTTTATATTCTCATATACTTCCTAAAAACTAGACTATATGTCAAAAATTTTTAGAAAAGGCTTCATCGACAGAGAAACTTATATCAAAACTTCATATATAAATATTTTGATTTAAAATTCAAAAAAAGGACCTATTTGTGCCTATTAAATCAAAAGGGGACTTATTTGAAGGTTTTTTAATGGTCACTAATGGTTGTGACTCATTGAGAGTTTATTTAAACCAATAAGTCACAATTAGAACTTTTTTCCAGTATAAGTCTGTCCTATGAAACAATTTAATAGTTCATGACAACTAATGTGACCTAATTAGTAAACAAGTCACGTTAATAATGCAGTTAAACTTCAACCAGTAGTGTTTCAGATGTTGTTCTCTCTTAGCAATGCTAAATTTAAAATTAATGACTTGAGATTAAAAAACGGTGAAAATATTAATATAATAAAAAAGGCCCGTATTTTCAGTATTTTATTAAAAATACAGTCAAAAATGATTATTCAAGAATTTTTTTTATAATCAGAATCCTATTTGAAAATTAGATAATATTTTAAAGTGTTAAAAAGTTCTTTAAGCTGTAACAAGCTATATTTATAAAATGTAATATAACAATTATAATTTAATTTTATTAAGTTAAAAATTGTAATTAATATTATTAAAATTAAATAAAAACTGGTATTTAATTTATTAAAATAGGTTTATTTTGGGATAATTAATCTGGAGATATTTAATTTTAGAATAATGAAATATAATTAATCCTTGGGAGAATAGTAAACATCTTTAAATGTAATTAAAACACAAGTTCCATGGTTCCGGGTAACCTTAATATCCCCATCCAGCTGATCTGTCAGTGCATTGATGATTTTTATTCCAAGATTAGGACTCTTATCGAATTCCATGTCCTCAGGCAGGCCCACACCATCATCTCTCACCATCAAAGAATAGTGGGAATTTATTTTTTTAAATTTTATTTCTATTTTACCAGATTTACCATCCGGAAAAGCGTGTTTAATACTGTTGGTTACCAATTCATTAATTATAAGGCCCACCGGGATGGCCGTATCAATTTCCAGTTCTATTTCTTCAGCGAAAACTTCAAACGTGATAAGGTCACTTTGATGATAGCTCCCCCTAATACCCTGGATAAGATTACTCAAATAATTGGATATGTTTATGGATGAAAAATTTTCACTACTATAAAGGGTTTCATGTACCATGGCCATGGTTCTTATACGATTTTGACTATCTAAAATGATGTTTTGGGCAGTTTCATTATCAATAGAATTAGATTGTAATCTCATAATACTGGAAATAATTTGCATATTGTTTTTTACGCGGTGATGAATTTCAGCTAGTAGTAATTCTTTTTCTTTTAAAGAAGATTCCAATTCTTTTTTTGTTTCTATAATTTTAGTAATATCTGAAGCGGTTATAATAGCACCGTCAAACTCGGATTTAACATTACGTGGAATTATCCATCCACTGGCAGTTATTTTCTTTTTTTGGGTTGTGATATCTATGGATTTAATAAATACTGGGTTTAATTTTTCTTTAGCCTGGAGATAATAATCTTTAATATTGAAAATGTCTAAAATATCCGGATCATTCAAAATATTTTTAAGATTTAAATCATCCTTTTTAAGTTGTAATAGTTTACCCATACCATTATTCATATAAATTATTCTATTTTGTGCATCACAAACCATTATTCCATGCACAATTCCCTCGATGATATCTTCAAAGAATTTTTCCATATACATCATTTGTCTTTGAGATCTCTGGTTGGCCAGGTCAAGTTGATTAATGCGTTTAGCTGATCTTAAAATTAAATAAAATAAAAATCCAACCATAAACGTGATTACCACGACCTCCCCAAAGTATTCACTAAATAGTCCAATTTTTTCCCCGCTTGATGCTAAAGTCCCAAAAATAGAAATCACTAAAATAGATAGAGGTAGTAGTGAACGGGCCATGTAAGCTCCCAGTCCCCGGCAATGAAAAGTTTTTATTATACCTTCCCTAGGATACACCATAAGCAAACCAAAGCCCATGAATAAATTTAAAAAAACAGAATAAATAGCCATATGATTATAGAAATACGTAGAATTGGTTTGACCCAAATTAAATAAGAATGTTAATAGTGCTAGATAGGTCACGAGTAGGGATATTATAATGAGTATCTGGGCAGCTTTAATTGCTATTTTTCTAGAATAAAAAATTAATGCAATTCCAAAAAGGATGATATTTATAGAACTTAAAAAACGTGGATGGTCTATATATGATGGTGAATTAAGCATAATAGTCTGATATAATGGGAAATACGATCCATAAAGGTTCATTATTGCAGATAATAATCCGTAAAGGAAAAATATTGTTCCCAATAAAGTGATAATATTTTTAAATTTAGAAATACGTTCCAAGCAATGGCAGGAATAAACCAAGATTCCAAATATGAAAAATAGTAAAGCTGTGCTCATTCTAGTCGCTGGAGAACCCAGAATTTGACCTTTCAAAAGAGTTATATTTAAAATCCACCCTAAAATGATTATTAAAGAGAATATCATTAAGATTAAAGCCGAAAACCGGATAATTTAAGGGATTTTTTAATCCATTTTTCATCAATATTATCTTTTAAATCAATTTCCTCTCTCTGGAAAGGATTTTTAAGTGGCTGTGACTTTTTGATCAAATAAAACCCCTACTATGGCCAGTATTACTTTTAAAAATTATTGATAATATTTAGTTTGTAAATTCTGGAATATATGTATTACCATGTGTTGTGGATATGGTACACTAGATTATCTAGACAAAAATTAATTATTGGATTAAATAACCCCGTTAAAATCATTAATCCATATCATAATCATATAGTTTATTTCGGTTTACCTACCCAAGTCACCGCTACAGCCACCAAACACAACAGGCTAAACAATATCAAAGATATACGAGTACACATAACGAATAGATCAATATTCTCCGGGCCAATAAATGTACCTCCTATGAATATATTCAATAGGAAAAGGGATATGGCCATACCCATTAACTGACCAGTCACCCGCATGGTTCCCAAGGATGCTCCGGCAACTCCAAAATTTTTCTTCTTAACCGATGAGAATACAATGTTTGTATTAGGCGTTCCAAAAATGGCAAACCCGAACCCTAGAATGGATAATAATAATGCAATTTCCCATATTGATGATTTGAAAAATGCCAATGCCATTGTGGCTATCGCAATAATACCCATACCTGCTGCAGCCATTAAATGAGGATCTTTTTCATCAGATAATTTACCCGCCCACGATGAAAATAGGGTCACTGTTAAAGGCTGCACTGCCAGAACCAAACCGGCCATAGCTGGACCTAATTTTAGAGCATACTGTAAATATAAACTCAAAAGAAATATCAGAGGGTAGCTGGCGGTGTAACTAATCAGGGTGGCCAAAGAGTTAAAACCAAAGGCTCTGTTTTTAAATAAACTCAAGTCAAATACAGGAGATTCTGTACGATTCTGGTAATAATAATAGATGGTTCCAGTTATAACTCCTCCCATGAAAAGTAAGGCCCCATTTATATCTGGAAGTTGGGATAGGCCTAATATAATTAGTATAATGGATAGGGCAAATATTAAGGTCCCTTTAATATCAAAACTTTCACCTCGAGCTGGTTTCCATTCTTCTTTGATTTTAGAAACTGCTAAGGCCGTGATAATCCCCAATGGAACGTTGAAGAGGAATATACTTCTCCATCCCAAACTGGCAGTTAAAAAACCGCCCAGAACAGGACCTAAAAATAGGCCCAGGTAGGCCCCGGTGACAGTGATTCCTAATGCTTTACCTCGTTCCATCACCGGAAACATGGAGACCACCATGGCACTGACATTTGCAAATATCATGGCCGAACCAATACCTTGAATGGCCCGGAATAGGATAAGGGTTTCTCCACTAAAAGAAAAAGTCGCTAAAAATGATGCAATAGTAAAAGTGATGATACCATACCAGAAAACCTTTTTACGGCCATAAATATCCGATAAACGACCCAGTGGTACGAGTAAAACACCTAAAATTAGTAGATAAGTGGTGGGTATCCATCCCAGAATAATAGCATTAATGGCCAGATCATTACTAATTTCCGGTAAGGCTATGTTAATAGATGAACCCACAAAGGGTGTTAAAAATGAGGCCACAAAAGCCACAATTAAAGCAAATGATCTTTTGTCTTGTAGCATAGTATATTATTTTCTTTGGTTATTGATAAGTTTTGCATTATGTTTTAAATTAATGATATTCAAATTATTCCTTAAGATATGATTTTGAATTAAAAAAATATATTTTAAGTATGCTTTAATAAAAAATGAAGTAGATTATATCTTTATTTTAAAAAAAAATAGTTGAAGGTAATTTTTTACCTTCGTGTTTTGAATTTATAGGCGAATGTTTTCACCAAATTGTTTCCAGCAAAGTCTTTCACTGCGTTGTAAGGCACATATACCTGGTAAATTCTTAGAGAAGCTCTTTTATAATTGGTTTTGATGTAGAGTATGTTTCCCTTGATATATTTGGTTATTACTACTTTTTTACCTGTTTTCAGGTCTTTGACATAGATTTTTGACCAGTAGGTACTGGCTTTTAGGTTTTCACTGAACTTAAGGTATAATGTTGCTGTTCTTGATTGTCCGGTACTTAGATTTTTAGGATAGGTGTAAGTCACTTTAGGCGCTGTTTTATCAATCACATACTTCTCAGTATAAACCGGCGAAACATTACCCTCCGAATCCACACCAATGAACTTCAAAGTAGTAGTTGATGAGATAGACAAATAACCCGTATATTTAGTACTGGCCGTGGTAGGAGTGGACCCGTTTCTTGTATAATATATAGTCCCGTTTATTTTATTCATTTTCAAGGAAACGTTTTTATTCGCATTGTATAGGCCACCTTTAATAGTGGCATAGGCCGTTGGTTTGGCTTCCACAGTTAGTGTTCCACTTCCAGTTGTACCATTATAGTTGACATCTTCAGTGAAAATGGATCCTATGACATAAGTGTTGAGTGTTTGTGTTATAGTGTATGCAAGAGTGGCTATACCATTGGCTCCCGTTGTTGCACTACCTATATCTGCTCCGTTTACAGTGAATTGAATAGTTTTTCCAGCTAGTGGAGTTCCATCTTGGTTAGTTAATATAGCCTTTAGTTGGACGTTCTGACCGTTAACTCCTGTAACGTCTGTGACTGCAAGAATGGTTGCATTTTTGTACACAGTCATTATTCCAGTACTGTAGGTGTTGTTGTAGTTACTATCACCAGCGAATGTTGCGTTTATGACATATGTGTCTGGAGTTAAAGTTATCAAGTAGCTAAGCGTTGCTATCCCATTATCATCAGTTACTGCACTGTCCACGAATGTTCCATTGACCGTGAAGTCAATAATTTTTCCAGCTAGTGGAGTTCCATCTTGGTTGGTTAAAGTGGCTTGTAGATTCACATTCTGACCATTAACTCCTGTAACATCAGTTAATACTGTACTGGTGCTGTTTTTGTGCACATTGAGTGTACCAGTAGCATCTGTAGCGTAGTATCCTCCATCACCCGTGAATGTAGCGTTTATGGCGTATGTTCCTGGTGTTAAAGTTATCAAATAGCTAAAAGTTGCTATCCCAGTACCATCAGTAACATTACTTCCTATAGATATTCCATTGACCGTGAAATCAATAGTTTTTCCAGCTAGTGGTGTTCCTTGACTGGTCAGAGCGGCTTCAAGGTTTACAGTCTGCCCATTTAATCCAGAAACATCTGTCACAGCTAACATGGCTGGTGGCTTCTCACCCAGTGGTGCAAATATGCTGAAAGAACTGATTCCATCAGCGTACACATACCTTTCCGTAATGTTCACACCATTAGGTTGAGGAAGCCCAGACCAGCTAGTATTGAAATGGAAGTTCTTGAGACTCGCTTCATTTAGACCAACAACATCACTATCATTGTAGTGGATCTTAAGGTTAACATTAGTACTGCCCAAACCCTGCATATCCACATACTTGCCGATATTAAATAAACCAGATTGATCAGCCGGGGGACTTTCCACACCGTTCATGATGATACCATGGATATAGTCAAAAGTTACAGTGGTGGGATGAGCGACTCCCAGGGTCAGTCTGGTAAATGTGTTGTTGGTATCACCAGTGGCGTACAAATCATAACCCGTGTTATTAATAAGCTGATTATCCTGGAAATTACCTCCACTAATACCCTGTAACCATAGTCCATTGCCATTGTGTGAGATGTTATTGTTGTTTAGTGTTACTGAGAGGATATTGTTTCCTATTAGTTGTATTCCCCCTCCTCCATTATTGCTAAAGTTATTGTTGTTGATGGTGACAGTTCCTCTTGTTGTGGCAGATAGCCCGTTTCCGGCGTTGTTGTTAATTATGGTGTTGGTTATGGTGACGTTTCCACTGTTAGTGTTACCCATGCTGATATATATTCCATCATACAGTGCCCCAGTGATATTGACATTGTTAATCAGGATATTTTTAAGGGATGAATCAGAAAAAGTGGTTAAAAATATTCCACGACCATTAGGATCAGTAATACTCGTATTAATAACGCTTAACCCATTTAAATTAGAAAAATCATATTTATCTATAGCATTATTACCCGTAGAACTAATTTGAGCCCCAATAACTGTAATATTCGTTAAATCACCATTAAAATAAATCCCCTGACCTTGCGTAGAACTAATATTAAGACTATCTAAAATAATATTAGAAGAAATACCTTCAATACGTATCGCTAGTAAAATTCTGAACCCCGTAGCAATTTGTGTAGCCGCATCATCAAAATTTACACCAGTAATAGTTATATATTGACCATTGTTTATCCAGACAGGATATCCCGCATTGTTAATGAGTTGCATACCATTAAAGATTAACTGGTTAGTTTCTTTACCCACATTATTTAATCTAACACCATTACGATTTTCAACTAATCTATTATCATTAGAAATATTTATCTCAGTGTTATAGGCTCCATTGATGTGTAATCCATAGTATTGATTATCTCCCCCAGAATACCCATTATGAAAGAAAGTATTATTCCCCAAACAGAGTATTCCCCTAGTATTAAGAGTCATACCATGCAAGCCACTATTGATTATACTACTGTTGGTTATGGTGACGTTTCCACTGTTAGTGTTACCCATGCTGATATATATTCCATCATACAGTGCCCCAGTGATATTGACATTGTTAATCAGG
>Ga0351902_1061_pt2 | contig 24289 bp, 16 predicted proteins | sample BONcelHT113001D5_FD_205828 | JGI IMG/M metagenome (GOLD analysis project Ga0351902, IMG submission 205828) | Enriched cells from coal bed in the Powder River Basin, Montana, United States - BONCAT cells T11 rep1 HSBNCT.T11.300.1.D5 ...
AAGTGGCTCACTTTCAGAAAAAAGATTGACTCCGATACAGAAAAAACCTACCTCATGCCGGTATCCGAAAAGTACCCCAATTACCTGGGCTCACCCATCCTGTTGTTTGAAAAACATTTTAATTCAAACAGCTGTGGCTGGACCACTAACCCAATCAGTTTTCTCGGAAAACGTTCAACGAATATCTACCGCTGGGAACTCACCAATGCTGCCCATCCGGAAAGCGACAAGGCCACCTTTCATGACTACATTGTGGAGAATGATCTAAAAAAACTTACGAAGGAAAAGCAGCAGGGACTGGGAGAAAAACATAAGTAATTCGCAAACATAATTGAAATCATAGTCATCATCGCCAATGTCTCCAAGGTTTTAGAAACCGCGGAGGCATGAAACGACAAATAATAAGAAAGACAAAAATACATCAGACAGGGGTCTCGTATGAAACAAAAGAACTCACTCGACTTACTTAAATTCAAGGGCATTATGGTATTGATGCTGCTATTTTTTGCCCTGTTTTTGAACGGGTGTCTCGGAAGAGCAATTTGTCCTTTGTACTCTAACTAACCCATAGATATAAAGAATTGGATCTTTTTTATCTGATTTTCTTGTGTGAAGTAAAAGTCTTATCTGTTTCACCCGCCGTTGACCTTTATGGCGAAAAGGGAGAAGCAGATAAACTTTCTTCTCCTCTGCCAATGAAAATGGTTTCAGACTACGAGTTTATTGCCAAAAAGGGGATGGTCTTCATGCAATCAGGTAAGCGACCTATTTTCTAAACTTTATCTTCCTACCGGATAAATAATCTCACCGATTTACAGTGAAAGGTGCGGAAGACATGCACGGTATTCTTGTTTTGCTCCGAAGATGGCAGACTTATGTGGCTTTCATGCTCATGCTCATATTTTCTTCGGTATATCTGATCGCTGAACTACAGCAAGAGGGCATATGGATAATCCTCATTATCCTCGCTCCGGCCGCTATTGTGCTCATGTGGGCCATCACCGTTCCCGACAATAACGAGACGACCTGGATTTCGGGTAAGGCCGTAGCGTTATGCTTCTTCGTCATAGTGTTAATCGCTCTGCCCCTGCCGCTGAACATCACGGCGGCAGTTATCGCCGTGCGAAGCTCGCTGGAAGCCGGAGGGATCTCCCCTTTTCGCATCCTGCCTTTGGCGAGCGGCGTACTCGCTATGATCCTTCTGCTTTCAGCCTGGATTCCGCTCCGCCGGGAAGAGAAATTGAGTGAAGCGATCGAAGGAGGAAAACTCGAAATCGTACGTTCGCTCGTGCACAATGAAAAAGATGCAAACCGCGAGTTCCACAGGGGCTCGGTCTATCCGCTTCACATGGCCGTCTACAACGGTCGGGCCTCCATAGTGGCATATCTGCTGGAGAAGGGTGCCGACGTAGCCCAAAGAAATGAGAACGACGAAACAGCCCTCACCGCTTTGTTCAATGGTAATCATGCCTTGAAAGTGGATATGGAACCTGAGTACGACGAGGTGGCTGCCTCGCTTATCGACGCAGGTTCTCCGGTCACGTCCGAGGATATGTGGGCAGTCTACCGTATCAGGACTCAGGCAAAGACGCTGGCCGCATTGAGTAGACGACTGTTCACCCCGAGAAATGTCCATGAGAAACCTCCAGAACTGGGCTACTACCTCAAGACGGCAATTCAGAAGAAAGATAATGCCATAGTCGAGCAATTCCTGGCTGCGGGCGGCGACCTGGATTTCCGCAATGCGGAAGGAGTACCGCTTCTTATCACTGCCATGGAGGCTGAAAATGACGATCTGGCTCAGTACCTCATGAAGCGCGGCGCGGACGTAACCATCCGAAAAACCCCATCGACAATTTCCCCGAAACCAGGGGAAAATACGCATAAATTCCGTGAGACTGACGGGCGCGACTACCTTGGCGGGCTGACGGAGAGCACAGTCCGTATGTTCTTCGAGAGGGCGTCATTCCTGAGGCTCGACAAGGACTTCGCCTATACCCCGCCCTTGAACGATGCCGCGGGGAAGGGAAATATCAAGGTGATGGAGCTGCTGCTAGAGAAGGGGGCGGATATAGACGACATGTATGCCGCAAAGACTGCATTGCACTGCGCCATGTCGAACAAACATACGAAAGCGGTCCGGTTCCTTCTGGACCGTGGCGCAGACATCAATCTGGGCGCCAGCCCGGACGAAACTCCGCTCGTGTCCGCATGCGAGAGCAATCCGAAAATGGCCCTGATTCTCCTTGATTCCAGGTGGGGAAACCGCCTGCGCCTGAACGGCCGCGAACTGGCGAAAGCGAGCCGCTTCGGCCATCTCGAGCTGGTCAAAGCGCTGGTCAGGCACGGTGCTGATGTGAACGCCCGCGATGAGAATGGCAACACGCCATGGTGCAATGCCGTCAAATGGTGGCATAAAGATGTGGCACGGTTTTTGGCTGCCCATGGAGCCGATACCACGTCTAAATACCAGCACTGAACCCAGGCGTTGGGACCTGGAGAACCAAGATTTTTCTGGAAATGGCAAGATGACATTCCATGACAATATTTTGCATCAAGACCTTGAGATGCTGAGGAAAGAAATGCGGCTGGGGTTGGGGAAGTAATTGAGAGCAATGTTGAATTTTGAATTATGAGTTTTGAATTGTTGGTGTCTGTAATGGGATCACTATAAATAATGCAAACGAACTTCGTCTTGTAAACCGTTGGCTATTAATGAAAATCAGAAAGTCAACTTTGCAATAATCAGGGGGATGCATATGAAGGTAAAGGATTCAGTGGATTTTAACAAGAAAGTGAACTGCTTCAGAGTAATGCTGCTTTTCCTGGTTCTGCTACTAGCAGGATGCAAGTATTGCGGTATCTGGGGCTGCCCTTGAGCTTGCTGCGGAGCAAATTCGAATTGCATGTGTGCTATGTGCTGCCTGCCAAAACACTTCATGGCCGCCTCCCTGACACACTGCCAAATAGAGAAATTGTCCACGTTTCTCAATTACTTTGATGCGCTAGATTGAGTCTGATTTGCCAAAATTACCAAGAAATTAACCCGTTATATCAACCCGTTAGGATACGTCATGAAATATTTAGGATGGATATCTCTATTATCTGTTCAAGTCGGTGGACTGCTAGGTTTTGCAATAATGAATTTTCGTAGTCGACGAAGGTGCACAACCGATTTCACAGGATTAGGAGAGGCGATAGTCTTTGTTGCAATTGTATTTGCTTCTGCTGTTGTGGGAACAATTACCGGTGCAATAGCATTTATGTCAGGAATAAGTACCTTACCTGTAATCATAGGGTTGATAACCAGCCTATTAGTTGTCTGCGTGGTTGTGGTCGGGGTTCTATGTACATTTTTGCATGATTGAGCCGAAATAACCTCAAGTGCTTGTAGATGAGAATTACGTGTCGAAGCGTTAGCTTGATAAGAGCTTTAGACAGCGTCAATCAGCGGTCTTGTTTGTGCGACGTACAGAAGTACGTTTCCGCACAATCCCTTGATTTTGACTCGTCCGGAGGACTCGCCCTACGGGTAGCCTTCGCTGTCAACTTTTGCAGGCAAAAGTTTCTTGTCAGGACAAAAAAATCCTCGTTTCCAAATTGGAAACCGCTAGTTTCACATCCGGAGTTTCCGGATGGAAGCAATTTGCAGTTCATGGTGAACCAGTTATCATCCTGCGTAATAATTCCCCCCGTTTTTCCTCGTCTCAGGTCAAAGAAATCCGAAAAATGCCATATTCTTTCAGCTATTTCAATGGTTCAAAAGCTGGTCCGCAAAGTATGGGTGGATGGGCAATAGACATGATATACATTAACAAGAAAGGCTTGATGGGGCCTAATGTACCCAGTGCCCAATTCCTGTAGTGAATACGGTGTTCATAATCCCGGAATGAAAGCGAAACGGTTCGCCGAGTCATTATAGCTTGACACACCTTATAAAATGTTTATAAGTGTACCCTCATCATGCGCGTCCACATCAGTATATACGTTTAATGAACAACACAACCCTCCAGGAGGGGGGTCGGGGTGGTAAATTGTCGTAAATGGGTTTCAGGCTGACAAACGAGGACCGACCCTAATGCCAAATATGAACTCCTCCAAGAATCCAGGAACCTGTATGAAAACGAAAGGTGGTTTTCTAATCATGAATAAAGCCGTTCAATCCATTGTCGTGGCAGTTCTGTTATTGTTGTCTGTTTGTCGGGCCTTTCCGCAAGACGCCAGTACAGAATGGGATCGTCTGAATCAGGAAATACTGTCTCTTTATGAACAGCGGCAATACGACCGGGCTGTGAGCGTTGCAGAAAAAGCGCTCGGATTTGCAGAAAAAAATGGCGGGGGAAATAACGCCTATATTGCCAGCAGCCTGAACACTCTCGCGGGACTGTATATAGCCCAAGGGATGTATGTTCAAGCCGAGCCGTTCTACAAGCGTTTGCTGGTGATCTGTGAGAAAACCCTTGGCCCGGACCATCCTGAAACGGTGGAGAGTCTTTTTAACCTGGCAGAACTGTACAAAGTCCAAGGCAAGTACGCGGATGCTGAACAGCTCTATAAACGTGTGTTGGCGATCATGGAAAAAGAACTTGATCCATCGCATCCCAATGTGGCTGCGATCCTGAACAACCTGGCAGGACTATACCAGAGCCAAGGCAAGTACGCGGAGGCTGAGAAGCTCTATAATCGTATGCTGAAAATTGATCAGGAAACCCTCGATCCGGACCATCCCGATGTTGCCAATAGCCTGAATAACCTGGCGTCGCTTTATGAAGTCCAAGGCAAGGTCGTAGAGGCCGAATCGTTCTACAAGCGTGCACTGGCGATTCTGGAAAAGGCATCGGATCCGGATACGCCTGCTGTTGGCGCATGCCTGAACAACCTTGCGCTGCTGTACCACAGGCAAGGCAAGTACGCGCAGGCCGAACCGCTGTGCAAACGCGCTTTGGCGATCAAGGAAAAAGCCCTTGGCCCGGATCACCCCTCTGTTGCGGTAAGTCTGAACAACCTTGCCGAGTTGTGCAGTGATCAAGGCAGGAATGCCGAGTCGGAGTTGCTCTACAAGCGTTCGCTGTCGATATTGGAGAAAGCCCTTGGCCCGAATCATTACATCATTGGTGCAAGTCTGGATGGCCTTGCAGAGCTTTACTGCATCCAGGGCAGGTACGCTGAGGCCGAACCGCTCAACAAACGCGCGCTGGCGCTCAGCGAGAAAGCGCTTGGCCCGGAGCACCTGGCTGTTGCCAGAAGCCTGAGCGGTCTCGCGGAACTGGCTCGCAAACAAGGCAACCTCGCGCAGGTGGAGCCGCTCTGCAAGCGTTCATTGGCGATCAGGGAGAAGGCCCTCGGTCCAAATCATTATGATGTTGCCAGAAGCCTGAACGACCTTGCGGAACTGTATCGCCTCCAAGGCAATTACCCGGAGTCGGAGCCGCTCTACAAGCGTGCGCTGGAAATCAGGGAGAAATCCCTTGGCCCGGATCACCCCTCTGTTGCTGTGAGCCTGAGTGGCCTGGCGGAGTTAAGCAGGAACACCGGCCGGGTACAGGAAGCAAATGCGCTGGATCAGCGTGCCGCGAAAATACGGGCTATGGTGAGATAACCATGAAAATTAACGCAGTACGAATTGCCATGTTTAGACGCATACCCTGCATGTATCGTCGTTTACTAATCCTTATATGGATAGCAGTATTCGTGATGCCGACGGTTGCAGGTGCTATGACATTTAGTGAGGTTGAAGTTACTTGTCCACTTGGTGGTGAAGTATTTACCGCAACTCTCGCACGCTCTGGAACGAAGTTTGGAACCTTTCTCGATTTCAGGCCCTTTGGCCCCATTGCCTCACCAACACCTCTGGCGAAGTGCCCAGCCAATGGCTTTGTTATTTACAAAGAAGAATTTACCGACGATGAACTCCGGCAGCTTACACCATACGTCGAATCCGATGACTATCAATCCCTTCAAAAGAAGCATACTAATTACTACCTGGCGGCTGAACTTCAAAGCTGTTTGAAGGAAACCTCAAAACAACAAATCGCACGTACCCTTCTGCAAGCAACTTGGGAAGTCGAAACCCGAGAACAATATCTGAGCTATGCCAATGAAGCACTTTTCGCTTTCAAGCACGCGTTAACCGAAGATTATGCCAAAAAGAATGAATGGTTAACGGATCAGCTTATTGCCGGCGAACTCGAACGCCGCCTGGGTCAGTTTGCTGAAGCAAAAAAAAGGTTTTTGATGCTGTCAGAGCGGGAAAAAGTCAGCAGCGGTACGGTCCACAACATGATACAGCTTCAGTTGCAGTTGATTGAGGCAGAAGACAGCGAGCCGAATCTGGTTCCGGGATCACCCAAGTGATCCTATTCGACGGTAATGCCTGGTCGATATCCAGCATTGGATATAAATATTCAGAGCAATACAAGGGCAAAACAATGAAAATTTTTGTTCAAGCTATTGTTGTCCCCGTGCTACTCGCACTGTTTGTTTCTCCGGCATTTACGCAAGGCGCCGGTATGGAGTGGGACAATCTGAATCAAGAAGTAATGTCGCTATACAAGCAGGGGCAATACGACCAGGGGGTGGTTGTGGCGCGAAGAGCGCTTAAGGTTGCTGAAAAAAACGCGGGTAAGAATCACCCCGATGTTGCCAGCAGCCTGAATAATCTCGCAGAGTTGTACCGCACCCAAGGCAAGTACGCAGAGGCCGAGCCGCTCTACAGGCGTGCACTGGAGATTAATAAGAAGACCCTCGGTCAGAATCACCCCGATATTGCTGTTAGCATGCACAACCTTGTGCTGTTGTATCTCTCCCAAGGCAAATACGAACAAGCCGAACCACTCTGCAAGAGTTCGCTGGCGATCAGGGAGAAGGCCTTAGACCCGGATGATTTCGATATTGCTGTAAGCTTGAGTGATCTGGCGGGTGTCTATTACAGTCAGCGCAAATTTGAGGAGGCCGAACCGCTGTACAAGCGTTCATTGGCAATAAGTGAGAAGGCACTTGGTCCGGATCATCCTAAAGTTGCGCTACTCTTGAATAATCTTGCCGTGCTCTACGAAAGTGACGGCAAGTACAAGGAGGCGGAGCTCCACTATAGGAGGGTGCTGTCGATCCAGGAAGAAACAGACCTGCCGGACAACCTCAATGTCGCGGAAAGCCTGAAGCGTCTGACCGGTTTGTACCGGACAATGGGGCGTACGAAAGAAGCTAACGAGCTCGATCAGGTCCGCAAAGAGAACGATTTATATAGCAATACCATATTGCGTGCGGCTGCGGGAGGTAGTCCTGATGCTGTCAGAGCTGCAATCGAAGCCGGGGAGGATGTCAATAGCCACCAAATGGGCAGCTACGCGGAAGGCTATACCCCATTACATGTTGCCGCGGAAAAAGGTCACTTGGAGGTTGTCAAGACGCTCCTGGAAAACGGAGCCATGGTCGACGCGAGGGACAAGGAAATGAATACCCCTTTGATGCTTGCCGTCACTAATAACGGGACGCTTGATGTCGTAAAATACCTGGTTGAGCATGGAGCCGATATTAGGGCAAAAAACAATCGCGACATGATGCCCCTTGAGTGGGTAAGCTATGAAAATGACAAATACATTCATTCGATAAATAGAAAACTGCTTGGTAAAAACAGATACGAGGTGTTCGGAAAAGTCATTAAATTCAATGATGTGGAGCTTGGCAACGAGGGCAAAAGTTTTTGGGTGGGTAGAACCGCCGAAAAATGCGCACTTCTGATAAATGGAAAACTCACTGAAATACCCATTGGAACCTGGTTGCACGAAAGCGGCTTTGGATCGATGATTTTTCCGGAAGATATTTCGTTAACCGTCGGTGTGAATGATATTGTTTTCGCAAAAAATGAACTAATCCAGGTATCTTACGATAAGGAGAGTGGAAATTTAACGACACAAATCGGCGTATTGGCCAAAGACATGACGCTCACGGTCGGCAACTTCAAAATCCCCTTTTTCGCCAAGAGGTATGACCCGGAGTATGTTCAATATCGGGGTCAGGCAAGCATGCACTTCCACGACAACGGGTCTATCAGCGAGGGTTATGTAAACGCTAAGGATTTCAAACTCAAAATTGGCGCCAATGAAATCACCTTCAAAGGTGACGAGATCATGGAGTTTGATAAGGACGGTGGTATCAGTGACGGCGTTATGGCAAGTGATGCTGTCTTGAGGGTAGGAAATAAAAAAATTGCCATTCAAGGTGGTCGTGGTAATTCAATAGCGACCTATCCCAATGGAAATATCCGTTCGGGCGATTTGGCGGAAGATGTTTCATTGCAGGTGGGAAAAAGCATGATTGCATTCAGGAAAGCTTCGACCATTTCTTTTTATGAAAATGGAAGCGTTAAGTTCGGGACTGTCGATCATGAAATTGCAATCAGTGTGAATGGTCAGAAGAAAACCCTGGAAAAACAGCGACTGTATTTTCAAGAAGACGGTGCCATAGAGATGATTTATGAAGGCTACAAATATAAGAAACGGGCGACGGAGCGACGTTCCTGAAATGAGCGGGTTCAAATTACATAGCACTGAGCATGGCATTGCAGGAGAAAATGATATTCCCGCCTCGGAAAAGGGTTGCACGGTACGCGGAGCAGATTTTTTCCATTGGAGTAGTATGAAGTATCTGATTTTAGGAGTTTATTTGCTGATGTGTTCTGCCTGTGCCCCAATCCCGCATTTCATCACCGTGACACCTGATGTTTCCGGCACGGTAACATATAATGGTGTCCCCTTGAGCGGGGTGAGCGTCCTGATCACGCCTGAACGTAATTACAATTCATGCAGTATGGCGGCAAGGACTTCCATTACCGATGCCGCCGGGGATTTTGAATTGAAGAGAGCCAGAAAGTTCATGTTTTTCAGCACAATGGGTGACTACTTCTTCACCCTCAAGGTATGCATAATCAAAGATGGCAATATGTATATCGGCTATACGGATGAAGGCAGCGGCTATCCTCCGGAATCAATCAGATTGAAATGCATTATAAACATGGACAGTAAATTTGTAGATAAAAATACCTCCAAGGCCGACTTTGATAAGTTTGCGGTCTGTACGATAGACAAATAATCGATTTGAGGAGACCCCATGGATTGCCTGAAAGGGTGCATACCGTTGATCTGCATGGTTCTGCTTTCTACCGCGGCACATTCCGAAGGTATCAAGAAAACAGAGCCGCTTTACGATGACAAAGACATATACGAAGCCATCACGCTGCATCCGCAAAAGTACATCACAAAAAGTGACGGGTTGCTGGAAACGGGTTTGGGCTTCCGTGGCATTTATGAACATGTCAGTCTGTTTCCGGTGCCGTTTGATAACGCAGTGGGTACCAACGACATGGGTAACGCCCTTACCATTATCTCTTTTCACCAAGGGAAGATGGCCTACAAAAGATACTTTAAAGATGACGTATATGATGTGTGTTGCGGCGGTAACTACATGTCCCATGCTGTTCCCGGTCTGGTCGGCTTTGGTCAAGGAGGGAGGTTTGTCCTCTATGACCTGAAAAAGAAATCTGCCCGTAGTTTCTCTACGCAAACCATCACAAAGATTGTTGTGGCCGATGCCGACAAACTGCACTTTTTATTCGGGAATAATCACAGAATTGAGCTTCTTGACTTGAGCGGCAGCGAGTCGAAGCTGATCAAGGAGATCTCTGACCCACTTGGAACAATCTGGTCCGCCGGCAACGACAGGATATTTATGTGGGAATATAGAGCAAAGATATTGCGGGTTCTTGACCTGAACCTGGAACCCGCACACCATCCGCTGGAAGGGGTGATAGCCGAGCATAAGGACAAAATAGGTTTTATGCGAATGGCTCTGCATCCCCACCTGCCGTTTGCCATACTGTACAACGGTATCAATGGTGAATTTGTTGTCAGCTGGGACAAAGACAGAAAAACACTCCCGCACGTTTTACTCTATGACGGAGAGGATTTTTCTGTTTCTCCTGATGGCAAATGGGTCGTCTACAAAACCGGCAACATTGGCCAGGACTCCCAAACTTATATGATGCCGGTCTCCGAGAAGTACCCGAATTATCTCGGATCGCCGATACTGTTGTCAGACGATTACTTCAACAACTATGCTTGGACCACCAACCCCACGGCGTTTGTCGCAACTAGTTGTGAGAACCTCTATCGCTGGGACCTGGAAAACGCAAACTACCCCGGCAAGGGGAAGATGTCGTTCCATGAATATATCGTGCGGAAGGACCTCGAACATTTGGCGCGAAAGGAAGCCGAGGGAACCCCGTTCGACAAAACCAGACGGCTTATTGCTTCAAAAGCCAACCTGAACGCCAAGGACAATAAGGGGCATACCGCCTTGATGAGGGCGGCCATGTGTGGCCATGCGGATGCCGTGAAACTGCTGATTGCCGCGGGTGCGAATCCGCAGGTAAAAGACGGTTTTGGTAATACCGCTTTCTGTTATGCGGCGAAAGCCGGCCATATCGATGTTTTTAAACTACTTTTACCAAGTGCACCGGATCCCTATCGCGGTTTGAAAAATGCTGCCACTTACGGGCACAGCGACATTGTGAAGTTTCTGATTGACGCTGGTGCGGAGGTAAATGCGGAACCGGGGAGGGAATCGCCCCTGTCTCAGGCTATTACATGGCGTCACGTCAATGTGGTCAAGCTGCTCATTGCCGCACAAGCAGACGTCAATGCTCGTTTCGGATACGACAAGAACGATACACCGTTGCAAACAGCGATTCGCCTAAAGCAGCCTGATATTATCAAATTGCTGATTGCCGCAAAGGTTGATGTTAATGGAAAATATTCCAACGGTAAAACCCCGCTGATCTACGCGGTTGAGAAAAATAATACTGAAATCGTTACATTGCTGATTGACGCTGGGGCGGATGTCAATAAAACCGACGACAATGGTTCGTCAGCGCTGATGTATGCGGTACGAGATAATAATACCGATCTTGTCGAGCTTCTGATCAAGTCAAAGGCCGATGTTAACGGTAAGAATCGGCATGGAAACAATGCTGTTTTACATGCCGCCGGGTATGGCAAGGTCATTGGAGCAAATAAGGAGATCCAGGATCTCCTTATCAAGGCAGGCGCAAAGTAGAGTTGTCGAAACAACTCGACAATTGCTGTACGCGAAATGAATTTGGAAGCGTGGCAACTACTGATCAGATAACAATTTTCCAACTGTCCAAGTACCTGTACGAAAATGAGGGGTGTACGACAAAACATGCATAGAATTATTCTCCCAATCACAATGACAGTTCTGTTACTGCTGTCAGTCTCTCCTGCATTTCCACAAAGCGCCGGTTCAGAATGGAAGGTTTTCAATAGAGAAGCGATGTCACTTCTCAGGCAGGGGAAATACGATCAGGCACTGGTTGTGGCGGAAAAGGCATTGGAAGCCGCGGAAAAAACAGCCGGCAAAAATCACGTGGAAACCGCTGCGTGCCTGCATACCCTTGGAATGGCGTATTACGAAAAAGGCAGGTACGACAAGGCTGAACCGCTCTTTAAACAAGCGCTGACTATCCGCGAAAAGGAGCTAGGCAAGGCACACCCGGAAGTCGCCACGACCGTGAACGCTCTTGCGGAAGTGTACCGTGATCAGGGCGAGCAGGCGCTGGCCGAACCGCTCTACAAACGCGCGCTGGCCATCCGTGAAAAGTCACTTGGCCCGGACCACCCGGATGTTGCCGATAGTCTGAACGACCTTGGCGGCCTGCGCGAAGACCAGGGCAATAGTGCAGAGGCTAAGCGCCTGTATTTGCGCTCCCTGGCCATCCGCGAGAAAACATTTGGACAGGACCATACCGATGTTTCCGAAAGTCTGAACAACCTTGCGCTGTACTACGCCAGACATGGCGACTACGCTCAGGCCGAACCCCTGTATAAACGCGCGCTTTCGATCATGGAGAAACTCCTCGGTCCTGATCATCCCTCTATTGCAACAAGCCTGGGTAACTTTGCGATACTGTATCACAATCAAAATAAATACGCCCAGTCCGAGCTTTTGACGAAGCGTGCACTGGCTATCAAAGAGAAACTCCTTGGCCCGGATCACCCGGATGTTGCAACAAGCCTGTACAACCTTGCCGTCTTGTATCATGATCAAGAAAAGTACGCAGAGGCTGAGCAACTTTACAAACGTTCTTTGAAGATCCGTGAGAAAACCCTCAGCCCGAATCATCCCTATGTTGCTCAAAGCCTCTACAGCCTTGCCTTGTTGTACCACAGGCAACAGGACACCACGGAGGCAGAAGAACTCTACAAACAAGTGTTGAAGATCCGCGAGAAAACCCTCGGCCTGTACCATCTTGACGTTGCAGCGACCCTGAACGCCTTAGGGGAACTTTACAGCAGCGAGGGTCAGCACGCGCAAAACATACCACTTTTCAAGCGCGCGTTGAAGATTCGCGAGAAAGCCCTTGGACCTGACCACCTAGAGGTGGCCGCTACGATTGACAACCTCGCCCGGGAATACTTCTATGGTGATGATCCGGATTACGCAGAAGCTGAAAGGCTTTACCGGCGATCGTTGGCGATCAGGGAGAAGCAGCTTGATTCCGATCATCCCGAGATTGCTAAAAGTCTGGACAAAGTGTCATTAGCGATCCAATTTCAAGAGAAGTACAAGGATGCTGAGCCGTTCAAGAAACGCTCTTTGGTGATCTGGGAGAAGACCCTCGGTCCGGAACATCCCAATCTTGCATCATCGCTGCGCAGCCTTGCATGGATTTACTTCAAACAAAAAAAATATGCGGACGCTGAACCGCTTTTTAAGCGTGAGCTGACAATAAACGAGAAAACCCTTGGCCCGGATAATCCCAAGATCACCTTTAGCCTGGACAACCTCGCCAAGCTGTACGAAAGCGAAGGCCGCTACGCGAAGGCGGCGCCGCTCTTCAAGCGTGCGTTGGCGCTGGAAGAAAAAGACAGTGGCCCGGGGGGCTTCAATGCCGCAACCAGAACAAAGAACCTGGTCAAGTTGTACCGGAAGATGGGCAGCACGAAAGACGCGGAAGCACTGACAAAGCGAGGCGTCATGAACAGCTTGTTGACGGCTGCCGGGGAAGGGGATGAGGCTGCCGTGAAAGCCGCGCTTGAAGCGGGAGCGGATGTGAATGTTCGACAGGTTTCCAGAGGCGAGAAGGGGAATTCCCCGCTGCATCTTGCCGCGAAAAGGGGCCAACTCCAGATCGTTCAGCTGCTCATAAAAAATGGGGCCGTGGTGGATGCGAGGAACAACGACATGGATACGCCTCTGCTGCTGGCCGCAGCAAATAACGGGACGCTTGAGGTGGTGAAGTATCTCGTGGAACACGGCGCAGATATCCAGGCAAAGAACAACTATGGATCAACTCCTCTTGAGATTGCTAGATACAGGTATGAAGAATACATGCAGAATCTGAAGAGAAAACTGCAGGGAAGAAACAGTCATGAAGTGTTCGGCAGAATTATAAAATTCAAGGGAGTAACGTTCGGCAACGTGGGCCGAAACTTTGGGGTGGGCAAGACCGCAGAAAAATGCACCCTCGTGATAAACGGAAAACCGACTGAAATACCGGTTGGAACACGGTTGAACGAGAGCGGCTTTGCCGCGATTGTTTTCCCTGTTGATACTGCGTTAAACGTCGGCGTTAACAAGATCCTCTTCGCAAAAGATGAAAAGATCGAGGTTTCCTATAATGCAAAGACCGGAAACATAACAACTAAAAAAGGCGCATTGGCCAAAGACATGACACTCATGGTCAACAATCTCAGAATACCTTTCGGTGCCAAACGGTTTGGTCCGGAGCGTGCGCGCCTGCATTTCCATGACAACGGCGCCATCAGCGAGGGGTATGTGAGCGCAAAGGATTTTGTGCTCAAAGTCGGCGTGAATAGAATTACCTTCAAAGGCAATGAAATCATGGAATTTGATAGGGACGGCAGCATCAGCAAAGGCGTCATGGCGGGTAATGCGGAGTTAAGCGTCGGGAAGAACAAAATGACTTTTCACGGCGGCAAGGGAAGCTTTCTGGCAACCTATCCCAAGGGAAGCATACGCTCGGGAAAGCTGGCGTGGGATGTACCCTTGCTGGTGGGAAGCAAAACCATTGTTTTCCAAAAAGTTGGGACTATTTCATTTTTTGAAGATGGAAGTGTCGAATCCGGTACGGTGAACGAGGAAATAGCTGTGACAGTAGAAGGTCAGAATAAAATTCTGGAAAAGCAGAAAGTGTACTTTAAACATGACGGCAGCATAGATATGATTTATGACGGCTATACATGGTCCGGGGAAGGAGCGGTTAAATCCAAAGCACGAAGCAAATCCAATTTGTTCCGCACATAGTGTGCGTAATCAGTGCGCTGGTATTTGTCTATTCAGTGCTGGAGTATTCTGGAGCCTCAATGCCCTATCCGGACCCGACGCCGGAAATGCTTGTCAGGCAGGAGGCTGAGCTGCAATCCTGTGCAGAGCGGATAAATTGGGGAGGTTGGATTTTTGTTGTCAGCTTCTCACTGCTGTTGTTCGGGTTTTTCCGGCGGAAAAGACAGAAATGCTGATTTCCCCTGGCATTGCGGGACAAAGAGAGAAAAAGATGATCGAAAAAACAAGATGGGACGGACTTATTCAGCGCCTGACCGGAACACAGCCGCTGGGTGAATCATTCGACAGAATTTTTTCCGCATATTCCGAGCCCCACCGGCATTATCATAATTTTGTGCATATTGAGCATTGTCTTGAGGAGTTTGACGCGGTTAAACAGCTATGTGAATCTCCTGACGAGGTCGAGTTTGCAATCTGGCTTCATGACGTGAGCTATGATCCGCATGCATCAGACAATGAAGAAATGAGTGCACTCTATGCAAGGGAACTTCTGGTTGAGCTTGACTGCTCGGAAAGTACGGCATGTCATGTGGGCGATCTGATTCTGATAACCAGGCACGATCAACCACCTCTGACTCAGGACGCTAAAATCATGGTGGATATTGATATTTCAATTCTTGGACAGCCAGCTCACCTTTTTGCTGTCTACGAAAAAAGCATCCGTGCCGAATATTCCTGGGTTCCGGAAGAAGGGTACAGAACAGGGCGAGCGAAAATACTCCGGAGCTTCCTCGATAAAAAATCCATCTATTACACGGACAGATTCGAGATGCTCTATGGCAGTCAAGCAAGGACCAACCTGATAAAGGCGCTGGTTGCTCTGGAGCATGCAGCTGGCGCTAACGAACAGCAACGGCTAAATTGATCGCAGCTTTTGCACGGCTTGGGTTTGCGCCCTCTTTGATTGAGATTTTCAGCAAGTACCGTAAGGAGTTTCAAAGGAGATGAAAAAATATTTTCTTGCCATGATCAGCCCACGCGCTTCACGCGAGCTCGCACTGAATCAAACCATGCTCACTGCCATAGCAGTCAACGCCATTAGCGGAGCCCTCATGGCGACAATATATCTCTTGCCCTTGCTGAATATACTCTCTCTCCAGCTTATGTTACTACTAGCTGTTCTGTTCGGTCCCTTCACCAGCTTGATCATTTCATCAGTCTATCCAGGGATCGAGTTATGGACTGGTCAAAAAATGGGTGGCAAAGCATCATTTGTTGATCTTTATCGCATTTTTGCCTGGTCGTTTTTGCCGGTCGGCTTAGCAAGTATAACAACCTGGCTGATGGTCAGCCTGGCGTTTGCGAAGTCCGAAAATACGCCTCATTTAATCATATATGCCCCGCTTCTGATTATCTTCTGCTTTGCAAGCAGAATCTATTGTTCAAATGTAATTGCTAGTCAGCGCCTTTCAAAAACAAAAGGCGCAGTGAGCATGCTCATTACGTTCGTAATCTTTGTATTTATACCAAGTTGGATAGTCCTGGTATTTGCCGGCATCAAAAATATAGCCATGAAGTACCGTTCAAAATATTGCAGCAATAAAGACAACAGGGGTGAAATTGCGTCGACCGGCGTCAGTCGAGTAGCAATCGTATTAGTTCTGTTCTATGCGGCGTTGTTTTCCTGGATTGTACTCTATGATGAAAAGCCCGATCCGCTGGTTTCAAAAGCGCTAGCCACGCCCCTTCCCGATATTTTTCAGCCGGATAATGCCTGGTTGGCATTCCTTGGCTTTATCTCACCGGAGGGAGGTCCGCCATTTATCAAGGAAGAAGAGATGCTGCGCACTATCAAGGCGGCTATGCTTAAGGGTGACGAAAAAGCATTATTTGAAGGCGAATTTGCAAAACAGAATAAGGTACGTTTATCCTTCCAGGGGGAGCTCCCTGAAATTTATGCAAAAAAAGACAATGGGCTCTGGGAATATGTGGCGCAGCACAAAAACGAAGTCAACCAGCTTCTCCGGGATAATAAAGAGCTGCTTGAAAGATACGGCAAACTTTACAGTTTTGATCACTATGTTGAGCCTATGGAATTCGGTTTATACGCACCAGTTCCGAGTTTTTCACCTATTGTTAAAATACAGAAACTGAAACTCATGCAAATGGCGAGAGTCGCGCAACAGGGCAATTTGCATGATGCATTAATTGCGGTGCAAAAAGATGCCGAATTTTGGCGATTTATCGCCAGAGACTCAAAAACGCTGATAGCAAAACTTTTTTCCATGTCCATGTTGAGCATGGACATAAAGTTTGTTGCAGAACTTGGCGCGCATTGCCACTTGACAGTAAATGAGTGGCAGGCAGTTCAGGCGATACTCAAGCCATTTGATCAAGGTGAGGCATCATTAAAAACCACATTATATGGCGAAGCATGCAGCTATATGCATGGCATTGAAGCCATTTTCCGAAGCGCAAATAAAGATCCTTTTATGGTCTCGTTGTTGTTAAAACCAAATACTACAAGATCAAGGATGTATTCTTCCCTCGAAAAAGATATAGATCTGTCGGAAATGACGCCACAGAAGTTTGCTTCCGAGGTTGCAAGGGAAAAACCAGCCAATCATCCGATCACTGATTTTTCTTTCATCTATAACCCTGTCGGAGAGATCCTCGCTTCAATAGCTAAGCCAAATACATCGGCCTATATAGAAAAAGGGCATAACCTTGAAGGTTTACGAAGGCTGGCAATGCTGAAAGTCCTGGCAAACATGGAAAACATTGCTCCGGAGAACATGCAGCAATTTCTTGATGCTCATAAAGGCGGTTATGGCAACCCGTATACAGGAGCTCCAATGAACTGGGATGGGCAAAAGAGAAGGATCGATTTCATTCAATTGCGAGACGAAAAGTCTGTGGAAGTTTTTCTGTAACTGAATTTGGAGTACAACAAGAGGATCACGTCTCCATTCTTCATATGATCTCAACGGAGACGCACTGCTCCGGTGATGACTGGATACTATGACAAGGAGAATTCAGATGATCAGTCACGGAACGAGAGTAAAGCTCTTTTTAGCGGTAATGGCGGTATTTCTGACATTCCCCGTACCATCGTCCGCGGCGGAAAAAATTTGGGGGTCTTATGAAAACGAGATCGATGGCGACAGGGTTTCGCTTTCCATCCGGCCGAGCGGCGGTGATGAAAACAGCCGCAGGGCAGTGATCATCTTCCATCTGCTCGAAAAAGACGGCAACGACCTGGAAATAGACGCAGCGGGAACGGTCAAGGGGCAGACGGCTATCCTGTATTCCTATCATTATCGACTTACCGTGACCATTCGGGGCGACAAGGCTGATTTTCTGGTCGAGGAATCGTGCGGTGGCCACCGCTTCTATGACGGTTACGGCTATTACAACGAAACGTGCAGACTCGGTTCGTACAAGTCGCTGGCGAAACTCTCCAAGGGGTTGAAAAAGCTATAAGGAGCCACACGATATGAAATGTGTAACAAGAAGCGCTTTCATCGTCTGTGCAGTCTCCGCCATGCTGCTGTCTGTCGCGGCACCGTTCCCGGCAGGTGGTGATGACTGCAGCGGATACTTTAATGCCATCACGAGCTGGATTGAACGGGCTCACGACAATAATGGCAAGTGCCACATGGAAAACGTGCCGGATGACAGTGAGTATCCGGACCATTCGATCCCCTACAAGCTTCGCAATGGCAGGGAACTCTGTCCCAGACATCGTTATCAGATGGACTGGGAATATCTCTGGAAAAACGGCAGACGCATTTCGGGTGTCTACTACCTTGGGTCAACGTCGCGAATGACCCTGGCTTTCAAGGAGTCGTTCCTACCCGACGGACCGGTTCGGATTTTCCGCGATGAAAAGCTCTTCTGCGAGGTGCCGATCAACGGAAAAGGGAAACCCGATGGCATCATCAGGGAGTTTTCCCCGGCAGGGAAGCTGACCCATGGTTTTCGTATGGCCGACGGCAAACGGGAAGGAAGCTTTGTCAAGTTCGATGAAGTCGGCAGGCTCCACTCTTTTGCTTGCGGGGATAAATCCGTTTTTGATGGTGATGCGGAACGGTGCGGCTTTAACGGCAAACCGGCGGTCGTGAAGCTGCCGAATGGCAGGACATTAACCCACCTCAAGGGAAAGCTGACCATGGAAGAATCCGTTAATTCCAACGGCGCTAGAACCGTGAAGAAATATGCATTTTCCGACAAGGGAACTGAAACAGTACTGATTACGGAGTATTTCAAAAACGGCAATCTCTACCAGAGTTTTTCGAAAAGGGATGGAAACCTCGACGGCAAATTCAGGGAACTCTACGAGGATGGGTCTACGGCCGAGGAAGGCATTGCCGAACAGGGCCGGATCATCGAAATCAGGAAATTCTTCCGCAACGGCAAACCAAAGCTGGAGGCCCGACTCAACAAGACGGGGGACCTGTGCGAAGCCAGGATATTCACACCGGAAGGAATGCCTGATAGAGAGGGCACCTTCAAGTCATCTCGCAAATCGGTTGCCTGGGTTGTGCCGCACGGGAAGGTGCGCAACTACTTCCATGACGGCACCCTGCTCGACGAGGGAAAGTACCTCGACGGTTCCCGCGACGGCAGTCATACCTATTATCTGAAAGAAGGCAAAAAGGAAGAGATCGATTATGTGAAGGGGAAACCGCTAAGGGTTCGCGAGTTTGATGACAAGGGCGTGCTGGTGAAGGAATCCGAAATTTACGAAGATGGTTCGAAACGGACAATCAGAGACCATTAGGAATGCACGGATGTACCGAATACATGGTGGCCAAAATTGACAGTTCCTCTCATAAATGAAAAGAGCAAATCAGATATGAACACTTTTTATAAATCATTTTTTGCTTCGTCAATACTATTCCTGGTTTTCGCGCCTTGTGCGTTTGGGATGTGGTTTTACATATTTGTTTACAGTCTGCACAATGTCTGGGAGAACTTGAACTCGCCGTATGGCGAGATGCTCGGCTGGGCAATGATGCTTTTCGCTCTAGTCACCAGTTTAGTGTTGTATTTCCTGATGCTTGCGAAGCTACTCGCGTGGCTTGTGCCCGTGAAGGACAAAGACCTGAAACTTTATCTTTTCCTTTCCGGATTTGTCACCTTGGCGCTTGCCGTCATAGCGCTGAGTGTCTTCATAAATAGTCTTTGTTTTATGTGGTAGAGAGAATGCCGCTGGGGTTAGCCTGAGTGAACCGCAGTAATTTTTTTGCCAAGCGTATGACGTAGAACATAAACTGGCAGGGGTTGACCCGGCGTTTTCCTGGTACTCTCGACCATCGAAAAAATGGTGGAGATCCCCGGTGAGGGATTTGTGCCCAAGGTTCTCAAACTCATTGGGCCAGCAGCGTCCTCTACCTGATTGCCACGTACGGCGCAGCTCTCTATGCCAAACATCTCATAAGCTGATTCCGGAGTGAAGCTATGCAGCTCATCAACAGTACGGCATTTCCCGCGCTTGCCTTTCAATCGACCGATCAGCATGGGCAGTCGTTTCACGTCGTGGTTATGCGCGCCACTTTCGAGATACAAGCCGACGGCACGCTCGAACCTTCCCCCGAGCATGAGCCGATTGTTCTGACTGATGAGTATTTCGGCGAAATGAACAAAAGCAGTGTCCGGCAGGAAAGCGACCTGGTGCACTTCAAACCGAAGTGCGATGTGATTGTCAATGCCACCGCCTATGCTCCGGGAGGAGTGGCATCGTTAGGATTCGTGGCCGGCGTCAAAATAAACGGCCCACCCCACGATAACGGTGTTGCCGGGCCTCTGATCCTGGAGAAAAAACTCCTCGTCACCGGACCGCGCTTCTGGGAGAAAGGACTGTTGGGAAAGTGGACCCTCAATTCGCCAACCACACCCATCAGCTCATTACCAATCCGCTATGATTATGCTTTTGGCGGGGAGTGCCGGGTCGAAATCGACGATCCCAACGGCAGTCGGATCAAAACGGAATTCCGCCTTAGCCCGGAACAGCGCAGCTGTCATCCCGACGGTCAGGATTTGGCCCCGCTTGCCCATGCCAGCTGTGAAAACAATCCGCTGGGTATAGGATTCGCTGAGGAATGGTACCTGAAAGCTACGAAAAGGAAAACAATTCCGGCGCCACAGATCGATGACCCGAAAAATCCCGCCTCATTTTTCGGCAACAACTACCCACCCCAGGGGTTCGGCGTCATCACCAAGGCTTGGAGGCAGCGCCTGGAGCTGGCCGGGACCTACGACGACGCCTGGCTCGAAACACGCTGGCCCGACCTCCCCGAGGATTTCGAGCTGTCGTATTGGAACGGCGCACATCCTGATATGCAGGTTCCCTACCTTAACGGGGACGAGGAGATCACGCTTACCAATCTGACGCCTGGGGGCCTGCTCAACTTTACCCTGCCGGGTGATCCGCCGGTTGTGACTGTTGGTTTTGAAAGTGGCCAGACCGCCACTGTTCCGGCGAAGCTTGATACGCTTATTATTGATCCGGATTTGCTGAAAGCCAGCCTTGTTTGGCGTGTCGTCATGCCGACTATTCCGGAAATTCTCCTGATGGAAATTGGAGATGTTCCTTGAATTTGACGATAAGAAACCCCCGGCGGGATCAGCCTGCCGGGGGTTTCTGTTACTTCTTTAAAATTGCTACGCCACAAAGCCATGTCAGGCCGGTTTTCATGATACCGGCGCACTACCTGCCAGGCTCTTCTCAACCACCTCGTACACATCGCGGGGCAGCTCGGACAAGGCCTGAATTCTTCGCAGTTCCTGGAGCATGAGGGTCTGGCGAGCGATATCGTAACGCTTCCAGCGGGTTAGCGGCGTCAGGAGCCGGGCTGCAACCTGCGGGTTGACCGGGATGAGGCGCAGCATCTGCTCGCCGAAGAAGTGGTAGCCGGAGCCGTTCGCATCGTGGAAACGGACCTGGTTTGCCTGGGAAAAGACCCCGACCAGCGAACGAAAGCGGTTTGGATTGCTGAGTTCGAAGGCGGGATGCCCCAGCAGTCTCTTCACTTCGTCAAGGGCATTGGGCAGGGTAGCGGAAGCCTGCACCGAAAACCATTTGTCCACCACCTGGCGGTCGTCTTGCCACTTTGCGTAGAATTCAGCCAATGCCATGCTTCGTTCCGGGCAGTCGCAGGAGGCCAGCGGGACGAGGGCGCCCATGACATCGGTCATGTTATCCGCCTCCCGGCATTGACGCAGGCAGCGCGCTGCCATCTCCGGATCGTTCCCTGCCAGCAGATAGGCCAGGCAGAGATTAGCCAGCCGCCGGTCTCCGGCCCGGCCGTCATCCACGGCATAGGGGGTAGTGCTGCGGCACTCCTCCATGACCGAGAGGAACTCCGAACGTAACTGCCCGGCGAGACCCCGTCGGACAAACTGGCGAGCCTGGTGGATGGCGGTCGGATCGACCACTGTCATCATCTCGGCCAGGTACGACTCGGAGGGAAGGGTAAGTGCCTCGGCCAGGAACGCCCGGTCCTTTTCCCCGCTGGTCAGGCTTGCCCGGAAGGCGGTAACGAAGCCGGGATCGAGCTGCAGGTCCCGACCCGACTGCAGGTCTGCCACCAAGCCGAGGATAAGTTGGACAGCCAGCTGCTGGCCCGCCTCCCAGCGGCAGAAAGGATCCTTTTCGTGGGCCATGAGAAGCACCAGATCGTCGTGGCGATACGGATAGGAGAGGCGAACCGGTGCGGAGAAAGTCCGCAGCAGCGCCGGAATTGGCTCTTCGCTGAGTCCGGTGAAGACAAAGATCTTCTCTGCCGTCGTCACTTCCAGGACACGGTTGGTCGGTCCGGTAACTGTTTCGCCAACTAGGGTACAGTGAAGTTCCCGGCCGTTCCGATCCAGCAGGCCGATTGCCAGGGGAAGGTGGAACGGTTTCTTGTCCGCTTGTCCCGGAGTTGGCGGACATTGCTGCCGGACCGTGAGGGTGAAGGTGCCGCTATTCTGATCGAAGCTGCCGCCACTATCCAGCCGCGGGGTGCCGGCCTGTTCGTACCAGAGACGGAACTGTTTCAGGTCTTTTCCTGAGGCGTCTTCCATGGCGCGGACAAAGTCCTCCACCGTGACCGCCTGGCCGTCGTGACGCTGGAAATAGAGATCCGTCCCCTTGCGGAAGGCTTCGACCCCCAGCATGGTATGCATCATGCGGATGACCTCGGAGCCCTTGTGATAAACGGTCATGGTGTAGAAGTTGTTGATCTCCATGTAGGCGTCAGGTCTGACCGGGTGGGCCATCGGACCGCCGTCCTCGGCGAATTGGTGGGTACGAAGCATGCGGACGTCGCTGATGCGCTTTACCCCCCGCGATTCCATATCGGCGGAGAATTCCTGGTCGCGGAAGATGGTCAGCCCCTCCTTGAGGGAGAGCTGGAACCAGTCGCGGCAGGTGACCCGGTTGCCGGTCCAATTGTGGAAGTACTCATGGCCGACCACCTCTTCGATGGCATGGAAGTCGTCGTCGGTGGCGGTTTCCGGGCTGGCAAGCACGTAGCGGGAATTGAAGATATTGAGCCCCTTGTTCTCCATGGCACCCATGTTGAAGTCGTCCACCGCCACGATCATGAACAGATCCAGATCGTACTCCCGGCCGAACTTTTCCTCGTCCCAGCGCATGGCTTTTTGCAGGGAGCGAAGGGCATGGCCGCATTTGTCGCGGTTTTTCTCCTGAACGTAGATGCGCAGGGTCACCACACGTCCTGAACAGGTGGTGAAGCTTCCTTCGGTGCAGACCAGGTCTCCGGCCACCAGGGCAAAGAGGTAGCAGGGCTTGGGGAAAGGATCATGCCAGACGGCAAAATGGTTGCCATCAGGAAGGTCCCCGCTTTCCAGCAAATTGCCGTTGGCAAGGAGCAACGGATACTTGCTCCGGTCAGCAACGATGGTGACGGTATATACCGCAAGCACGTCAGGCCGGTCCGGGAAATAGGTAATGGCGCGGAAACCCTCGGCCTCGCACTGGGTACAGAACATGCCATTGGAACGGTAGAGGCCTTCCAGGAAGGTGTTGTCCTGGGGACGGATTTCGGTGGTAACCTCCAGGGAGAAGGCGGCAGGGACATCAGAAACGGTCAGGCTTTCCTTGTCCACCGAATAGCGGCCGCTGGTGAGAGGCGTTCCATCGAGCGCGAGGCCTGTCAGCGCAAGGCGGTTACCGTCCAGCCGGAGTGGCCGCACTCCCTGTGCGGTATCATAATTTGCCCTGACGGAAAGGCGGGAATGGACCCGGGTGGTTTCTTCGCCCAGTTCGAAACGGAGATCGATGGTATCAACGAGATAGTCGGGCGGCGTATAGTCTTTGCGATAGATGGTGGCATGGGGTGCTTCGGTCATGGGTGCCTCGCGGTTTTTTTACGTAAATGTATATCAGAAGATCAGGGTTTTGTAGGGGCAAACCTTGTGTTTGCCCTTTCAATGGGCGATCACGAGGATCGCCCCTACGCGTTTCTGGCAAAATATCAGGCATTATGTGACAGGCGGCAGATACCTGCACTGCCAGCGAACGAAAAAGGGCGGGTTTGAAACCCGCCCCTACGGTATTTTACGTAATCATGTACAAATTGCAACTCACCGGTTCCTATTTCGGAACCTTCTCCCAGTCTTTCAGGAACTTCTCGATGCCGATATCGGTCAGCGGGTGCTTGGATAGCTGGGCGATGACCGAGAAAGGGATAGTGGCGATGTCGGCGCCGATCAGGGCGGAGTTCAGGACATGGATCGGGTTGCGGACGCTGGCCACGATAATCTCCGCCTCGTAGCCGTAGTTGTCGAAGATGGTGCGGATTTCTTCGACGATTCCCATGCCGTCCTGGGAGATGTCGTCGAGACGGCCCACAAAGGGGGAGACGTAGGATGCGCCGGCTTTTGCTGCCAACAGTGCCTGGAGGGAGGAGAAGATCAGCGTGACATTGGTTTTGATCCCTTTGCCATGGAGAGCTTT
>Ga0351902_1074_pt1 | contig 23674 bp, 26 predicted proteins | sample BONcelHT113001D5_FD_205828 | JGI IMG/M metagenome (GOLD analysis project Ga0351902, IMG submission 205828) | Enriched cells from coal bed in the Powder River Basin, Montana, United States - BONCAT cells T11 rep1 HSBNCT.T11.300.1.D5 ...
CTTTAATGCGATATAATTTTTTGGAGGAAGAATTATGTATGAAACTCTAACCTATTCTGGTGGTGTTCACAAAAATGAAGAAATAAAGGAGCTTATTGAGGATATGGGGGGTTTTGTACTTCAAGAAAATATTCTGCAGATGGATCTTATTCTTACATTAGCAGTACCTATTGAAGATGTTGAAAAAGTTAAAGAAAAAGCCAAAGAGCTCAGGGGAAAAATAAAAGTAGCCCCAATGGCGGGAACTGAAATTGCTATTGTATCTCCAACTCTTGCTCGCCACCATCTTCCTCACTCTGCCTGTGATATTTCAGAATATCTGCGTCGTTTTGGTGCTAAAGACAATATGATTGGGCTGGCTAGAGGGGCAGGTAAAGGAATTTCAGGAATAGAAGAAGATGAAAAAAGGTTAATAGAAGAACATGATATGGCAGTGTTTGCTTTAGGAAGTTTTCATCAATGTATAAAAGATAAAACACATCTTTTTGATGATATTAATGTTCCGGTAGTAGTTACGGGTGCTCCCGAAATAGACATTAAAGATCTCCCTGGCGCTGATGCATATGTAAGTGGATTGGGCAGAATTCCTCGCCGTCTTAAACGTGGAGAAGATATAAGGGCTCTTAAAAAACTTGCTAATGTAGTAGAGAACATTCTTGACCTTCGAAGAAGAGAAATGGCACAAGATCCCCCACTTGTCCCATCTATTCTGGTTAAAACGGAAATTGAAAATCAGGTTTTGGCCATTGAGGATGTGTATTCTCCAACCCCAGTAACTAGTCAACTGGATGGGGTGAGGGTGAAATTGAATTATGATGAATATAATGAAGATATTAGTCATGTTAAGATAAATAATTATTTATTGGGAGATATATCTGAAATAACTCGATCTAAAATGTATAACTACACGTTGGTAAAACTTTTAAGCGAAAGTTCAATAATTTAATTAATAATTTAAATGCATACATTCTATAAAATCTTTAGTTCAATATTAATATCAATTTAAACAGGAATTAATGATATCATGGAAAAATTAAGAATTTTACAACTCACCTTATTCGCTTCTTTCTTTTCTATGGGATATCTGGCTTTAAATTACCTAGTTTTCACCAGTCTGGCCAGTTTTTTAGGGGGAATTAATAGTAATTATATATATTTTTTTATTGGTATTGTTTCAGTATCATTTCCTGTTTCCATGATAATTGAACAAAAATCCTCCAGTGCGTTATCAAGGCTTTTTTATATGTTTTCCACTACGTGGATGGGAATAACTCTTTATTTTTTATGGGCAATAATCATTATACGAATAATACAAATATTAATCCCTATTCCTCTGGAAATGGCTGGTTTAGTTATTATTGGATTAGTGTCTATAATAAGCGTATATTCACTAATTAATGCACATAATATATTTGAAAAAAAAGTAACCATACCCCTTAAAAACTTAAAGCATCCTCTTAGATTAGTACAACTTTCCGATGTTCATATAGGTTCTGTAAGAAATTCCGGATTTTTAAAGAGAGTTGTTAGTAAGATTGAAAAGATTAATCCAGATGCGGTTTTAATAACTGGGGATCTGGCTGATGGTAGTTCTACCATAAACGAAAATAGCTTTTATCCATTTAAACAGCTTAAAATGCCTATATTTTTCACATCGGGTAATCATGATGGATACTCTGGAATAGAAAATGTCTTCAAGGCTTTAAAAAATGCTTCTATCCATGTTTTACATAATGAAATGGCAGAATTTAAGGACATCCAGATTGTTGGGGTATCTTACTCAATGAAAAATGAAAATTTAAAAAATGCTATTGGTGATATAAAATTTGATCACGAAAAACCATCTGTTTTAATGTATCATTTGCCTTCGGAATGGGATGCAGCACGTGAAAACGGGATCAATATTCAATTATCTGGCCACACTCACCATGGGCAATTTTATCCTTTTAATTTGATTGTAAAATTAATGTTTCCCTATTTAGGAGGATTATATCAAAAAGAAAACGACTATTTATATGTTTCATCTGGCACTGGAACATGGGGCCCACCTATGAGACTGGGGTCTCGTAATGAGATTACATTAATCGAATTAAAAAGGAAATATTAATTATTGAATTCTATATTTTCTAATAAAAAAAATAAAAAATAGATTGTTAATTATCAGTTAACATGTATGTATTATTGTCTCTTTTGCATACCAAAAAAGTTTATAGCACTAACCAAATCTCTGAAAGCTTCTATTTCCTTTTCAATTACTTCTTCTCGGGTAAGTGTGCTACTCATTTCTCCATCAACCGTGAGTTTATCTGGTCCACGAGCCACTAAACGGTCTACTCCATCTTTACTCAATATTTTTTGTGCTTCAGCATCGTGCACAAAAGATCTACCTGGCAGGATGACTGTTTCTTTAAGTTCTGTTAAATCAGCATTTTTTAGATCTTCCATGGTTATAAGACAACCAATATCCTTTTCCACCGCATAAACATTAACTTTATCTCCTGCATCAAGGTTATCGATTATGCGCTGAATATGTGGTGCAGCAATTCTACTGGTAAGAATGGTGGCTTCTCCAGTTATTTCGGGTATAAACTGTAAAAATACTTTATTTTTGTCTAAAGATATTGCAAAAGGCGCTTCTGTTTCAGGATCACAAACTGGGGTTCCAGTAACTCTTAAATCAAATTCCTGGTTAATTTCCCGCACCAATGCTTCAAATTCTTGAATGGTGTGTGGTTCAATATCTTTAATAATAGGTTCATTACCCAATATAAGTCCCTGATGTGTGTAATTTGCAAATCTCATTAATATAAGTGCGTTAGCACCCCAATTTTCTAATTTAATGCAAGTTTCCGTTAAAACATCACCATCATTAACTCCAGGTATGATTACTGCAGCCGCATGAACGTCACAACTTTCTGAAAATCTTTTAAATGCATTTAACGATACTTCAGGATTTGGATCAGACATCCATCTTTTTCTCAGCTGGGTATCTGTGGCAAATAATGTGAAAGTTATTTCATCCACTCCATGATTTATTAGGTTAGATGCCATTTCAACATCGTCTATTCCTTTTCCACTGGTATAACCCAGGTGCATAGGTATATCAAACTGATTAAATGTGGCAGTTAATTCTTCAAGTTGAGGATAACAACTTACATCTCCACCGCCACTAATATTTATTTTAAGATTTTTATCCTGAAACTCTCCCATCATTAATGTGTTCTGAACCATACTGGCTACAACATATGGCGGTATAAAATCGTTTTTTGTTTCGGCTACTCCATCACTGCAGGTTTCACATCCTATTGTGTTCGGTGAACAATTTTTACAACCTAAAGGTGAAAAATCTTTCACTTTTCGAAAATAACAGTATTTACAGAATCCTCGGCAGTCTTTTCCAGGAATACCACCCACATCAGCTATTATTTGCATGATTCATTTTTGGGCTTTATTAAAATAAATAACTTTGTATTTAATTTCTCGATAAAAAATTCATTTTAGTTTTATTCTTATTTAAAAATAGGTATAACTCTATAAATATCTTTAAAATCTTTAAAAGTTCAAATTATAAACTAATTAACTTAAATAAATAAAAATAAATATTCTTTTATTAATTTAATCAAAATTAATTAATAATAATTTAAAATATCTAAAAAATATTCAATCATAAGATTTTAAAAAAAGTATTAATGCTCAGATGAGTTAAACCGTATCAAAAGTAAAAGTTTACTACATATAAATCTTTCTACTTGAGTCAGAAAGAAAGTTTAATACTATATTTGAAATAAATTGAGGTCCGTATACTAATTAAAGTGTTAAATGCACTTCCGCTAAAGCAAACTTTTTTTAAAATGCATCAAGATGCAGTTGCTTTGGGAGGCAGTATACAAATTTAATTGTTAGGAGGGAAAAAATGGCGAAGTTTGATGATAAGATCGACTTGTACGATGATAGGGGTAACCTCGTCGAAGAACAAGTACCACTAGAAGCTCTAAGTCCACTACGTAACCCAGCTATTAAAAGTATTGTTCAAGGTATTAAAAGAACAGTAGCTGTGAACTTAGAAGGTATAGAAAACGCCTTAAAGGCCGCCAAAGTTGGTGGACCTGCCTGTAAGATATTGGGTAGGGAAATGGATCTTGATATCGTGGCTAATGCAGAATCAATTGCTGCTGCCGCTAAAGACATGATCCAAGTAACTGAAGGTGACGACACCAAGGTAGAATTACTTTCTGGTGGAAAGAAAGCTTTAGTACAATTACCAAGTGCTAGATTTGAAGCTGCTGCAGAATACTCTGCTGCTCCATTAGTTACGGCAAATGCGTTTGTTCAAGCGTTAATCAACCAGTTTGATATCAACATGTACGATGCAAACATGATTAAGGCAGCCGTTCTGGGAAGATACCCACAATCTGTAGAATACATGGGTGCTAACATTGCTACCATGCTCGATATTCCACAGAAATTGGAAGGTCCTGGATACGCCCTAAGAAACATCATGGTGAACCACGTGGTTGCTACCACTTTGAAAAACACTATGCAGTCTGCTGCTCTATCAAGTATATTAGAACAAGCAGCTATGTTCGAAATGGGTGATGCTGTAGGAGCATTTGAAAGAATGCACTTATTAGGATTAGCTTACCAAGGTATGAACGCTGATAACATAGTATATGACTTGGTCAAATCTAATGGTGCCGAAGGTACTGTAGGATCTGTAATTGCAGACGTTGTTGACAGAGCTGCTGCAGATAAAGTTATTGGTGTAGAAAAAGATCTAAACGGATTCAAAGTATATGGAACCGACGACTTAGCTAAATGGAACGCTTATGCTGCAGCTGGTGTAATGGCCGCTACAATGGTAAACCAAGGTGCTGCTCGTGCTGCTCAAGGTGTATCATCCACTCTATTATACTACAACGATTCACTTGAATTCGAAACAGGATTACCAAGCGTAGACTTCGGTAGAACTGAAGGTGTAGCTGTAGGATTCTCTTTCTTCAGTCACTCTATCTACGGTGGTGGAGGCCCTGGTATCTTTAACGGAAACCACATCGTGACAAGACACAGTAAAGGATTTGCTATACCGTGCGTAGCCGCTGCAATGGCTCTTGACGCAGGTACTCAGATGTTCTCCCCTGAAGCAACTTCTGGACTAATCAAAGAAGTGTTCAGCCAAGTGGACGAATTCCGAGAACCACTTAAATATGTCGTTGAGGCAGCTGCCGACATAAAAGGCGACATTTAAATAATCTCACTATTTTTGGGAGATACTAACAAATGAATATAATTTTCCCGAAAAGGATTCTAGGAACAGATACAACGGATATACTGACGAATGATCTAAATATTTTTAGTAATATCAAAAGAATGATCATTCAAAGACAAAGACTCCCTCCAGCAAATGCCAATCATATTGACATGATATCTCATGTTAGAGGAGAGAAAAATGAGTTACCCGTTAAAAACCAACGAATGCTTTTGGAAATTGTTGAACTAGAGACTATTACAAAAAAAGAGGTAATTTGATTGATTGGCAAATGCACTCATGTTGTAGACTGTAGAGAAACAATGGGTATGGGTGAAGGAGGCGGTATAGCTCAGAGGGGTACTTTTGCTGAATGTGGTAGTGAAATACTTGCTGTGGCCATGTCCCCTGGAAAGCGTCATATTACTAAACCTGTTTGTGAAATAACTTTTGCTTTAAGAGAAGCAAACTTAATGACCAGTACTCTGGTGTTAAATGCTGGAGCTGGAATTCCTCAAGATGCTCCAAATTCTGGTACAGGTAGTTTATTTGGATTAACTCCAAAAGAAATTGAGCAAATGAAAAGGCATAAGGTTATTGTGGTTCATCTGGGTGGTGTTAAGCATCACATTACTTATAAAGCCCGTTTGATACTGCGAAATGTTGATAAACCATGTGTTATTATTTGCGAATACCCTGTTGATTTTGAGGATTTTGCAAAAATAGGCGTAAAAACACGATTAGTAATGCCCGAAAACCCTAAAACTAAAGGGAAAATAGTTGATATTGTTAGTGGTGTGATAAGAGGAGAAACTTGTCCCCAAGAAAAATTAGATGAGATTATTAGAAAAGTTAAGTTAGCATTAGGAGGTGCATGATATGGCACAATTTTATCCCGGAACTACAAAGGTTGCCCAAAATAGAAGAAACTTCTGTAACCCAGAATATGATTTAGAAAAATTGAGGGAGATCTCTGACGAAGATGTAGTAAAAATCTTAGGTCACAGAGCTCCTGGTGAGGAATATCCTAGCGTCCACCCACCACTAGAAGAAATGGACGAACCAGAAGATGCAATAAGAGAGCTAGTAGAACCTATTGACGGTGCTAAAGCTGGAGACCGGACCCGGTACATCCAGTTTACCGACTCTATGTACTTTGCTCCTGCACAACCATTCACCCGATCTCGAGCTTACGTAAGCCGATACCGAGGTGCAGATGCAGGTACTCTATCTGGACGACAGATTATCGAAATCAGAGAAAGAGATTTGGAAAAAATATCCAAAGAACTACTAGAAACTGAATTCTTTGACCCTGCTAGAACAGGTGTAAGAGGAGCATCAGTACACGGACACTCTTTAAGACTTGACGAAGATGGTATGATGTTTGACATGCTTCGAAGACAAGTCTTTGATAAAGAAACTGGAAAAGTTGAAATGGTTAAGGACCAAATTGGTGTTGAACTCGACGAACCAGTATCTTTAGGTGAACCACTGGACGAAGAGACTTTAATGAACAAAACCACCATATATAGGGTAGATGGAGAAGCCTACAAGGACGACAAAGACGCAGTAGAAGTTCTACACAGAATTCACGTCTTAAGATCCCAAGGTGGATACTGCCCAGAATAATTAGGGGAGGTAATGATTATGGCTGACAAAAAGTTCATAACTGCATTAAAGAAAAAATTTGAAGAATCCCCAGAAGAAAAGAAAACATCTTTCTACAATTTCGGTGGATGGAAACAATCTGAGCGGAAAACTCAGTTTGTTAAAGAAGGTAAGGAAATAGCCGCTAAACGTGGAATACCAATGTACAATCCGGATGTTGGTACTCCATTAGGACAGCGTGCTTTAATGCCATACCAAGTTTCTACCACCGACACTTACGTAGAAGGTGACGATCTTCACTTCGTAAACAACGCTGCTATGCAGCAAATGGCAGACGATATTAAAAGAACCGTAATAGTTGGTTTAAACACTGCCCACAATGTTATAGAAAAAAGGTTAGGTAAAGAAGTTACCCCTGAAACTATTACTCACTACTTGGAAACTGTAAACCACGCAATGCCTGGTGCTGCTGTTGTACAAGAACACATGGTTGAAACTGAACCAGCTTTAGTGGCTGACAGTTACGTAAAAGTTTTCACTGGTAATGATGAAATTGCTTCAGAAATTGACCCAGCTTTCGTTCTTGACATTAACAAAATGTTCCCTGACGACCAAGCTGAAGTACTCAAAGCTGAAGTAGGTGACGGAATTTGGCAAGTTGTTAGAATTCCAACCATAGTTTCAAGAACTTGTGATGGAGCTACCACTTCTCGATGGTCTGCTATGCAAGTAGGTATGTCTATGATTTCTGCCTACAAGCAATGTGCAGGAGAAGCAGCAACTGGTGATTTCGCTTACGCTGCAAAACACGCAGAAGTTATTCACATGGGTACTTACTTACCTGTTAGAAGAGCAAGAGGAGAAAACGAACCTGGTGGAATTCCATTCGGTTACTTAGCTGACATATGTCAATCCTCAAGAGTAAACACAGACGACCCTGTAAGAGTAACTTTAGATGTTGTATCTATGGGTGCAATGTTATACGATCAAATATGGTTAGGATCTTACATGTCTGGTGGAGTAGGATTCACACAATACGCTACCGCGGCGTACACTGACAATGTTCTTGACGACTTCACTTACTACGGTAAAGAGTACGTAGAAGACAAATTCGGTGGATTATGTGAAGCTCCTAATAATATGGAAACTGTACTGGATGTAGGTACTGAAGTAACTTCCTATGCTCTTGAGCAATACGAAGAATACCCAGCTCTACTCGAAACCCAGTTCGGTGGTTCCCAACGTGCTTCTGTTGTTGCTGCCGCTGCCGGATGTTCCACTGCTTTTGCAACTGGAAACGCTCAAACCGGTTTAAGCGCATGGTACTTATCCATGTACTTGCACAAAGAACAACATTCCAGGCTAGGATTCTACGGTTACGATCTGCAAGATCAGTGTGGTGCATCCAACGTATTTTCCATTAGGAACGACGAAGGATTACCTCTTGAATTAAGAGGACCTAACTATCCTAACTACGCAATGAATGTAGGACACCAGGGTGAATACGCAGGTATTGCTCAGGCTCCACACGCTGCTCGAAAAGACGCATTTGTATTTAACCCACTGGTTAAAATTGCATTTGCTGACGACAACTTAGCATTCGACTTCACCCAACCACGGGCTATGTTTGCTAAAGGAGCATTAAGAGAATTTGAACCAGCCGGAGAAAGAGCAATCATCTCTCCAGCGAAATAGGTGTTACGCAAACACCTATTTTTATTTTATTTTAAAAAGAAAATGGAGGAACAAATATGGACCCTATGATAACAGGATTAGGCGTTGTTGCTCTCATGGGAGCGGCTGCAACTATTGCTGGAGCAGCAGAGGATTTAGAATCTGATGTTGGTTCCATGAGTAACCCTAACTCTCAAGTTCAGCTAGCCCCTCAAATGGGACATTTACACAGAATGGTTAACAAGGCCGTTTCTGGTGAACCAGTAGCATATGGTACCTGGTGTGGTATCGCTGGTTCTGTTGCATTTGTACTCTTAGCTTTAAACGCACCCGCAATCATGGCTATTGCCGCAGGTGCATTCATTGCCGCATTAGTGCACACTACATATTCAGTAACATCTCACATGGGAAGGATTGTAAGTCAATCTCAATTTAACCAGCCTTTATTTATGGATGTTGTTGTTCAACATTTAGGACCGATCGCAGGTCACGGATTTATTGTAACATTTTGTATAGTAGGATTATCATATCTCATGACCTTACCAATACAAGGTTTAGGACACCCTTTCCCTCTGCCATTACTGGCCGTGCTATGGGGTATTACTATTGGAGCTATAGGCTCATCTACTGGTGATGTTCATTATGGTGCTGAAAGAGAGTACCAACAATACCCATTTGGTGGAGGTATTCCTGTGGCTATACACGGGGACATTACTACTAAAGCCGAATTAGGTGCCAGAAATTCAATGGATGTTGTAAACTTCTGTGCTAAGTACGGAGGGCCATTAACTGGTTTTGCATTTGGTGCTGTTGTATTTTTTAGTTTCTGGACTACCATTGTCTTCGGGTTAACCGGAGGAGTTATTGCTGGTCTCATTATCGTTTTATTATTGATAATTATGAACAACAGAATTGAAATGTTCGCCAGAAATACTTATGGACCATACAAGAAAGATTAAGGAGGATAAAAGATGGATCCATTAACATTAATTGGAGCTATAACCGTTGGAGGAATCCTTATAGGTGGAGGTGTACACTTCGTACCTGTGGGTGGAGCTCCTGCTGCTATAGCTACAGCAACTGGTGTAGGTACAGGTACTGCAATGTTAGCTTCTGGTGCAGGTTTAACTGGGCTAATAGCGGCCGCTGCTATGACCGGACAATCTCCATTTTTAATAATGGCTGCCGGAGCAGTAGGTTCTATGCTAATGATTGGAATTACCATGCTTGTTGGTAACCTTATCTACGTTTACGGTGTAGGTACAGTACCTGCTTCTGCAAAGGTAACTGTTGACCCTATCACAAGATTAAATCAAGAAAAATTCGTTACTCCCGGTACTGAAGGGCACGGAATACCAACCGTTTGTTATGTAAGCGGTATTATTGGTGGTGCTTTAGGTGGTATTGGTGGAGGATTAATATACTGGGCTCTTAACAGTGCGCTCAATGCATCTGGATTATCTTACGGTGCAGCTGGTGCAGCTGGAGTAGCTGCCATATTGGCAGTAAGTATTTTCTTTATCAATGCAGTTATTGCCTCATATAATATTGGAGGTACCATAGAAGGATTCCACGACCCTAAATTTAAGAGAGTTGGTCGAGGAATTGCAGCTTGTTTAATAGCTTCTTTGGTTATGGGAGCATTATCACTACTATTAATTCAAGGAGGTGTCTTCTAATGTCAGTAGCAGGAGGAGGACCCGCTGGAGCAGCAATTAGTCCTACTAAAACTATGGCTTTAGGTGTCATTGGTGGACTTTTAGGAATTTATGCTTCAACATTAAACCCGGTTCTTGGACCAGTATTTGCATCATTAGGTGCAGTATGTGCCATAATCTGGGGTGCTGACGCTATCAGGAGAGTTGCCAGTTACGGTTTAGGTACTGGTGTACCTTCTATAGGTTACATGTCATTAGCTATCGGTATCATTGGTGCTGTTGGAGGATTAGCCGGATCTTTAATACCTGGAGTACCTGTTATTCTAGGCCCTATATTTGGTTTAGTTTTAGCTATGATTTTAGGGTTAATTGTTGCCTTAATAGGTAAAAAAGTAGTAAAAATGAAAATACCTGTTTTAGAAAGATGCACTACTGAACTTTCAGGAGCCGCTGCTTTATCTGTACTAGGATTTTCTTCAGCAATTGCTGGAACTTATTCCATGCAGCTTATATTACCTACAGTCATATCTACAGGTTTAATTGGACTTCTGTTCATGATGAACACTATGGCTATTCAACACCCATTCAACGCATGTCTGGGGCCAAATGAAAATCAGGTTAGAACTTTAAAACTGGCTACTGCTACAGGATTTCTTTCAATGGCCGTAGTTGGGCTTTTAGCAACTGGAATTTCATTTGCAACCGCAGCATTCCCTTACTGGGCTGGAATTGCCGTAGCATTAATAGGAGCTTTAGGATGGTTAATAGCTATTCGTGCTTACATTAGTGCATCATTCGAAGAAGCTGCATCTGTCAAATGGTCTGGTCTATGGCCTAAAGAAGAGGAGCACTAGGAGGAATCAAAATGGAAATGTTACCTTTAATTAAAGTAGTTCCTGAATACAATTTGGCCCTAGATCCCTCTACTGGTATGTTAGGGGCTGCTCTCGGAAGAGAAATTATAATTCTATCAATGGACGATATAAACACGCAGATAGCATCATTAGAAGCTACAGCAGATGATTTAATGGGCTCATTAGATCCAACAACCGTATCTGAAGGTTCTTATGCGGGCAGGGAAGGAGTATACCTGACCGCCGGTAAATTAACCAATATGGTTTATGGATTTGTATTGGGTCTTGTTCTGCTGGTTGCCATACTGTTATAGGAGGTGTTAATGTGACTGATAAAAAATCACCTGCAGAAGGATGGCCGGTAGTTAATGGGGATTACGTAGTTGGTGATCCTGAAAGCCCTGTTGCTGTTACTACTCTCGCTTCTCACAATGAAGACGTAGCTTTAGACGCAGGAGCTGCTATTGCCGGACCTTGCAAAACTGAAAACTTAGGTATTGAAAAGATGTTGGCCAATATTATTTCAAATCCTAACATCAGATTCTTAGTATTATGTGGATCTGAAGTACAGGGACATATTACTGGTCAAAGTATCGAAGCTCTGCATCAAAATGGTGTAGACCCAGATAAAAGAAGCATAGTCGGCGCTACTGGGGCCATTCCTTACGTTGAAAACATACCTGATGAAGGTATTGAAAGATTCCAGCAACAACTGGAACTTGTTAACATGGTTGACGTGGAAGACGCTGCTTCGATTCAATCAAAAGTGAAAGAGTGTATTGAAAAAGACCCTGGCGCCTTCGAAGAAGAAGCTATGGTAATTGAAGTGGACGAAGGAGACGGGGACGAAGAAGAGGGCGAAGAAGTTAGGCCTGTTGCTCCTGAAACTGCTCTTATCGAAGCTAGAATGAGAAATATCCAGACTCAGATAAAGTTAATTGGTGCTGCCAATAGGACTTTTGCGGGTATGTACAATGGTAAAGTTCAGGGAATTATGGTAGGACTAGCTTTCACCTTAACTCTGGGTATATTACTCTTTATATTATAAGCGGGAGGTTTTCTAAAATGATTATATTATCAAATAAACCAAACGTACGTGGCATTAAAAAAGTCGCTGAAGATGTAAAATATCGAACTCAACTTATCGGCAGAGACGGTAGGCTGTTTGCTGGTTTAATTGCAACTAGAATTAGTGGAATGGCTTTAGGATTTATTTTTGCTTTACTGCTAGTTGGAGTTCCAGCTCTATTAAAAATAATAGGGGTGTTTTAATTGTCTGAAGAAGAAAAAACAACAATACCTCGTGTAATAGTCTCTGCTGACGAATATAACAAAACCAATGAACGATTAGATGATATTGAAGAAAAAGTTGAATTCACTGTTGGTGAATATTCTCAAAGATTAGGTCAACAAATTGGTAGAGATATTGGTATTTTATATGGTATTATAATAGGATTAATAATCCTGTTTGTAACTTACAGACTCTTTGCTATTGGGGCATTTCTGTCCTTATTGGGAATGAGTTAGCATTTGGAGGTTTACGTATGTTTAGGTTTGACAAAGAACAAGTTTTAATAGATGTTGCAGGTGTCGAGGTTGGAGGTCAACCTGGTGAATATCCAACTGTCCTTGCAGGAACTATATTTTATGGCGGACATAAGATTATAAGTGATGAAAAAGCTGGTGTTTTTGACAAAGACAAAGCAGAAGGTCTAATCAAGGACATGGAAGAAATGGCTGATGTAACTGGAAACCCTTGCATTGTCCAAACTTTCGGTGCTACACCAGAAGCCATCGTCAAATACCTGGAATTTGTAGGTGACATTTGTGATGCACCTTTCATGATAGATTCTACTTCAGCTGAAGCCAAAATCGATGGTGCAAAATATGCTCACGATGCTGGATTATCCGAAAGAGCTATCTATAATTCCATAAACATGGCTTCTGAACAAAACGAACTCGACGCTGTTAAAGAAACTGATATTTCTGCGTCCATTGTTTTAGGTTTCAACCCTATGGAACCTGGAGTTGAAGGTAAACTCAACATCTGGGAAAATGGTGGAAGTGTACTGGACAAAGGACTTTTAGAAATGTCTGAAGAATGTGGAATCACCAAACCATTCATGGATGTTGCTATTACTCCACTAGGTCAAGGCGCAGGTCCTGCTTGTCGAACTTCTTTTGCTGTTAAAAGCAAATGGGGTTACCCTGTTGGAAGTGGTATTCACAACGTACCATCAGCATGGGATTGGTTAAGAGGATACAAAAAAGAACACAAAGAAGCATGGCCTGTTTGTGATATTGGTTCCAATATCGTTCAACAAATGGCTGGAGGCGATTTCGTACTATTTGGGCCTATTGAAAACGCTAGAATGGCGTTCCCTGCATGTGCTATGGCTGACATTTTCATAGCAGAAGCAGCTAAAGATATAGGAACTGAATCAGTTGAAAGTCACCCGATCTTCAAACTGATCTAAAAAGGTGTTTTCACCTTATTTTTTTTTTAAATATAAGAATAAGGCTTATTTTTTTATTTTTACATTTCATTTTAAATATTAATTCTATAATACTATCCAAAAATTTATATCATGGAAAAAGGAAACATATTTCCGGTAGTTTTGATAAGTGATATTAGTTAAAATAATTTAATTTATTTTCATCACTGAGTCAATATTTGAAATATTTTGGTGAAAAAATGTTATGGTTGATATTTATAATAATACTAATAATTTCGTTGATTGCAGTTATTAAGTCTGCAGATATTTTTGTGGAAAATTTAGTTGAGATTGGATCTTTTTTAGGCATATCTGAAGTTATTTTGGGAGTAACTGCTGCAGCTATGGGCACATCACTCCCTGAATTTGGTTCAGCTATGATTGCTATTTTAACAGGGAGTCCTGATGTTGGAGTGGGATGTGCTTTGGGAGCCAATATATGGAATATTGGTGGAATATTAGGGATATCTGCACTGGTTACAGGTACCATTACTACCAGAAAAGCTGATATACAAAGAGACGGACTAATGGCTTTTTTAACTGCATTAATTTTATTTATATTTTTATTTATTTTTGGTAATATCAATATATTCGCTGGAATATTACTTATTTTACTTTATATGGCTTATTTATACCATTTAATTAATAGTCAGAAAAAATTTAAAAATGAAAGTATAATAAAATCAAGTGCTAAAAATAAGAATGAATCTGTAAATTTTAGAAAAAAAGTTTTTTTAGTTATATTAAGTATTATATGTTTGGGAATAGGTTGTAGGATACTTGTTTATACTACTGTAGAGCTTTCTATCCTTTTCAGCATACCTGAAATATTTGCCGGAATACTTCTGGCTTTTGGAACCACTGCACCTGAATTTTTTACAGTTATGACTTCTGCTCGGAGAGGCCTAAGCAGCTTAGCTGTTGGAACGGTTTTGGGGAGCAATATATTTAATATTATGATAGGTTTGGGTGTACCTGCATTGCTAGTCACTATACCTGTAGAAAAAATCACGATTTTTTATGATGCACCGGCTCTCTTAATAATAACTTTGACCCTTTTACTGCTTCTTAGGAGAAAATATAAAATTTCTAAAATGGAAAGTTTGGTTTTAGTATTGTTTTATGTAATTTATATAATTTTAAGAATATTCTGGCCTTTTTAGTTTATATAAATTCATGGATTTTAAATGATAAATTTATATATTTAAACTTTTAAATTAAAAAGTAATAATTTGATTTGGCGAATCTACTTAATAAATAAAAATTAAAGTGTTGATGATTTATAAATCATATACATTCAGATATAAAGAAAATAATTTAATTAATCTTAAATAAGCATAATTAATAAATTTTTTTCATATTTAATGGGTTGTAGTGACAAAACCTACAAATTTAAAAAATGAATACTGGTGATATTTTGGAATTAATAATACCTATAGGGGCATTAATATTATCTTTGATTATTGTTATAAAATCTGCTGATGTTTTTGTTGATAACTTGGTGGAAATCGGGGGAGCACTAGGAATATCACAGATAATTTTGGGGGTAACTGCATCAGCCATTGGGACGTCTCTTCCTGAATTTGGTTCAGCTATGATTGCTACTTTATCTGGTAGTAGTGATATCGGGGTTGGATGCGTTATTGGATCCAATATATGGAATATTGCGGGTATTTTGGGGATTACTGCAATAGTCGCAGGAGTTATCAAAACTGATTCAAGTGGATTAATGAGAGATGGTATGGTTACTTTAGGAACTGGTATGATTCTCATATTTTTCATGTTCATGGGTGATGTTGGCAAAATAGCTTCTATAGTGATGATAATGTTATATTCTGTTTATTTATGGCGTTTAATTAAAGCACAAAGCCAATACAATAGTGAAAATAATAGTAATGGCATAATTAAGGATGGAGAAAAAAAATCAAAAATTAGTCGGATAGATAAAAAAAAGTTAGCCATGGTTATAGTAGGCCTTGCTGGATTAATCATAGGGTGTAGGATACTGGTTTATAGTGGGGTGGAACTTGCTAGAATTGCGGGCATACCAGAAATGATCATGGGATTATTTACATTAGCAATCGGTACAAGTATCCCAGAACTTGTAGTTACATTATCTTCTGCAATGAAAGGATTACATGAACTATCCATTGGTACTGTACTGGGTAGTAACACTTTTAACATCCTGATTGGTATCGGGGTACCGGCTTTATTTATATCAATTCCAGTAGAACCTTTATCCTTGGCATTTGATGCTCCAGTCATGATTTTTGTCATTGTACTACTTTTATTACTTATCAAAAAGGGTGGTATGAAATTAAACAGGCGAGCTGGATTTATACTCCTCGCAACCTATATAATTTATGCATTTGTAAGACTATACATATTGGTGTGATAAAATGTATGAGAAGATAATTTTGGCTACTATGGGTGAATACATGGATGAATTGATTGAACACACGGCGGATCTATTACATGGTAGGGATGCTGAAGTCTTATGTGTTTATGTTGTTGAAACATCAGTCCCATTTCTTACCCCTAAAAAGGTTAAAGAAATGATGAAAGATGAGTTAACCAAGAAAGGAAAAGAAATACTGGATGATGTTGGAAAAGCATTTTCCAGTTTAAATTATCCAAATATCAAATTTAGGGGAATAATGTTAGAGGGAAAACCCGCAGAAGAGATTGTTAAAATTGCAGAAGATGAAAAAGCGGATGTTATTGTTCTAGGAACTGGAAAAAGCCTTGTGGATAAACATCTCTTAGGAAGTGTATCTGAAAAGATTGTTCATTATGCTCCATGTACTATTCACCTGGTTCGTAATGTTTAGAACATAACTTTCATTTTTTTTTTAATTTTTTAAATATAATATATTGAATAATAGCTGATTTTTTGAATATTCCTCCAAATTATATTCTATTTTTTAGAATTTTTTCATAAAACTTATATTCTATTTAATTAGACTATGTCATAGAAATTCAATGGTTGATTTAATCACTTAATTTTCGGAGGTACTTCTTTGTCATTTTTAAAAAGGTTACTGGGATTAGGACCAAAGCCAATAATGGCCAAAAGCAGATATATAACTATAGAAGATGCAAAAACATCCCCATTCACCAAAAAAACGGTGGGTTCTGGCTATTCCATGAAGCCTGATGTTTATTATATTGTAGCATCAGTCGAACTGGGAAATACAACCACCAAATGTATTTTAACTGCTACCAATCTCAATACTAGCCATAGTTACCTTTTGGATAAAACTGTGAAAATGACTAGGGATATACGGGCTCCTAAAAAAGGAGAAAAAGTTTTTGGTTCAACTGTTTGGGGTGTTGAACTTACCAAAGAATCTGTATCGGAAATGGTTAAAAAAACTATTTTAGAATCATTAAAACGGGCAAAAGTCGACATAGAAAAAGATCTGGATTTCGTGGTTAGATCTACGGGCGTGACTGCGGGATTTGCGTCTCCTAAGGAAGTAGGACAACTTATAATTGCATTAGCTAATGGATGTCTTGAAGCGGGAATCCCTCCTAGAAAAATGGCTCCTGCAATGACTGTTGATAACTTTCCGGATAGATTAAAAGAATACACTCTCTTGAACAAGGTTATATTTGACGGTGCAGTAGTAAGTGTAATTCCACCTAGTGGTAAAGAAGTTGTAGCAAATGAAATGGAAGGAGAACTTGTTACTGCTGGAATAAAATTGGGGGCCAAGTGGACAAATCTGGATTTCAGAAACCCATGTGTTTCAATGGATTTCGGAACAACACTAGCTGGCCGTATAGTAAATAATGATGAACCATATGCTAAAACCATTGGTAACTTCTGTGGACTTGCAGGGGCTGTTTCTGATGCAATTATTCGTGGAACAGAAAAAGTTGATAAAAGAGGAGGAGCGGCACTAGACCTTTATAGTAGGGATATTCTTAAAAATGCAGACTGGAAAAAGGCATTTATTAATGCTGAGAAGGTTCATGAATTTGTTGATATTAGAAAAGTTCCTGAAGAGAGAGAACGTTTTGGAACCGTCCCGGTAGATCCTCATGCTGCATATAATGCAGGTACAACATTGATTGGTTGTGATGTGGGAACCAATGGGGATAAACTTGATGATTTAACGGGACTGGGACATGAAATATATCAAAATGATGGAATGCATACTTTATTTGCAACCCTTGATTATGTAAGTGCTCTTATTGTTAAAAGGTTGGTTGATGAAGCATTTAATGAAGGGGTGGTTCTGGAAGGATCTGTTCTGGGAGTTACGGGGAGAGCAGGCATTACTGGAAGAAAACCAGAATTTGTCATTGAATACACTAAAGATAAATTTGATAAATGTATTTTTGTTTCTGATGCTTTGGCCATGGGTGCAGCTATAATGGCAAGATGTATGAATTCCATTGGCACTCCACATATTCCTATTGGTGGAAGACAGGGCGGGCCATGTATATTGGGCCCTAGAATGAAACTTCAAAAACAAAAATGATTTATTATAAATATTCTAACTCTTTTTATATTACATTTCATTTTTAAATAGTCAAATAATAATTTACAATTCAAGGGATAGGATAAAATGGTGATGGCCCTAATCATGGCTGGAGGCAAAGGCACCCGCATAAAGTTAAATTGTGAGAAACCACTTGTTAAAATAAATAAAAAACCTATGATAGATCATGTTATAAATAATCTTGAACATTCTGAAAATATAAAAAGTATTTACATTGCTACAAGCCCCCATACTCCATTTACTAGGGAATACTTATTTAATAAAGGGTATAATATTATAGAAACTCCGGGGAATGGATATATTCAAGATTTGAATTTTTTATTAGCCTATTTCGAGAAAAAATTCCCAGAACATATTTTATTAACAATAAGTTCTGATCTTCCATGTGTTGATTCTGATTTAATTGAATATATTCTGAAAGAATATGAAAATGAATATAAAAAATCTTCTAAACCCGCAATGTGTGTGTCCGTACCGGTTGAAGTTTTTAAAAAATATGATTTGAAACCTTCTATTGTTTTGGATGGCAGAGTACCTTCGGGAGTAAATATATTAAGGAGTATAAACAAGATACAAGATGAGGAAGTTTTGGAAGTTCCTAAAATTGAACTTGCCTTAAATATTAATACTTGTCAAGACATAAAAGTCTTTGAAAAGTTTTTTGGTGATAATTATGGAAGAAAGGAAACTGATTAAAGGGGAAGAAAAAGTCTGGAGCGAAATAAAAGGATACCAGGTAGCTACCAGTAATGCCAGAATATTAGGGGAACTGGAAGAACTGGTAATTAATGATAAAACTGGAAAAATCACGGATGTTGTCATCAAAGTGGAAAAAGGTAGAAATGTTAATGTAAAAGGGTCTAAAAAGAAAGGCGATTTTTTACTGGTTCCATTTGGCAAAGTGGAAAAAGTTGGTGAATTTATAATAATTGCTGAATAAATATTAAATTTTTCGTTAGTTGGTGTTTTTCACCTTCTTCCTAAAATATTAATTACTATTTTTAAAACTTAATTAGATTTATATCATTAAATAACCCCTGAACTATCATTTTTTTGGTTCTTTAAAAAAATTATTTGGGGTGCAATTTTTTAAAGTGCAATAAAATAAATAAAAAATAAGAATTTTTCTTTAAAAAAAATTTAATGAATGTTATAATGATTACATTCCCTGTAAACTCATATCCAACATTCTCTTAGTTTCTGAAGCTAGTTCTGGTGGAAGTCCCGTTATATCCATACTTAAGAAACCTCTTACAATCATGGAAGCTGCTTCTTCTTCAGTTAAACCTCTTGAAGTAAGATACATTACTTCTTCTTCTGCAATTTTCCCAACAGCTGCTTCGTGTGACATTTCAAGCTCGGTAGAACTTCCTTCTAGTTCTGGAACTGCATATATCATGGAATCATCGGATAAAACTAGTCCATGACATTCTAAATGGCCTTTAACATTCGGAACTCTCCCGGCTAGATGCCCTCTGGAGTATATTTGTGATTTTTCTTTGGAAACTGCTCTAGAAATGATTTCTGAGCTACTGCCTTCTCCTTCTAATAATACTCTGGACCCCATATCTAATACAGAATCTTTTTGTCCTCCCAAAATAGATTGGAAAAGAACTTTTGAATTTTTACCTGTGCAGTAAGCTGTAGGATATGATTGGATACTTTTAACGGGGCTGGTTAGTATATAATTGCTAATATAAGTCGAATCGTCCCCTACCATTATTCCTGTACGTGGTCTTACTTCAACTTGTTCTGCCCAGTTGTGCACCATGGTAAATGTTATTTTAGCTCCTTTTTTAAGATAAAATTCAGATACTCCTACGTGCAATGCTGAACTTACATCTTCGCCAGTGGCACATCCTGTTATAATGTGTAACTCTGAGTTTTCTTCGGCAATGATAATGTTGTGGGCTGTTTGCATTACTTTTTCATCACCAATAAACATGCATGCTTGCAATGGGAATACTTCTTTTGAACCAGGTAGTGATCTTATGAAGTAACCTCCACTGCCCCCTTCTTCTTTTTCCCTAAGAGCTGTCTGGGCAGTATATTTATCACTATCTACCGCAACAGCTTTCCACATGTAATCCTTTAACCAGTTATATTTATCAAGGGCTATATTCATTCCCATTATTTCTACTGATTCAGAATCGCAACTTGTACAAACTCCACTTTGATCCATTTGAATAAATGTACCGGATCTATCTTTTTCATCGGGATCTACTCCCACTTTAAGCAAAGTTTCTTGGACTTTTTTTGGAACCTCATTTGCTCTGTTAACGTTTTCATGGTCTCCTGCTTCTTCTAATATGAATTTTTCCAGATCGATGTCCTCACCATAAAGAGCTTTTTTGTCTTTTGCCTTCTCAGCTTTTTTTAATGAATCTTGCAACATTCCACACACCCTTTAAATCCTTCTTTTCTAATATCTTCTATAATCTCTGAGGGGTTTCCAGAACATGCAATTCTTCCATCCATTAAAACATGAGCAGTATCTGCTTTTACAAAGTTCAGTATATAACCCAGATGAGTAATTAAAAGACCTGATTTCTTTCTAAGTCCTGGTTTCTTGTCTTTATCAAGTAAGATATTTATCTCTTCTGCCAGAAGTTCAACATTTTCTATGTCCACTCCAGAGTCAGGCTCATCAAACATGATAAAATCAGGTTTTTGAGCAAGAAGTTGCAATATTTCAGACCTTTTTACTTCTCCACCTGAAAATCCTAAATTAACATCTCTTTCTAGGAATCGATCATCTAATTTCATTTTATATGATAAATCCATCATTTCTGGACTTAATTTCCCATCTTCAAGGTTTTGGCCACTCTCAACTTTTAAAAGATCCATTAATTTCACACCTCTTATGGCAGGCGGATTTTGGAAACTGACCCCAACCCCTAGTTTTACCCGTTCTGTGGTATTTAAATTGGTTATATTTTCTCCTTTGAATAATATTTCGCCATTAGTGACATTGTACTTGGGAAATCCTAAAATTGTCATAAAAAGAGTACTCTTTCCGGAACCATTGGGACCAAGTAAAACATGGGTTTCTCCTTCATCTATATACAAATCTATATCATTTAGAACTTTTTTTCCATTTATTTCAACTGCCAAGTCGGTTATTTCCAATAACACTTCAACCACCACTTCTAAATTTTAGATAAATTTCATATTCAATATATAATTATAGTTTAAGTTTTATAAATAAATTTAATATAACTGTTTTTGTGATGGCTTAAAAGGATATATGCTAAATGATATAATACTTTAAAAAAATGAATATAAATTAAGATATAATTTCAATATTCTATTTATTAAATCAAAAATTTATTTTTTTTATTCCTTTTGATTCAATATCATCTAAACTATTTTTAATTAGACATTCGAGCATGTATAATGTTTTGTTTATCCCTGACTTCTGTCTTTTAATAATTAAAGAGGGTTTGGAATTTTTCAAGTCGGCATAGACTTCTGTTGAGCTTAATAAAATTATTTTATCATTACAAATGGCAATGCTTCCTTTCCCAATTCCTGCAGTGGTTGCAATACCTATATGTGCGTTTGTTATATTTTTAACTGCTTTTGCCATTAATATGGCCATTTGGATATCTCCTTCCTGATCATAAACTTTTATATCATTTATGGTTTCAACAGGGGTGATGGGATCAAATTTTAAAACATATTTAACGCCATTTAAGGTGGGAATAAACATCCCGGCAATAATAGACAAATTAAATTCTACAGGATCCAAATTCCAGTTGTAGGTTTTAGGATAACCTTGAGCAAAGGCATGAATTTCCCTAGCAACTAGTCCATGTGTGAAACATTCTGCAGTTGCAATTTTAATTATCATCATATTAATTTGGTTTTATGGATATTTATTTATTTATTTAATATTTCTAAAAAAAATATAATTAATTATAAAAATAGAAAAGCAATTTATCTGAACTTTAAGCCGTTATTAAATATTATTTATATGTCATTCGCTTTATTTTTCTTTTCAAGGAGTTTTAATATTTCAGCAGTCATAATTTCTGAAATTTTGTCCAGTGTATAGGGGGTAACGGGTTCCCAGTCTCTTATGAGTTTTCCAGTTCCAACTAAAAGATGGTCTGTAATTCCCTCATTTTTAAAGAATTCAACTATGGGATTGTCAATGTCTAAATCGGAAATATTTTCAACTATTATTTCTTCTTCTCCTATTCCAAAAACACCCATTGTGCTTATGGTTAAAGCTCCTTTGGATTGGGAATTTTCTATTATTTCTGAACTTATTTTTAGAGTATTGCCACCGGCTATCTCCAGACAAACCACGTTTCCCTTTACTAATTCCATATTTTCAGAGTTTATATCATGAGAAATAGGTATTATTTCTTTATTAAACCCATCGCCAACCATTCTTTTAAGAAAATCTACTTTATATTCTCCAATTTCACCCCCATACATCCTGAAAATAATATCATCGATGGATATTCTCTGACCATCTATAACATATATTGTTTTAGGCCCACCCCTGTGCGCCTGGATCAAATTTAAAGCTGTTCTGAGTCCTAAGCGTCCAAGACCCACTAGTGAAACTTCTCCTTTAGGAACTTTTTTATTTTCCAGTTCTTTTATATTGTTCATGCTTCCACCTTTCTACTACTATAACCTTTGATTATTATAAATTGTATATAACAATTGTTATTTTTGTTTCAATTTTTTCCCCTGATAATAATAAATATAAAACAAGAGGTTAGGGACATCTATGATACATTTGAGCTATGAATTATGGATGCCCTAACTTTTAATTTAAAATGCCAAATATTATTGACATAAATCAAATTATTAATAACATGTTATAAATACTTTTTTATAAAAAAGTATTACAAAAGCGCATATTTAATGAAAGATTTTATTAATCTGCAAATATCAAAAATGATAATTATGGTGCTATTATATCAAAAATTAATTAATAATAATGTGTAATGCCATGTAATAGTCCCATTATTATATTATTCGTAATCTTTAAAATTTATAATCCAAGGTATACAAGTATCCAATACTTTTACATTCATTCCTAAATCTGAAATAAATTTTCCCATTCTATGGAGTCCAGGCAACTCAGTAGCATGATGAGTAGCATCTATAATTCCAATTCCAAGATTTTTAGCAAGAATTGCTCCAGGATGGGTCAGGTCTCCAGAAATAAAAATATCAGCACCTTTATCATGGGCCAAGCGTATAAATTCAGGTTTTAATCCAAAACCAGATATAAGAGCAATCTTTTCTATTTTCGTTGAAGAATTTGAATTTTCAGTAAAATTTGAAGTATTAAGGGTTTTTAAGTAATTTAAATCTAATTTTTCCATCACTAAATTTATAAAATTTTCCATCAAAATAGGGCCGTTAATGGGTTTACCTAACTTTCCCATCCCCGTTCTTTTATCTAAAACATCGGTAACTTCAATTTTAAGAATATCTGCCAATGCATCACAAGAACCGCCTTCAATCAAATCCCAATTGGAATGAATAACATAAGTAGGTATTTTTGGTTGTATTATAGGTGGATGATGGGTTATCAACAAATCAAAATCATAATAATTAATTTCATCTATTTTTTTTGACTTTTGACAATAATGATCTTCGT
>Ga0351902_1077_pt1 | contig 23177 bp, 18 predicted proteins | sample BONcelHT113001D5_FD_205828 | JGI IMG/M metagenome (GOLD analysis project Ga0351902, IMG submission 205828) | Enriched cells from coal bed in the Powder River Basin, Montana, United States - BONCAT cells T11 rep1 HSBNCT.T11.300.1.D5 ...
CCTGCCGCGGCAATGCTTTTCTGCCGCGACAGGTCCAAGGACGTGGTTATACGCTGCTCTTTTTCTTGGGCTGCCAATTGTACTTGAAGTATTGGAACTCAATTGCGATGGTCGCTCCTGAAGCAAAGAGGACCTCGTGCCGGAGAAATCCATCTCCAGCGTCAGTCAATTCGTCATAGCCCCAATCACCAAACGAGTCCCCAAGCTCCCAGAAAAGCGGTTTGTCACTAGGGAAATCAACCTTGACATGGCGTATGCCAGAATAATTGAGGATGTAAGTCGCATCGTTATCGATGGATGTAACCATCATCCTTACTCTGGTCTTTCTCTTCTTTATTGGAATTTCTTCTGTCGAATCTAGAGCGTCTCCTACGGAGAAGGAAAGGAGAGTACCGTCATGTAGGCTAACCTTGCCGAAGAACTTTGATGCATTGGCAGAAAGGCGTGGTCTGAGTTGCTCCAATTGCTTTTCATATTCCGCAAGATTTAGTTTCCACTCTACGTCAGCCTGTTCAGCTTCCTCGTCAGTGCCGAAATTTGGCGCTGCCCACAATTCCTTTTTGAAGTATTTCATCCTTCTTTTTTTCTCCGTATAACGTCTCAAGGCGCCAGCGGCGGAGCGTCAGCGGAGACCGCTGTCGCCGCTGGTTGTGCTATTCTGGGTAGACAAGTTCCTCCACCAGACCGTTTTTCTCAAGGTATCGTGCTGAATCCGATTTTAGGTTTTCCGTCATGATTATCGTGATAAAGAGGCGCTTTTTCTTCTTGTTTTCATAAGCTGCCCAGAGATCTGCGAGATCGTAGCGGTAATCCATTTGTGCCACGTACACAGGCATTTGGTTCACGGCGCGTGGCTGATGAGTCTGATTCTTTGGATGGTAAATAAGAGGAAAGGTCTTTTCAGCATTGAAATGCTCAGGAGAAGCCATAAGCTGTAGGAGTTCTCCGAGCTTGTTCGTCTGCCATGTCTTACCAGTTGCAACGGCGTCTAGTACCCACACTGCACCATGCATGTTCGTTATCTCTCGCGAACTTCCCCTCCCGTCGAATGTTGCGAAGTATAATGCAATGTCCCGTTTGCCAGTCCAGTCGATAAGGAAGGTTCCTTTTATGAACGAATCTTTCTCTGGATATTGTTGAAGGTTTTTCAAAAACTCATACCATGGGTCAATGTTGTGGCTTTTTTCGGTATTAACTGCTTCATCGGAAGGTTTGCTGAGAGTTCCAAATTTTAACAACAATAATGAACTGATCGTCCGGTGGAACTCCTTTGATTGGCGAATGCTTTTTGAAAGCATTTGATAGGCGGATAGGCCGAACAAACGCGGAATCGCGAATCGGACAAAGGATGAATCCAGAGGCCACTCATAGTTGCTTTGTCCCCTGAAAAACGTTGCAGGGTCAGCACCCTCGCAGGCGGCAGCTGCGTGATCAAGTTCAACGAGGAAGTTCCTGAAAGACGTGGGCACCCAATGGCGTCCATCAGGGCTACATCCTGTACTTTTTATTTTGGGGTGAATGAGTTTCATTTCTTGTTTCTGCACAACACTCTAAAGTTTGTGCGGCGCGGGGCCGCCGCATAAACTGAAGTTGCACTCAGCCGCGGAGTTCCGGCGCCCTTGGAGTTTTATCCCTAATTGTCGCTTTGGAATGGTGGGATAGTAGCGCTATCGTGAAGTATTTTCAATGGATATATGTGAAGAATCCTACTTGTTCAGCAGGTATACACACATCTTTTGGCTTGGCGACGACCATTTTCATGCTTTGCCGACCTTAAATTTGCAGTTGCGGACGCTCGTGGAGGGTGACGCCGGCAATTGTCTCTGCCCGCACCCTTCTGGGTGAGCCATGGCCTGTTTCTTACTATTCTCCCTAGGGCGGACTTCTGGCTTTTCGCGGCAACCATGAAACGATCACCATCGTGCCTTTCTTGCAGTGAGGGCAGAGTTTTTCGATTCCGGCCCTGGCCTCAATTTCCTGCTCTATCGTAGCCGTTCGGTTACTGTCCCTTTCCCACAGTAACAATTGCAATCTTCGCAGGGTTTTCCTGTTGCTTGGGTGCAGGTAGCCGAAGTGCCGCACCTTGTGGAATCCCTTGGGCAGAACATGCTGGAGAAATCGCCGCAGAAATTCCATTGCCGGAAGGCGCATGGACTTCCACTCCCTGGTGTCGGCATTCTGGTAGCGGAACGTCACGTAGTCTTTTTCCAGGGCAATGATACTGTTATTGGCGATGGCAACCCGGTAGACATAGCGGGAGAGGTAGGAAAGCACTTTTTTCGTCTTCTTGAAGGTCGGCCGGGAGAAGACGACCCACTCCTTTTTCCAGACTTCTTGGGGAAAGGATATCGTGGGAAGGGCCTTTCGTGCGCGCTTCATGAAGATAGCTCGGAAGATGGGTGACAGTGCTTTTACCGGTACGAGGAATTTCCTGCGGGCCGGCCGCCAGGTGCCGTCCTTGTCCAGAGCGCCGCCCGGAACGAGCAGGTGGAGATGGGGGTGGTATTCCTTGGCCCGAGTCCAGGTGTGGAGCACTGCCACCATCCCCAGTTGGCCTCCTGCATATTTGCGGTCAAGGCCGAGCCTGCTCAGCGCCGTTATCGCAGCCTCAAAGAGAGCACCATAAAGCGTTTTCTGGTTGCAGCAGACGATTTCCCGGTCCTTATCCGCCGGCAATCAGCCAAGCGATGACGCAGTTCACCGACCGGAATCAGGGTTTCGCCGATCCCGAGGCGCATCAGGTCGAACTCGCCGGGGGTGCGCACGTCCAGCAGGCAGGTTTTATCGCCCCGGTCGAGCTTTTCTTTGAGTTTCATTACCCCAATCCCCTTCAGCCTCCCGTCATTCGCCTGCAAAACAAACACGGTGAATGGGGTAAACCCATAAACGGCGTTAAACTCATTTCTGGCCGGATGCTTGCATATTTCCAGGCAAGCGAAAATTTTCGGCGCCACAACCGAAGTGAACCAGCATGGATATCGGATACAGCAGGATACCCCACCAGAGAGGCCGGCAAACCATGATTAAAAGCGAAGCAGCATCTGACGATTTCCGCGGCACCAGCAGAGGGAAAAGCGGTTTCGAAATTCTTCAGACAGCGTCAGGAAACTTTATCGTGAAAATTTGGGGAAGATTCTCCCCGGATTGGATCGGCTGTCTTTCCTCCGGGCTGTCCCGGCACAAGATCAGCATCGTCAAGGGAAAGGCGAAGAAGTCTCTTGCCTACTGGGAGACCGAGTTTGAAATAGAGAAAACCCGCCTGGCGGACGATCCGCGCAAGCTTGATTTCCTGGCCCTGGCAAAAGAGGAAAACGTTTCTACGCAGGAAAACAGCTTATCCATCACCCGCTACACCCTGGAGCAGCCGGAAAAGCACGGGGGCGCTCTCTACCTGGAAATCAAGGCTGCCGACCAGTTGGGCTTCCTCGGCCAGATTCTCAACAACCTAGCGTTTCTGACCCTGTTTCCGGAAGAAATCAGCATCGACACCGTGCAGGGTAACATCTTCGATAAATTCTGGATCCGGGGCTTGGGAGGCAACCCACCGTCAGCGGCGGCTCAGGCTGCCCTGAAGAAGAAGCTGGAAGAGTGGCTTGCCAAGTAAAAGACAACAGACACAGCAAGGATCTCGCCGTAGTTGTCAGCCCAGGGCAACATCAAGAATCATCATCACCGAAAAACCGACCATGGTGGTCATGGTAACGAGATCGATGTTTGCCTGGATCCGCTGGGACTCGGGGATCAGTTCCTCCACCACGACAAAGATCATCGCTCCGGCAGCAAAGCAGAGTGCATAGGGAAGGACACTCTGCATCTGCATGACAAAAAACGCCCCGAGAAGCCCGGCCATGGGTTCAACCATTCCCGAAGCCTGTCCCATGAGGAAGCTTTTCGACCGACTCATTCCTTCCCGCCGCAGGGGCATGGAGACCGCGGTTCCTTCCGGAAAGTTCTGCAGGCCGATCCCGATGGCAAGGGCAATGGCCCCGCCAATCGTCGCCGAAGGAAGTCCGGCCGCCACGGCACCGAATGCCACGCCGACCGCGAGACCCTCGGGAATATTGTGCAGGGTAATCGCCAGCACCAGCAGGGTACTGCGCTGCCAGGAAGTCTTTATCCCCTCGCTCTGATTGATGGCCAGACCGGGATGGAGATGCGGCAGCAGGCGGTCGGTCAACCGCATGAAAATTCCGCCGCCCAGAAAACCGATGGTGGCGGTCAGCCAGGGTGTGTGCCCAAGCTGTTCGGCCATCGCAATGCCCGGCGCCAGAAGCGACCAGAAACTCGCGGCGATCATGACCCCGGCAGCAAAGCCGAGCATCGCATCCATCACCTTCTGGTTAATCGTTTTCGATAAAAATACCAGAGACGCCCCGGCCGCGGTAACACCCCAGGTGAACAGAGTAGCGATCAGAACTTGCGTAAGGGGACTGAACTGCTGAAAAAAGTCGATCATCCTGATTCCTCGCCTTCTCGAAGTGTCCGCTGTAAGAATACCCGCGATGAATCATCTTTTCAACCAACTAGTTTTGTTCCGCGCTGAACCCGGCAATCACCTGGAGAAACTCCGTCCCATACTTGCCCAGTTTGTGCTTCCCCACCCCGATGACGCTCAGTATCTCTTCGGCGTCTGCCGGCCGCCTGGCGGCCATTTCGGTGAGAGTTGCATCGCCGAAGACCACGAAAGGCGGAACCCCTTCCCTGCCGGCAATCTCCTTGCGCAAGGCACGCAGCGCCTGGAAAAGACCATTGTTCTCCGCCTGTCCGATGAGCCCTGTTTCGCGGACTTTCTTTGCTTTCTTGGCGGAAACCGGTCTGACGCGATGTTTGGCAAGGGTAAGGGTCTGCTCGCCACGCAGCAGCGGACGGGCGGCCTCGGTGAGCCGAAGCACCGAATAGCGGGCCAGATCCTGCTCCAGGTAACCAAGGTGCACCAGTTGTCGGAAAATGCTCCCCCACTCGTCCTGACCCAGGCTTGACCCGATGCCGTAGGTGGAGAGCCGGTCATGGCCGAGTGAGCGGATCCGCTCGTTGCGGGAACCGCGCAGCACATCGATGACATGCCCCATGCCGAAACGCTGCCCGACCCGAAAGACACTGGAAAGGGCCTTACGCGCATCCTCGGTGGCATCGTATCGCTCCGGCGGACTGAGACAGACATCGCAGTTGCCGCAGTCAGTGTCCGGTGACTCGCCGAAATAGCCGAGCAGCACCCGGCGACGGCAGCTGAGGGCCTCGGCAAAGCCGACCATGGCGTTCAGCTTGTGCAGCTCGATGCGGTTCTGCTCCGGATTGCCGCCGTTTTCGATCAGCCCCCGGGAGATGGCGATGTCTCCATAGCCGAACAGTAGCAGGGCCTCGGCCGGCAGACCATCGCGTCCGGCCCTGCCGGTCTCCTGGTAATAGCTCTCGATATTCTTCGGCAGGTCGTAGTGAACGACAAAGCGGATGTTCGGCTTGTCGATCCCCATGCCGAAGGCAACCGTCGCCACCACCAACTGCAGGTCGTCACGTTGGAAAGCCTCCTGGACCCGCGCCCGTTCCCGGTCGGGGAGTCCGGCATGGTAGGGTGCGGCGGCAAATCCGGCCTCGCAGAGGCGGGACGCCACCTCCTCGACCCTTTTCCGGCTCAGGGCGTAGACAATGCCGGCGTCGTACGGTTCACGGGAGCCAAGGAAGGTAAGCAACTGGGCGAACGGCTTCTTTTTGTCCTCCACCGTGTATCGGATATTCGGCCGGTCGAAACCGGTGATACGGCAGGCGGTCCGGGAAATTCCGAGCCGTTGCAGGATGTCATCCCTGGTCTGGGAATCGGCGGTGGCGGTAAGGGCGATGATCGGCACGGCGGGAAACAGTCTGCGCAAGCGGCCGAGCTGCACGTACTCGGGACGGAAATCGTGGCCCCACTGGGAAATGCAGTGGGCCTCGTCAATGGCGAACAGGGCGATCTCCAGCCCCGCCAGCCGCTCGAGAAAGTCCTCGCTCATCAACCGCTCCGGCGCCACATAGAGCAGATCGAGACGGCCACCATGCAGCTCCGCCAGCACCGAGCGGGCTTCTCCGGCTCCGAGGCTCGAGTTGTAAAAGGCCGCGGCCACGCCATTTGCACGCAGCGCATCCACCTGGTCTTTCATCAGCGAGATGAGCGGCGAAACAATAATACCGACACCAGGCCGCTGCAGCGCCGGTATCTGGTAGCAGAGCGACTTGCCGCCGCCGGTCGGCATCAGCACGAAGGCATCTTCCCCGCGTATCAGGGCGGAAATGATTTCCTCCTGGTGCGGGCGAAAGGCCGGATAGCCGAACACGCCGGCAAGGGTCTCCAAGGGTTCCGCATAGTGACTACGCGGATTCTCCATTACACCGGTGCATTTTTTCTTTGAACTCATGTAACCCCTCTTTTCCGTACTTCAACGAGAACCAGACTGTTCAGCAACTCATGGTGCGATCACGGACCTTCAGGTTCCGTATTCCTGCAGGTATCTCTCCAGCCGATCCAGCCCTTTCCGAATAATCTCCATTGAATTCGCATAGGAAAAGCGCAGATAACCTTCCCCGCAACGGCCGAAATCAATCCCGGGCGTCACCCCCACATGGGCCTTTGCCAGAATGTCGAAGGTGCGCGTATTACGTATCAAAAAATAGTTTTCCAAAAGCCGGACACTTGAGAATAGTCCACGTACTATCTGGTACAATATATCGTAGTATTGCACAAGAAACTTTTTGCCGCTGCTGGCCAGCGAGTATACCGAGACAGACCGGAAATTTTCTCGCTGTCCCGGGAGATTCTCACCTGTCGCGATACTGACTAACAGTGACCAACAGTCGCAGGTTCTCCCAATTCCGGTATCGCCCAAACAAGGAGACACGGTTTTTATGGAAGTCAAAACAATTACCTCGCATCGCCTGGTCAAGAACGAGGACCTGAACCACCACGGGACACTCTATGCAGGCAGGAGTGCGGAATGGTTTGTGGAAGCAGGATTCATTGCCGCGGCAACGCTGACACGGCCGGAAAACATCGTCTGCCTGAAAGTTCACGGTATGACGTTCATTCGTCCGGTACAGCCGGGGGAGATCATAGCCTTCGAGAGCAGGATAATCCTGGCCGGTCGCTCTACTCTGCATGCCCATGTGCGCCTGCTTTCAAAAGATGAATTCGTATTGGATGGATTTATTACTTTTGTCCATGTGGACCACGAAGGCCGGTCCCAACCCCACGGGATTGCGGTAAGCCCAACCAGCACGGAAGATCATATCGTGCAGGAGCGGCTCAAAGTGCTTCTGGGTACTGCCTAGTACAAAGGGAAAAAAGATTGTCAACAAACGATAAAAAACTGCCCAAACGTACCTTCGCGCAACTCGTTGACATTGAACAGATCCAACGCATGTTGGAAGCGCAGTTCAAGGTCACGGGTGTACTTTCGGCGATTCTGGATAGCGACGCAAACATCCTGGCCGCCGCCGGCTGGCAGGATATCTGTACACGATTCCACCGCGTCCATCCCGAAACCTGCAAACGTTGCCGGGATAGTGATCTCTACATAAAGGCACATCTTGCCGACTTTAGCGGCGAATACCTCGATTATAAATGCAGGAATGGTTTGCGGGATGTTGCCGTGCCGATCATTATCGCCGGAGAGCACCTGGCGACCTTCTACACCGGACAATTTTTCTACGATGACGATATACTGGATGTGGAGTATTTCCGGGCACAAGCGCTGGAATTCGGATTTGATGAGGAAAGCTATCTGGAAGCCCTGAGCCGGGTCCCGGTATTCACCAGGGAACAGATCCGCAATATCATGGAATTCTACCGGAATCTGGTGCAAATCATGGTGGACATGGGCCTGAAATATCTGGAGCTTCAGCTGGAGGTCATGGAGCGAAAGCTCGCTGAAAAGGAAGCGTCCTTCTTCCGGAACTTGATAGAAAACACCTGCGACCCGGTGCATGTGATTGATCCGTCGGATGGGTGCCGCATGATCTACGGCAACCAGGCTGCCTTTTCACATTTTGGTATGGACCGCGAAAAGATGCTTGCCATTCGCATACCCGATTGGGACCCCGTATTCGATATGGGAAGCCTTGACACCATCCGGGAACAGATAAAGCAAAACAGATCCCTGAGGATCGAGACTCTGCACCGGGTCGCCTCTAGTGAACTGGTCCCGGTCGAAGTAACGGTTAACCACCTGATTCACGAGGACAAAGAGCTTTTTGCCGGGTATTTCCACGACATAAGTGCACGCAAGGCAATGGAAGCTGCACTGAGAGCCAGCGAACAGAACCTGATCGAGGCGCAGCGCATAGCACGAGTGGGTAACTGGGTCTGGGATCTTTCCGGCAGACTCCTGTCGGCCTCGGCGGAGTGCTATCGTGTGTTCGGCCTGACTTCGACGGATATGGCAGATACTTACACCGCATTTCTGAAGCTGGTGCACCCTGAAGACAGGGACAGTACTCAATCGGCTTTTGAAAACTGCCTGAAGAGTCAGCTGCCGCACTCGGTAGAGTACCGCGTGCTAAGTCATGATGGCACCGGACGGATTATCCATGAGCAGGGTGACGTGGTTTTTGATGCTCACGGAAACCCGGACCATATGGTCGGCACTGTCCAAGACATCACCCTGCGTATAAAAGCCGAAAAACAAATTCTGCGCCTGAACCAGCTCTACGCGATACTCAGCCAGGTCAACCAGGCCATTGTGCGCTCAGCCGACCAAGGTTCTCTATTTCAGGAGATCTGCCGGGTTGTGGTCAAACATGGCGGTTTCCAACTGGCCTGGATAGGACTTGTGGACGAAGAATCCGGCGTCGTGAAACCGGTTGCCAGCAGCAGCGAGACAGCCGGATACCTGGACAACATCCGTGTCACCGTCAGGGAAGAGCCGGAAGGAATGGGACCAACCGGCTCCACGATCCGCAAGGGGACACTGCAAATTGTCAACGATTTCCTCAGCAACCCGCGCACCGCCCCGTGGCACAAGGTTGCGGAAAAACTCGGCTACAACTCGGTGGCCGCCATCGCCCTGAAACTGAATCGGAAGACCATCGGCGCGTTGACCATCTATGGCGGCGAAAAAAACTATTTCCATGGGCAAATGAGCGAGCTATTGATGCAGTTGGCGGCAGACATATCTTTCGCCCTTGACAACCTTGACCGTGAGGACCGGCGAAAAGAGGCGGAGCGTGCCTTGCAGAAGGAAATCTCCGAACGACTACAGGCACTGGAAGCTCTTCACCAGAAGGACCAATTATTCATGCATCAGAGCCGCCAGGCCGCCATGGGGGAAATGATCAACAATATTGCACATCAATGGCGACAGCCGCTCAACGTCATCGCCATCACCATCCAGGACCTCATGGCCACCTACGAGCTGGACGAATGCAGCAAAGAATATATCAACGATACCGTCAAACAGATCATGAACCAGGTCCTGCACATGTCTCAGACCATTGATGACTTCAGGAATTTCTTGCGGCCTGACCAGGAAATCAAGCAGTTCAACCTGCTGGATGCGGTCAAGAAGACTCTCATTCTGGTCGGCGACAGTTTTAAGGCGCAGGACATAACCATTGGGATCGCAGCACAGGAAGATCTGATCGTAACAGGATATCAAAATGAATTTTGCCAGGTCCTGCTCAACATCCTGAATAATGCCCGGGACGTATTGACGGAGCGGAAAACAGATTCACCACGAATAGAAATCAATCTCTTCAGGGAAGGTCATCGGCATGTGGCAACCATAGCGGACAATGCCGGTGGTATCCCGGAAACGGTAATTGACCGCATTTTCCAACCATATTTCACGACAAAAGATGCTAACAAAGGTACGGGGATCGGACTTTTCATCTCCAAGGCGATCGTCGAGAAGCGTATGAATGGCAAAATATCCGTGCGCAACACCGGTCGGGGAGCGGAGTTCCGGATCGAGGTGTGACAGTGGTAACAAGCACCTCGCTCAGATCCTTTCCAACAAGGCAACGGGAAAATTCGTCAGGACCTCCGCCACTTTCAGCACTGCACCCCCATCTTCGGTTATCGACGAGACAATTTCTCCGGTAAAGACATTGCGGTATCTGCTGCCGGGAATTTCACAGGGTGCGACGATTCGGGTCCCCCCCCAGACCTCCTCGCCCAGCGGCAAGCCCCTGGCGTCCGACACCAGCCGGGTAAAATACCGGGGAGCAACGACAACTACCGCTTCAAGATCCAAAGAACGCTCGAAGGCACAGACCTGCTCGGCATTCTCACCCATCACTTCGCAGGGCAGATACCTGCCCGACTCGAACAGCTCCCTCCGTTCGTTCCGACAGGAAAGGGCCTTACGGACCAGGAAGAGCTTTACCTTCCCGTCTTCCATGGTTGTCAACAGTTCGCGCACCAGGCGGAGCGGACCGAACGCGGATTCCGCCCTTTTCAAGGCATCGAGCAGCATCAGCCGTTGATCGTAATCGACCGGATGGCGGTTATCGGGATCCACCAGGTTCAGATCCCAGAATTCGCTCCCCTGGTAAAAATCGGGAACGCCGGGTGAGGTAATCTTGAGCAGGGTCTGTGATAGAGAACTGAACATTCCGCAGTTGGAAATCAGCGGATGGAACGATCTGAAGTCATTCAGAAACCGGTTTGTTTGCGTGTCGGCGAGAATCATATCGACAAAGGACATAAGAGCATCTTCATAGGTGGAATCAGGGTTTATCCAGCTGGAATTTACCTTGGCCTCCCTGACAGCCTTGAGCAGGTACTCCCTGATGCGCTGTCTGAAGTGCTCAAAGACGGATCCGGACTGGCTACCCATCGGCCAGGCACCGACCAGGGTCTGGTACAGGAAATATTCCTCGTTACGCTCGGGAACCGGACGACCGTCCACTACCATCTTGAGTTTCCTGTTCAACCTGCTCCAGCGCTGCACGCATCTTTTCCATATCTCCGGCATCTCGGAAAGGACACTGATCCGCGTCCTCACATCCTCGCCGCGCTTCGTATCATGGGTTGAAGTTGCAAGCATGGCCAGCGGACTTGATTTCGACCGCTCGATGCTCTGACCGTGAAATGCCTCGACAGAGACACCAAACCGCTCCGGGCAGCCACCAACCTCATTCAGGGAAACCAGCCGGTTATACACGTAACAGGCCGTGTCTTCGGCCCCTTTTGCCATGACCGGTCCGGTGATCTGTTGAAACCTCATGACGAAATCGAGCCAGATTCTCTTATCCGCCTCCTCCATCGGGTCATAAAACCTGAGTTGCAGCACGTCGCGGATGAACTCGAAAATGGAGGCGCTTGTGGCCGGATTATGACGTCTGGCCTTGGCTACCGCGTACTCGATATACTGCCGGTCCCGCTCGGAAACGTCGAAGGAATTACTGTAGGTCCGGTACACCGGGAAAAATGCTATTACCTCCACGAGCGCCTTGATGAGGCTGTTCAAGGTAAAATCCCGGGTCTGCCGGTCCATTTCCGAGATGCTGTTCAGATAGTGACCGAGGGTATTGACTTCACTGGACATGGAGGCCTGCATGACCAGCTTCTTTTTTTCATACACCGTCTCCGGAAATTTTTCCCGGCAACCGCTAAAACTGCCATACAGGGCGTCGAACGCCTTGCCGTTTGCCGAATCCACGAACAGGCTGTTCAAGGAATTCATGAAGCCGTAGCCGGTAGTCCCGAATATGGGCCAGTCTTCCGGCAGCTTTTCACCCTTGGCCAGAATTTTCTCGCCGATTATGTAGAAGGCCTTGAAATTCGGGTCTAACGTGAGAATTTCCTGATATTTTTTGCCGATTCCTTCCTCGATCGTATCCTGTTCGATATCCCCGCCGTTTTCTTCATGCCCTGCCACCTTCTCGTTTTCCGGAATTGACGGATATTTGTTGAGAAAGCAGCCGAATTGCAGACGACCGAGATATTCGGCAGGGTCGTACAGCCCGTCGATATGGTCGATGCGCAAACCGGTCACCGCCCCTGCCCTGACCAGGTCGAATATCATCCGGTGACACTCGGCGAAGACAGCAGATTCCTCCATCCTGATCGCGCCCAGGGAATTGATATCGAAGAACCGCCGGTAATTGATTTCTTCGGTCGCCACCCGCCAGTGAGAAAGCCGGAAAACCTGCTGCCGCAATAGTTCATCAAGGAGATCGAAGCTCCTCGGATCACCTTTCACGCCGTTGAAAATACGCACGTTTTCATCAATGAATTCCCCGACTACGGGGTTCTCACGGTACAGGGCGAAAAGACGCCTTTTTGTTATCTCTTTCTCGCGATACCGTTCGATGATCAGGTTGTCGTCGGTTTCCGTGTACGGGGGGAGATGTTCGAGTGCCGTCATGATGCTCAGCAGTTCCTGGTAGTGGGGGTTGTCTTCGCCGAGAGAAGCATTCAGTTCCGGAAGGCGACAGGACAGGATACTGACATAGGTCTTGGGAATTATGGGAAATTTGTGATCGTAGTAGTGGAGGTGGAAGGCGCCTTCATGGTAGTCCAGCCGCAATTCCGCATTTTCCAGTACGGCACCGTACTGATCACCGAGCACCGGTATCAGCACCTTGTTTTTCAGCTCCGGCTTTACCGGGTCCCAGTCGATATCGAAAAAGGAGGCATAGTGCGAGCTGGGGCCGTTTTCCAGGACATCGAACCACCAGAGGTTGTCGCTGCTTTCCACACACATGTGATTGGGCACGATATCCAGAATCTGCCCCATCCCCAATGTGCACATTTGCGCGATAAAAGCGTCGTATTCATCTTCGGTTCCGACCTCAGGGTTCAAGGAGTTGTGATCCGTTATATCGTAGCCGTGGGTGCTCCCCTCTCTGGCCTTGAAATAGGGAGATGCGTAAATATGGCTGATCCCCAGATCACGCAGATAGGGTAGTACACGGCGCGCCGCGTCAAAACCGAAATCCCTGTTGAACTGCAGCCGGTAGGTGGCGACGGGTACGCTGAGCAGAGCGGACGAACAGTGTTCCATTTTTATCCTTTCAACCTGAAAAATACGATTTTGCTATAAAAAATGTTTGGCACACCACAACATTATTTCCTTACAATCCCGGAATGACCGTCCGCGTGGCAAACCCCAGGAGTTCGCCCAGTTTCCCGAACTCCGCCACCCACCTCACACCATTTTCCTCGCCGGCATGCAAGTCGGCAAAATAACGCGGGTATTCCGTTTTCGCCATTTCGAACCAGATGTTCTGTGCCTTCCAGTAATTCAGCTCCACCGGGATCTCCGCAACAAACTGCAGCAGTCTGCGAAGCTCCTCCAGCGGGTCGATATTTTCCGGATTTTCCCGGAATACTTCCATCATCCTCTCAATTTTTCGCCTGATGAGAAACTCCAGGTCCACGGAGTCCAGGCTGACATTCCAGTCCCTCATTTCTGCGAGAATTCTTCCAACCGCGTCAAGATCAACCCTGTCCAACGCAAACGAGCCCTGCAATTCAAGATTGAGAGCGATATTCGCCGTGGTGATAAACCTCCCCTGGACAGGAGTGCCCGTATCGCGCAAAATCCCCATGAGACTCCGGCTGTTTTCATAAAGTTTCAGGTACTGCTGATCGAAATCGGCAAGGGTCTTGTCGGTGATCAACCCCAGGATCTTTCGCTGCTCGTCTCGAAAAAGGTCCCTGACGGAATAATTATGCATGCCGAAGTGCCTGTCCATGAGCCGGACGATCTCGGCGAAATCGCCGTCGGCAAAAACTTTAAGAGTCTCGTCCTTCATGGCCTCGTACTCCTGCTTGCCGAGAAAGGAGCGAACCCCGCCATAGACGGCGTGGTTACCGAAATAGACGACACAGAAGCTGACGTCCCCGGATTCAAGGGTAATGGTCGAACGAATATTAACTTTGCCGACGGCAACGACCGATTGACCGCTTCTTAGTTGCTGGTATTCCTCCCGACCGATCCGATAGCTGTATATTTCGGTTTCGTCGATGTAGTCTTCAAAAACGGAACTGACCGCATAATGGGCGCCCACCCGGACCAGGTCGATCATGCTCGGATTGACAAACAACTCATAAATTCGTCGGCCGGTTTCATGCTCGGGAAGGTTACTCCTTGCCGCGGACAGCATCTCCAGGAAGGGCTGCTCATAATTGCCCGGCAACAGCTGCTCCGCCAATTGCATGGCCCTGCCCGCATATTTCAAAATCTGGGTTGTTTCCAACCCGGAAAGCTCATCAAAAAACCAGCCGCAACTGGTAAACATCAGCATGGCCTGGCGCTGAATCTCCAGCAGGGCGAGCACCTCCGGCCACACCTCCCGGGCCAGTTCACGGAGGGCATGTCGTTGGAAGAAACCAGCGATATTCTCAGCGGAACGGTCCAGCATCACGGAGATATAATCATCCCGAGCGAACCACGGGTCCCGCAGGAATTCACCGGCCTTCAGGGCATACCCCGCAGCAAGGCGATCGCGCAACTCGTCCAAGGCGGCGCGCAGGGGAGCCCGCCACGCCTGGTTCCAGCCTTGATTCCCGCCCGAATTGCAGCCGCAGTCGCTCCGCCATCTCTCTATGCCATGGGAACAGCTCCAGGATGTGTTTTCGAGTATCCTGACTTCCTGGACCGGCGGGTGTTTCTCCAGGTACTCGCCGTAATTGGTAATCCTCGCCAAACCGTTTTCTTCCAGGTAGTTCAGCGCATAGGCCAGCGCCATGTCGCCGTATTTGTGGTGGTGGCCATAGGTCTCGCCATCGGTGGCGATATGGAAAAGCTGCGGCCACTGCCTGAACTCGGAAAAACCGCTCAGCAGACGATGGGCGAAGTCCTCTCCCCGGTTCAGAAGATTTTCAAAGGCAACCGCCTGTGAGATAGTTCCGTCATAAAAGAAGAGGTTAATTACCCGACCGGAAGGCAGTTTGCATCGATACGCCATACTCGGGTCAATATTCCCGTCTCTCACGCTTCTCCACTTGGTACCGCCGAGTTTCCGGACCTTGTCAGCCTGGTGCGGCGCCAGAATCGTGAAGATGATTCCCTCCTCCGCCAAAACCTCGAGGGTTTCCAGGTCGACGGCGGTTTCCGCCAGCCACATGCCTTCGGGAAACCGTCCAAAACGGCTCTCGAAATCCCGTATTCCCCAAATCACCTGGCTCCGTTTGTCACGTTCGGAAGCCAGGGGCATGATCATATGGTTGTAGACCTGGGCGATTGCGTTGCCGTGTCCCGAGCGCCACTCGATGCTCTGGCGGTCAGCCAGAAGTATCGAGCGGTAGACTTCCGGCGCAAACGTTTCCATCCAGGAAAGAAGTGTCGGGCCGAAATTAAAGCTGATCCTGGCATAGATGCTGACAATATTCAGCATCCGGCCATCACCGTCGACTATCCTTGCTGCCGAGTTCGGAGCGTAGCATTCGGCAGTCACCCTCTCGTTCCAGTCATGATAGGGGTGTGCGGAGTCCTGGATCTCCACCGCCTCCAGCCAGGGGTTTTCCCTCGGGGGCTGATAAAAATGTCCGTGAATACATATGTATCTCTCCATTGCAACTCCTGAAGGGGTCTAAGGTCAGGAGCGAGGAACGAGGAATCAGGGGTAAGGGGTAAGGGGTAATCCTTAATCCTTAATCCTTAATCCTTAATCCTTAATCCTCGCTCCTCAATCCTCGCTCCTCGATCCTTAATCCTAGCTCCTGCCGAAAACACCGCGCAGCTTCGCCCGCGCATGACGGCACTGGCCGCCCCGGCAATCCTGTCCGGAAGGACGGCACCCACTCCTTTCCAGACGCAATCGGAGGAATCAAGCAGCTTGCGCCACCATCCACCGTTATCCGGAAACCGCACGGCAACATCCTGCTCGTTAAAGTTAAAAAGACATACCACCTGGCAGTCACCCCGCCACCTTTCCACCAGGAGCAGATTTTGATTTTCCTGGACAGATACCCGGTGAGCATTCGTGTCAGGAACAGAAAGCGCCGGGATCTCTTTTCTCATGGCAATTACTGTTTTGTAGAATTGGAACAGGACCGAGTGCCTACCGGCGAGCCTATTTTCCGGGGTAATTTTCGATTGCAGGAAGGTCTCGACCGCGCCGGGATCGGGTGGGTCTCCCCGGGAAACGAAAGAGCGAAACTCCCCCTTCCGCCCCTCGCGCACCGCCTCGACCAAGCCGTGGTCGGAATGGCTGACAAAATAGAGAAACGGCGCCTCTTCGCCATACTCCTCCCCCATAAACAGCAGGGGAAGATAGGGGGACAGCAGCACCGCACCCGCGGCAAGCTTGAGCGATTCGAAGGAAACAAGCGCTGACAGCCGTTCCCCGAACATGCGGTTCCCCACCTGGTCGTGATTCTGGGCAAAGACGACGAACTGCCGAGCCGGTCTGCCGGCGGCGGAATTCCCATGGCTCCGGCGACGGAAGCGGGAATACTGACCGGAATAGACGAACCGTTCGCTGAGGGATTTCGCCAACTGTCCGACGCCGTTGAAGTCCTCGTAATATCCGTCCTTCTCGCCGGTCAGCAACGTATGCAGGATATGATGGAAATCATCATTCCACTGGCCGTCGAGCCCGTATCCCCCTTTGTCGAGCGGGTCGACCAGTCTGACATCATTCAGATCGCTCTCCGCTATAACGTAAGCTTTCCGACCAAGCACCTCCGCCTCACGGTGAACCTCCGTGGCCAGCTCCGCCAGAAAATGCCGGGCGCTGAAATCGAAAATACCGTGCACCGCGTCGAGCCGCAGCGCGTCCAGATGGTACTCACGTATCCAATAGAGGGCGTTATCGAGGAAATAGCGCCTGACTTCGTCGCTATACGGTCCGTCGAAGTTTACCGCCTCACCCCACGGCGTGCGATAGCGGTCGGTGAAATACGGGCCGAAACCGTGCAGGTAGTTTCCCTCGGGGCCCAGGTGGTTGTAGACCACGTCGAGAACCACGGCCAGTCCTTTGCCGTGGCAGGCGTCGACCAGTTTCTTCAACTCGGCCGGTCCACCGTAGCTGTTCTGCGGGGCAAACAGGTTAACTCCGTCATACCCCCAATTCCTTTCCCCGGGAAACTGGGCAACCGGCATCAGTTCGATTGCGGTAATCCCCAACTCCAGCAGGTAATCGAGCAGGGGAATCAGCGCCTCGAACGTCCCCTCGCCGGTAACGGTTCCCACATGCAGCTCGTACAGGAGATATTCGTGGAGCTGCCGTCCTTTCCAGGTGCCGTCGGTCCAGGAAAAGCTTCGTGGATCGACGACCTGCGAAGGACCATGCACCCCCTCCGGCTGGAATCGGGATGCGGGGTCCGGCCGTTCCATCCCATCGCCCAGGAGGTACAGATAGTGGTCTCCTTCTCGCACGCCATCGACAACGGCCGAGAAGTACCCTCTCTCTTCTCTCCGGAGTGAGACCAGGCGGTTCTCGGTATCGGAAACAATCCTGACAGAAATACCGTCTGCCCTTGGCGCCCAAACCCGGAAACGAACCCTGTCGTTTTCCAGCACTGTCGCGCCGATATCGAGCTTCCAGGGAGATTTTCTTCCTCGATCACTGACCTGCATCTTGCTGTCCGACCCTAAGCCTTTTGCGGCAGTACCGCTCACAGGAAAATCCTGGACTTGCCCTCGCCGTGGAGAAGCCAGTGAAATAGTGTCAGGTATTCCCTCAGATGCCTGGTCAGCAGGAAATTTTCCCTGACGAATTCTCTTGCCTTAAGCCCGATCTCGTCGATCATCTCCCGGTGGTGCAACAGAAAGCGGATGCGGTGCGCAGCCCCTTCCGGGGTGTTGACGAGAAAGCCGGTATGATAGTTGAATACCTGCCGTCGAATACCGCCCACATCCCCACCGATCACCGGCTTCCCTTTCCACAGACCTTCGGTCACCGTCAGGCCGAAACCTTCCTTGACCGACTTCTGGATGACGATGTCCGCCAAGCGCTGCAGGGCATTGATCGTTCGATGGGCGTCGGGGGGCAGGAGCAGCACGTGGATATCCGGGTCTCCGGCCACCGCTTCCATGACCTCGTCGAGCACCGCCTTGCCTTCCGGGTCGTCGGCTGCTCCTCCGCCGGCCAGGACCAGTTGCACGGGCAACACCTTACGCACCATCCGGTACGCTTCTATCACCCCCAACGGGTCCTTGAACCTGTCGAAGCGCGATATCTGCACCAGCAGCGGGCGGTCCGGATCGAGGCCGAAATCGGCGCGGACGGCATTGATCTCGGTTTGGGACAGGTCGATGTTTTTGTCGCTCAACGGATCGATGCTCGGCGCGATGAGAAATTGCGGATGGGGGAGCGGTTGGGCAAACTGGCTCATGGAGAAGATGCTCGCGTCATAATCCTTTACCAGGGGCCGCAGAGCCTTCCACACCGGCAAGTACGGGTGGCTGATGTCGATATGGGCGCGCCAGACCCATTTCCCTTTTCTTTCCGGGCACAGGCCGAGCAGAGGAGCGGGCTGCGGATCGTGAATTATAACTATCTCCGCGTCTTCCAGGCTCGGGCGAAGCCGGGCGAAATTTGCCTTATTGACCGCCAGATGAGTTTCCATGTCCTTCCGAGAAATGGTCACCGGAAAGCCCTGCAGACCGTTATGGAAAGACTTGGTCACCGAAAAAAAATCGTTGGTCCCTTCGATTACCTCCCAGCTCGCATCCATTCCCAGGTCGCACATGAGCGGCACCATCCAGGAAAGGATCTCCGCAACGCCGCCGCCCTCACGGGTGGAGTTCACATGGACCACCCGGATTCCCTTCAGCGTATCGCCAAGGATGCGCAACTCTCTGATTATGGAGGAATTCACAATACCCTCATACGCCGCAAGTGATTTAGCCATTGTTCCCTCCAAGGGAGCCGAGTCGCTCAACGAGCAGTTTCCTCATTTCCGCGAGAGTGAGAAAACTGAAGTCGACGGAACAGAGTGTCTTCGCATAGCGGTCTCCGGCATCACCGAACTGGACTAGCCATTCGGAAAAATCGTCACTGCACCCCGGCGTCCTCCTGCGTGCCTCGATAAAGTGATAAAAGATGCTGCCGTTCGTCATAGAGGCGATTTTTGCAGGCAGTTGCGAGGGCTCTTCGATGACTACCCCGGTCTCAAAAACCAGGGTAGTCGCTTCGAGGAAATAGAATTCGTTGCCCTTCGAAACCACCGGATTCACCGGCAATTCGCTCAGGCGTCCATCGATTATGTCCAGCATCGTTCCCCTGAGGTCCTCCAGCGATCCTATGGTGTAGGGATCAAGGATGCCAAGGCGCTCCTCGAGCACCCGGTCTCCCAGGTAAAGCTTTGTCCAGACGGCAAAATCGTTATGATAGTCTGGGTAGTCGAAGGTAGGACGCAGCAGTGTCTCGCAGAAATGGTGATAGAGAACATTCTCTCCGCAAGCGGCAACCCTGTCGCGCAATTCCCGCAGATTCACCGCCTCCTTGATGCCGCTCATTCTGGTCAGCAGAGTGCATTCCCGGACAATGAAGTTGTTCATGATCAGTTCTCCCTGGTTTTTTATCCTTACAGTGTACTCTATGGTCAATATGGTTGCAAATCCATGGACTAAGCATCGTAATGCCTGCAAGGCCCGATAGTCATACCTACACCAAGTTCAGCTGACCGGCAAAAACAGCAGCATTTACGACGCTGCGCGTCCGAGTTGACTCGTAGCTTTCAATGAGAAATAAATGAAGTAAAACAACAGATAAAAAGTAAGATATGAAAGGAGGACGTATATGAATCAGAAGGGGTGCTTCTAATAATTGTAGTGCTAATTGTACTCCCGCAGGTCATCGTAATTTCGCAGAACCTCAGTAACTCCTGCAGCTGCCCGGACCGTTTTCGGTTCAACGGAAACCCACCGGTCGACTGAATGGTAGGCAACGATTCTGTTCTTCCTGATTTGTTCATCGAGGAGATGACTTTCTATCATCCCTGCCGTTTGATCCTTTTCCCCTTTCTGATTGAGAAAATTGTCTGAATTTCTTGATGTTCTTGCTAATCCGAGCTGCGTAGATGGTGCGCTCATTATCTATGATGAGTTGAAACCGCATAGATTCCGATGTCATCCTGCTGCAGAAAAATGGGATGGACGCGTTCTTGAAGGGACATTTCGAAACGCAATTCCAACTTCAACTATCGATACAACCTGTTTTGGCACTAGGCATAATTCCGCCATTAATTTTGTCGGAGCTTGTCCAGGTGCTGTTGCCTTTGTTATCTCTATGGATAACACAACTCAGCCAACTGCTTTGCCCTTGTCTGCATTGTAATTGGCAACGGCCGTACCCCACCCCAAAAGTGCCTTGTTGCAGTCGGTGCGATCCAGGACCACCTCGATGAAGGTCAGGCCTTTGAAGTTCTTGGACTTTTTCAATGCCGCCACCAATTCCTTTTCAGTGCGCACCACATGGCTGAGGATGGTGGACTGGCCCTTCATGGTTTTCACCATGGCTGCGTAATTCCAGTTCTGAAGGATGTTATAGGGGCCGTCGTGGATCATCACCTCGATGGTGTAGGCCCCGTTGTTCATGAGAAAGATGACACCCGAATAGTTGTAGCGCAGGAATGTGGACACCTCCTGGGCGGTCATCTGGAAGGACCCGTCGCCGATGAGCCCGATAACACGTCTTTCAGGGTTGGCAGCCGCCAGCCCCAGGAAGGCCCCCACGGACCACCCGATCGAACCGTACTGCATCTGGATTTCGAATCTGCAGCCATCCGGCAGGTGAAGGTCCATGCCATTGAACCATGAGTCCCCGGTTTCGGCCACAACAGTGGTCGTGCCATCCAGGCATTCATTGATGTGATGGAACAGGCGCCGGGTGGTAAGGGCTAGCTCTTTGGGCGCCGCAGCGGGAGTCACATGGGCCGTCTCCTTGATTCGCTGATAGGATTTCAGTGAAGTGGGGTTGACTTTGAGCTTCGCTGCCAGCCCTGTCAGGAACTCGGAAAGTACGATGCCGTGATAGACCTGACCTTCCACGAGAATATGCTCGGGCGAGGCCTCCACCAGCCTGGCGGGCTGAATGAGGGCAGAAAAGCCCACGGTCGTGTAGTCGCTGAAGATCGGTCCGGCGAAAAGGTAGGCATCACTGGACTCCACCACTTCTCGGCACCCCGGCGAACTGGCGCTGCCCCAGTAAATCCCCATGAACTGGGAGTTGGTTTCAGGGAAGAAACCTTTGGCATTTGGCATGCAAGCAACACCGTAGCCGCATTTCGACGCCATGGCTTCAAACTCCCCGATGGCATTCCCCATTCGAAGCCGGCTTCCCGCCACCAGGACCGGCTGCCGTGATCCATTCAAAAAAGTTGAAACGTGTTCCAGAGCTTTTTTCAAAGAGCCGGGATCGCTTTTACGGGTTGGCAGCAAAGACAGTGTGTTGGGCCTGGAGATCAGGGCGTCCGCCAGATTGCAGGCAATTTCGATGTACACCGGTTTCCGGGCGCGGAGCGCGATACGGATTGCTTCGTCGATGCGAAAGGCCGCGGTTGAAGCCTCGCGGATAACCACTGCGTGGGCCGTGATCTCCTTGTATGCCGACAGGACGAACCTGTACCCTTCCTCTGACCGGGCCAGGGTGTGATGGAGAACCCGGTTTTCCATGAGGGAGTTGACATTGGGGCCCCCGGATACAACGATTATCGGCAAATCTTCCGCATAGGCCCCCGCAACGGCATTCACCGCGCTCAATCCACCCACCGCAAAGGTAAGCACCAGGGCTGCCACGCCCTTCTCTCTCGCGTAACCGTCCGCAGCGTACCCGGCATTCAACTCATTGCAGCAATTGATCATCTTCAACCGTGGATTTTTCAGCAATTCATCCAGAAGAGACAAAGTAAAATCTCCCGGGATGGCAAAGTAATCTCTGACCCCCACCTCTTCCAGGCGTTGGGCCAGATAACTGCCAACAGTTACTTGATTCATATACTTTCTCCCGATCATTTTTTCCTGAACAGACTTTTTAGTACAACGACGACAACCAACAGTACGGCGAGCACTGCCCAAATCGTCATCTGTCCACCCAGCCACCCGCCTGTCTGGTCCATCCTGAAGCTCCTTTATCGCACTGGTACTAAGGTGTAGTAGGTGTTCCGCTTCACTTCTGCAGTACCGATACTGCGAGTTTTTTCACTAACGCCCACCACCTCCACCAAGGGAGGCCGGAAGATACAATCCAGATTGTACTGACTCATCCGAGCTTGAGTCTCTCCGGTTCAACCCAATTCACATGCTCGGAAGATCATTCCTTCTCCGCGAACGACTCAATCCCGGCTATGAACTCGGCAAAATCAACGAGGCGGGCGGAGTAACCCCATTCGTTGTCGTACCAGGAAAGGATTTTAACGATTCTATTGTTCAAAACCATAGTGCTCTGTGCATCGACGATGGATGAGTGGGGGTCGCCAATGATATCCTGGGAGACAAGCGCCTCGTCCGTCACCCGCAAGATTCCTTGCAGGGGCGATCTCTCTGATGCCTCCCGCAAGGCGGCATTGACCTGTTCCGGAGTCACGTCTTTTTCCAGGGAAAACACCATGTCGGTAATCGAGCCGTCGGGAACAGGAACCCGCATGGCCATGCCGGTAATCTTTCCCTTCAACTGCGGCAGAACTTTTTCGGCGGCTTGGGCCGCGCCTGTGGTGGTGGGGATGATCGACAGGGCAGCCGCCCGGCCACGGCGGCGATGGCGCGTTGGCATGTCCATCAGCGACTGGCTCGAGGTGTAAGCGTGGATGGTGGTGAACATGACGAACGCCACGCCGAAGGATTCATGAAGGACCTTGGCTACCGGCGCCAAACAGTTCGTTGTGCAGGAGGCCATGGAGACGATCTTATGGGATTCCGGCCGGTATATCTGCTCGTTGACGCCCAGGACGATCATTGCGTCGGCATCATCGGAGGGAGCGGAGATGATCACGCGTTTTGCCCCCGCCTCCAGATGGCCCGCAGCCTTTGCACGGCTTCGGAGGGCTCCGCTGCATTCGATAATGATATCCGCCCCTGTGTCATTCCAGGGTATCTTTTTCGGGTCAGGGCTAGAAAAAAAAGGAATCGTTTGCTGATCCACCTGGATGGCGCTTTCCTGCGCGGCAACCTTCCTCGAATACCAGCCATGGACCGAATCATACTTCAGAAGATAGGCAAGGTCTGCAAGGCTGGCCAGATCATTGATTCCGACCACTTGAAAATTTTCCCTCTGAAGCAATTGCCTGAAAACCGTCCGTCCGATTCGACCGA
>Ga0351902_1079_pt1 | contig 22749 bp, 17 predicted proteins | sample BONcelHT113001D5_FD_205828 | JGI IMG/M metagenome (GOLD analysis project Ga0351902, IMG submission 205828) | Enriched cells from coal bed in the Powder River Basin, Montana, United States - BONCAT cells T11 rep1 HSBNCT.T11.300.1.D5 ...
GCGCAAGCCCACATCGGTGCTAATGTTAGCTGTTTATTGAGAAAACTACACAGAGCATAATAGAAGAGCAAAGTAGCCATTAAGGTGAAGATGAGTTTCCAGGTAATCAAGAAAAGCGGCATCCCCGTGCTGAAGCGGTTGATGTCAAAAAGAAAGCTGATGGCATTGGCAAGGCAAGCTAGGCAGAGGACTCCGGCATAGTTGTGTTTGGAGATGCTAAAGGAGTACAAATATAAAAGCCCCAAAGCGATAAAATTAGCGATAACAACGATTAGGGCTTGGTTTAGGGCAAACATTGATCGGGTTCCATTATTGGCTGTCGCTGCGGCCAAACTTATAGCCCACGCCGCGCACAGTTAGAATATATCGGGGATTCTGAGGATTGGTTTCGATTTTTTTTCGTAAATTGCTGATATGCACCATGACAGTGCGGTTGTCGCATTCTAGCGGTTCCTCTTTCCATGCGAGGCGCATAATCTGGTCATGGGTAAAAACGCGGTGGGGGCTTTGTGCCAGTATTGTCAGAATTTCAAATTCTTTGACCGAAAGAGCGACAATTTTTCCTTCCACGCAAACTTCATGGTTTTCGAGATTGATTTGCAATGGCCCGCATTCCAATAGCTTTGGTGTAATATTTTGCTGATGGTTGATGCGGTCACGGCGCAGCTGCGCCTTCACCCGTGCGACAAGCTCGCCGGGGTGAAAAGGTTTTGCCAGATAATCATCCCCACCCACTCGGAGGCCAAGGATTTTATCCATATCGTCGTTTTTGCAGCTAACAAAAATTATCGGCACATTGGTAATTTTGCGAATCTCTTGGCAGGCTTCGATGCCATCAAGCCCGGGTAGAAGCACGTCCAGGATAATCAAATCGGGTTGCTCCCGGACGATTTCTGCAACAGCCACATCGCCGCGGGAACACAGAAACGTGGTGAAACCCTCTCGTTCCATATAAAGCCGGATCAACTCGCTGATCTCCTGCTCATCATCAATTATCATGATTTTTTCCCCGGACACATCTTTCACCTCGCTTTTCGCGGAGCTTCGATCAATGGGGGATTGAGTCTCACTACTGATCATCATAATCATATCACACCTTTAATTAGATAGAAACGTCGATGGGGAGAGAGCACCCCGCTTATTAGTCGGGTTGATAATAAGCGGGGTGCACCCAAGAGAGGGAATGTGAGTTGGCGTGTTTGGTATTGCGGCCATTTCGGCAGATGCCAAGGCTGCTTGGAAATTGATTTTTACTTTAATAGCGCTACAAATCCATCTGTAAACCACGGGAAATAAGTGACGAGCAACAACGGAATGCACAGCACCAAAGAGAAAATTATAGCGTAGCGGAACAGCCGATCAATGGAGATTTTGGCAACGGCCGCAGCTACGAAAAGAGTGGTTCCATACGGAGGCGTGACGTAACCGATAGCAAGGTTCAGGACGATAAGGACGCCAAACTGGAGCGGGCTAACGCCGACGCTTTGGGCAATGGGCAGAAAGATCGGCGAAAGAATGATGATCGCCGGGATATTATCGATTAACATTCCCACAATCAGTAAAAAGATATTAATGATTATCAAGATTATTATTGGATTGCTTGTCAGCGTTAGAATTAATTCACTGACTTTTTGCGGCACATTCTCAAGGGTCATATACTTGGCCATCGCTCCGGAGAAGCCGATGATAAAGACGATGACACCGTTGAGGACGGCGGCTAGATAAAAGGACTCTTTTAGCTTTTTAAAATCGAGCTCTTTGTAAACAAAACAGCCGACAATTATTGAATAAACAACGGCCACTACTGCTGATTCGGTGGGCGTAAAGATCCCGGAATAGATGCCGCCGAGGACGATTACCGGAGCGAGTAAAGCCCAGATGCCTTCTTTAAAAGTGATGGCAATGTGCTTAACGGAGGGCTTGGTGTCACTGCCGCGGTAGCCATTTTTCTTGGATACGACATAGCAGGCAAACATTAAGACAGTACACATCATCAGGCCGGCCGGAATTCCCGCGAGAAAGAGGTCGCCGATGCTGATCCCGACGGTGACACCATAGACGACAAAGGGAATGCTGGGAGGAATGATGACGCCAATCGATCCCGCGGAAGCGATAAGGCAGGCACTGAATTCGTCCCCGTATTTCTTGCGTTTCATTTCGGGAAGCATCAAAGAGCCGACAGCTGATGTCGTCGCTGCTCCGGAGCCGGAGATTGCCCCAAAGAAAGTCGCCGTTAGGATAGCGGACATGCCAAGGCCCCCGGTAATCCAGCCGATACAAGCGTCGGCGATATCGATTAGCCGTCGGGCGACGCCGCCGGCACTCATCAGGATGCCTGCCAGGATAAAGAATGGAATCGCCAGCAAAACGAAGGAGTCGATGCCGGTAAAAGCGTTCTGAGAGACAATCTGTAAGGGGATATTGGAAAATCCGATAAAAGTGACAATCGTCGATGTGGCAATGGCATATCCGATGGGCAGGCCAATGGCAATCAGCAGGAGCATGACGCCGAACATAAATAAAACTTCCATTAGTTTGCCACCTCAATTTCATAACTTGATTTGCCCAACAATTTTTTTGTATGACCGACAATATTTGCGATGAGACGAGCTCCGATGACGAGGCTGCACATCGGGACTGATAAATATCCGATCCAGACCGGGATGCGCATCGCCGGAGTCACGACACTCAGGGACATTTGCGACTGCACGACGACAAAGCCGTAATAGGCTACGACGGCAGTGGTTGCCAGCCAAATCAGGGCAACGATAATGTTGATGACTTCGTTCGTTTTATGCATTTTTCGCCTGATTAATTTGGTTGTTAGGATTTCCACGCGCAGATGCGCTCCATCTTTTAGGCCGGCACTGACACCCATCCAGGAAAACCAGATAAACAGATACCTTGCCAGTTCTTCTGACCAGGAAAGTGAGTTGTTGAACACATAGCGCATGATGACATTTGTGAATATCACAACGACCATAATTGTTAAAGCGATGATTAACGCATTGCGTTCAAAGGTGTCAAATATTTCTCCAAATTTTTTCATCGATATAATTTACCTCCATATGCCGAACTCCGATGCCGAGCTTGCTCGTGCAGGCGACATCGGAGTTCTGTGATTAAGCGAAAAGAGTGACAGTTATCGCCGTTCTATTTATAGTCCGGCAAGCTCAAATAATTTTGCATCGATTTTAGTTTTGTAGCCATCGACGACTTTGGATGTAGCTTTGATCATCTCAGCGGTGAATTCAGGGGATGGTTCGTCAATTTGCACACCGGCATCCCGCATCGTTTGCATCGCTGTTTCGTCGACTTCAACGGCAAGTCTCCGCTGCTCGGTTGTGGCTTTGGCAGCGGCATCGAGAACGATTTTTTGCAAATCTTCAGGCATGCTGTTTAAGAAATCCTGGTTGATGAAAGTAACCATCTGCAGAGCTGTGTGATTGGTCATGGTGCTATATTTGGTTACTTCCTGGAAGTTGCCATCGAGGACATAGACGACAGAAGTATCGACGCCGTCAATCGTCCCCTGCTGTAGAGCGGTATAGATTTCACCAAAGGCCATCGGGACAGGATTGTCGCCGAGAGCTTTGTGCGTATCGATCATCAGAGTGGATTCACCAACGCGGCATTTAACACCTTTAAAATCTTGCATCGACAAAATCGGACGTTTGTTGTTGGAGATAACTCTGAAACCACCGTCAAAGAAGTTGAGTACTTTAACATTGATTGCGGAAGTCTGGGCAGCTAAGGTCTGCCCCATCTCGCCATCAACTTTGGCGGCCCAGTCAGCTCTGTCTTTAAAGACAAAAGGTAAATCGAAAATGTCCCAGTCTTTGAGATAAGTGGTGAAAAGCGAAGACATCGCCATGCCGCCTTCGATGGTGCCCATGGTAACGCTCTCCAAAATTTCCCGTTCCCCGCCCATGGAGCCGGCGCCGAGAATCTCGACAGTAACACGGCCTTCGCTGTCCTCTTCAATATGCTTTTTCAAAAGCTGGACACCTTGTGCAGCAGCAGTGAACTCGTTTTCAATATGTGCAAACCGGATTGTGTATTCTGCTTCGCCTTCAGTAGTAGCAGCATCCTGTGTGCCACCGCATGCAGTTAGCATCGAAACTCCCAAGACCAGACATAAAATAATTGCTAGACTTTTTTTCATCTTTTTTACCCCTTTCATTACGTTAAAGAACACTAGTGTTTTACTGAGCCCGATTGGTTGTCTTAATTAAGCACACCTCCTTGCTCATGTTGCTTGCCTAGCAGCTTGTGCAAAGGCTAGATGATGAAAGCTGCATTAGTGAATGATGCTTCGTGTCGATCAAGGCCAGATTGCGGCCCACCTTTTGAGGGACTTTAATCCCTAAAGACATTTTATTCTTTTTCTTTAAAGTTCCTTTAAACCTCTGTTAAATGAAATTAAAAAAAAGTTAAAGTTCTTCTAAAGGCACTATGTGTGCACAGAGGCCAATCGCGGACAAGCACCTGCTATGCAGCGACGTTTACTATCCAGCAAGAAAAAAAGCGTCGCAATTTGCGGGAGTCGGTATAGCAGTTTAAAGACGGGCGTTATTAAAGAAAACTTGGATTAGCGGGCAGGGAATAGAACGACTGGAGGATCATGCCGATAATTAGGCTGTACGGATTTGCGTTAAATTTCAAGTGCTTAAAAAACGGCAGTAGGTATGTTATAATTCTCCTAGCGGCTTTTGACCCGCACCTGAGGCCTTGATTTTAAAGGGATGTTTTTGGTTGCCGAATAGTTGGCAAGAATTATTTGCTATTTCGGCATCACTTTTGATAAGGCATATTTTGCAAGTGGAGGATGGATAGGCATGCGCAAAGAACGGTTATTGGTCAAACACGGAATGACACTTAACCCGGCCACAGTCACATTGGGGACTACAATCGGCCAAGCGATGCAGCTGTTGATTGACGGGGGAATCAGCGCCCTACCTGTTTTGGATGAGAAAGAAAAACCAATTGGCATCGTCAGTCGAACGGATTTGATGCATGCTTATAATCTTCGCATCGAACCTCAGACAGCTGTGGACGTAGTCATGTCCGATAAAATCATTTCGATAGCGGAAACAGAGACTCTGGAGCATGCCAGTCTCGTCTTGCTGGAGAATGAGATTGGACATCTTTTGGTAGTGACTCCCCGGGGCAAGCTGGCGGGAATTTTGACCCAAAGTGACGTCATGCGAAAAATGACCGACCATCTTGGTGTACTCAACGGACAGCTTAAGGCCGTGGTCTCCTCGGTGCCCGACGGCCTGGTGGTCGCAGATATTGAAGGAATAGTAATATACACCAACCCCGAATTTACTAAAATAACTGGTTGGCAAAAAGAGAGTGTAAACGGCAAATTCTTGACAGATCTTTTTCCTGACATCAACCTCGAAGATGCCGGCCGGAAAGCCCTGCGGGGGATTCAGCAGCAACTTGCCGATGCAGCAGTCCTTTTGACGGTATCTCCCGTCATGCATGAGACGGATAAGCGTGGCTACGTGGCAATCTGTAAAGATGTCACAGATTTTCATAAAATGAAGGAAGAAATCACTTCACTTAATGAAATAAACGAAAATCTGCATGCGATTTTTTCATCGATTAACGAAGGAATTCACGCTATCAATAAAGACGGGATCAATATTTTTTATAACGAGACGGCAGCTAAGCTTGACGGAATGGATGTGCGCGAAGTGCTCGGACGCTCGGTGCTGGACTGTTTCCCCTCATTGACGGAGCAAACGAGTACGTTGATTAATGTGGCGCGATCCGGCAAGCCTGTTCTCAACACGCAGCAGACCTTTAAGAATTTGAAAGGACAACCTGTCACGACAATCAACTCGACGATTCCCTTGCGTCTCCACGGCAAATTAATCGGCGCTATGGAGGTTTCCCACGATATCACCCAGGTGCGGAGGCTTTCAGAAAAGGTGCTTGACTTGCAGACGGAGCTTTATCGAAGTGAATTTCGCCGTAAAGGCGGGGGAGAAGAGGAGCCACCTTGCGGAGGCGCGATATATAATTTTGATGACATTATCGGCAATTGTGAGGCAATCCTGCGCCTGAAGTACATGGCGTACCGAGCAAGTCAAAGTGCTTCATCAGTTCTCGTTCACGGAGAGACAGGAACAGGAAAAGAACTGGTTGTCCATGCGATTCATAATGCTAGCCGCCGAAAAAACAATCCTTTCATACCCCAAAATTGTGCGGCCTTACCCGAAAGTTTGCTGGAGGGGATTTTGTTTGGCACCGTCAAAGGAGGGTTTACCGGGGCAGAAGACCGTCCGGGATTATTTGAACTTGCTAGTGGCGGAACATTATTCCTGGATGAGATCAATTCGATGAATTTATCCTTGCAGGCGAAGCTATTGAGAGCCCTGCAGGAAGGGGTTATTCGCCGGGTAGCTGATACTAAGGTTAGACCCGTCGATGTTCGGGTTATCGCTGCAACGAACATCGACCCATTGCAAGCGGTGGAGGAAGGAAAATTGCGGGCGGATTTATATTATCGCTTAAATGTTGTTTCCTTAAGGATTCCTCCCTTGCGCGAGCGTCAGGCGGACATCCCGGTGCTGACGAGGCATTTTTTAGAGCGTTACAATCGTATTTTGCACACTCAGGTCACCGAGATTGCGGGGGAAGTAGACAGCATGTTTCTTAATCATTGCTGGCCGGGAAATGTCCGTGAATTAGAACATATTATTGAGGGGGCCTTAAATATTATTGATGGCGAGGTGCTTATGCCCAAGCATTTGCCGGAAGTATTTTTTCTCCAGATGGGAATAAGTCCTCAGGATTATGCCGGTGGTAATTTTGTTATGCCAGAATGCGACAATATTTCACCCGGTGGGGGATTAATCGCTCCATCGACTGCGGCGGTAAAATCTTTGCGGGAAGCAATGGAAGCAGCGGAAGATAATTTAATTCGTCAGGCGATGCAGGAGGCTGATTGGAATATTTCGCAAGCGGCCCGCCTCCTCGATGTACCGCGGCAAACGTTGCAGTACAAATTGCGAACCTTAAATATCACGGAGTAAAGCGATTTCTTGATAGGTTGGTTAATCCTATGGGCCGGAACATCTCATTTTGGATGAGGAAATGTTCCGGTTTTTTAAGTCTCGTTGAAGAAAACATGTTAAATAAATATCAATACATTGATTTTTATCTAAGTTTGGCACAACACTTGCAAAATAGATTGTCATGTAAATAGTAAAATTTTTTAAGGAGGACTATAGATATGCAAAAAGGAAATCCATTTGGAACACATCGGGTAATCGAACCTAAGGGTGTCTTGCCGCAACCGGCCTGGAAAATCGACAATACTATGGAGATCTATGACAATGAAATTCTTATCGATGTTCAGACATTGAACGTTGACTCCGCTAGCTTTACTCAGATTAAAGAGGAAGTTGGTAAAGACCCGGCCAAAATTGCGGCCAAAATTTTGAGCATCGTGGGCGAACGTGGCAAGCAACACAATCCGGTAACTGGTTCAGGGGGAATGCTAATCGGAACGGTTAAGGAAGTTGGACCTGCGCTGGTTGGAAAAACCGAGCTTAAGGCTGGTGACCGCATCGCGACCTTGGTCTCGTTGTCCCTGACTCCGCTGAAAATTAATGAAATTGTCAAAGTCCATGTCGACAAAGATCAGGTTGATGTCAAAGCTCAGGCAATTCTTTTTGAGAGCGGTATTTTTTCGAAACTCCCCGATGATATGGACGATGCAATGGCTCTTGCTGTCCTCGATGTGGCCGGGGCTCCAGCGCAGACTGCCAAGCTTTGCCAGCCGGGCAATTCCGTTTTACTTATTGGTGGAGCAGGAAAATCCGGACTGCTGTGCCTCGCCGAAGCGCGGCGGGCAGTGGGCGTCAGCGGCAAGATTATTGTTCTTGACTACAGCCAAAAAGACTGTGACCTAGTCAAGTCCCTTGGGATGGCAGACGTAATCATCCAGGGTGACGCCACCGACGCAGTCGGTACTTATGAAAAGATAGTGGAAGTTACCGGCGGCGAGTTGGTCGACGTGACAATTAATATGGTCAACATTGAAAATACAGAAATGGCTTCGATTATGAGTACTAAGGACACTGGCGTCGTTTATTTCTTCTCGATGGCTACATCCTTTACCAAGGCTGCACTTGGGGCTGAAGGAATCGGGAAAGAGCCTCTGATGATTGTCGGGAATGGCTATACCAAGAATCATGCGATTATTTCTTTGCAGACTGTCCGCGATTTCCCGGCCATCGCCAAGATTTTTAAAGAAAAATACGTCTAATCGATACTCATCAAATTTAAATATAAGGCAGAGATCTCCCAAGGTCACGGGGTCCGGTTTACCGGATCCCGTCTGCCTGTTCCGGGGAAAACGTTAAATATTTCACAAGGAGGAACTTTCAATGAGAGACTATCGGACAATTCCTTTATGGCAAGATGTAACCACCGAGCAATGGAACGACTGGCACTGGCAAGTTGCTAACCGCATCACCACAGTCGATCAGCTCGAACAGGTTATCAATATGACGCAGGAAGAAAAAGACGGGGTACACGAATGCCTCAAGTCGCTGCGCATGTCGATTACTCCGTATTATGCAACTTTGATGGATCCGGATGATCCAAAGTGCCCGGTTCGGTTGCAGGCTGTGCCTGTTAAGGCTGAGACGCATCGCAGTGCCCAAGACCTTGATGACCCGCTCCACGAAGACACGGATTCGCCGGCTCCGCATCTGACCCATCGCTATCCGGACCGCGTTCTCTTTTTAATTACAGATCAATGTGCGATGTATTGTCGTCACTGCACACGTCGTCGTTTGGCGGGTGAGACCGACAAAGCTTTCCCGCTTGAAGAGTATGAGGCAGCTTTTAAATATATTGAGGAACACAAGGAAATTCGTGACGTCTTGCTTTCCGGCGGCGACTGCATGTTGGTCAGCGACGCCGCTATGGAAAAAATTATTGCGCGACTGCGCTCAATTGAGCATGTGGAAATCATTCGCCTGGGCAGTCGTACTCCGGTGGTAATGCCTCAGCGTGTCACTGAAGATTTCTGCAATATGTTGAAAAAATATCACCCAATCTGGCTCAACACCCACTTTAACAATCCGAAAGAAATGACTCCCGAGGCCGCCGAAGCGTGCCGCAAGCTAGCCGATGTCGGTATTCCTTTAGGCAACCAAAGCGTCTTGCTCCGTGGGGTCAACGACTGCCCGCACATTATGAAGCGTCTTGTGCACCTGTTAGTCAAGAATCGGGTCCGTCCTTACTATATTTATCAGTGCGATATGTCCGTTGGTATCGAGCACTTCCGCACAGCTGTCGGCAAGGGTATCGAGATTATTGAAAGTTTGAGGGGACATACTTCTGGATATGCGGTGCCGACTTTTGTTGTCGATGCCATTGGCGGCGGCGGCAAGACCCCGGTGATGCCGAATTACTTGATTTCGATGTCCGATCGCAAGGTAATCACGCGTAACTTTGAAGGCGTCATCTCCTGTTATACTGAACCGGAAGACAACCGCAGTCATTGCGAGTGTCCCGATTGCATTGCCGAGCGCGAGGCGAAGGGCGAGCTGGTCGGGTTGCGCAATCTGTTTGCGGAGAAAATGGCCTCCCTCGAGCCGACTGTTTTGCCGCGGGCCAAACGTCGCCATCACTAAAAATATGTAAGACTAACGTCAGGCGGCTGTAATGGCCGCCTAGCTTTTACAAAAGGCACAGCATACAGTTGGCGGTGCCCATTTGACATCTTTGATTGGAATCGCAAAATTACTTGTGGTGCAGTGCAAATTGCGAGGCAACTGAAAAAGAGGTGAAACCGTTGCGTTTGTTCGACCTGATCCAAGCTGAAGACTACACCTCCGTCGCCGTGATGGGTATGGCAAAGAATACGGGGAAAACCGTCACCCTCAATCAGATAATCGAAGAAGCGTCAGAGGTCGATTATCCGCTGGGTTTGACATCGATTGGCCGCGACGGCGAGCGGATGGATATCGTTACTCAAACGGTCAAGCCGGCCATCTTTGCCCCCGCTGGAACATTGCTGGCGACGGCGCAAGGCTCGTTACCCGCGGCCACAGCGCGTCTGGAAGTTTTGCGCAACACAGATATTACGACCCCGCTGGGCGATATTGTTATCGCCCGGGTTCGGGAATCGGGGAATGTTGAAATTGCCGGGGCGGATTCCAATGCCAATATTTTGGCAACGATGCGGATGATGGAAGCACTCGGCGCAAAACTCGTTTTGGTGGATGGGGCGCTGGACCGGATAACACCGGCGTCGCCCGGCATCACCGAGGCAGTAGTGTTGGCTACCGGGGCGGCTTTAGCCCGGGATATGGAAAAAGTCGTCGAGCGAACAGCGCATACTGTTGAGATGCTTAAACTTCCAGCGGTATCGGACAATGACATTGCCAATTTGGCCGGTGAAATAATCGAGAAAAGACAAATCGGAATAGTGCGGCAGGAAGAAGGGGGCTCTCTAAGTATGGAGGTCCTGCCGCTGAGAACGGCTTTGCTGGCAGGAAGAGAAATCGGGGCGGCCTTGACGATGCATCGGGCAAACGCCGTCGCTGTCGTCTTCGGCGGAGCATTATCCGTGAGTGTTCTGAAAGATGTCATGGCTTCTCATGCCGATTTGACGGGAGTACCTTTTATCGTCAACGACGGGACGCGTGTTTTCCTACCGCCGCTGGAATATCGAATTTTCCTGCGCCGCGGCGGCAGCTTGCAGGTTTTGAGCCCCATCAATCTCCTGGCGGTGACAGTCAATTCCTGGTCTCCGAAAGGGCGCTGCTTTGATGCGGACGAATTTTTAGATAGGATCGGCGCAGCAGTCCATCCGATTCCGGTTTTCGATAATTATCTATGTCGCTCGGCTTGTACTCCGATAAAGGTAGGTTGATACGATGCATGAAGATGTTTTTTTAGCCAAGGAAACTGCTGAAAGCATGAATTTTACCGACATCATCAATTCTCTTGAGGTGCGGACTCCTTATGGCCGCCAAGCAAAAGCGAAGATGCAACCCTATCTTCCCGGTCAGGAAGAAGAGTTGCGCCAAGAGCTGGCGAGGGTTGGCGCCTTTTCCGTTTTCAGAAAGGAAAATTTGCCTTTTGCTCGTTCTTTGGATGGGCATTTGGATCGGATAAAAGATTTGCGTCGCTCGGTAGAAAACGCCCTTGATGGAGTTGTGCTCGATGAGCTGGAGCTTTTTGAAATCAAGCTTTTCTTGCTGGCAGTCGGGGACGTCGCGGGGATTGTTGCCAAGGTGCGCCATCCATTGCCGGGGGCACTACAACTGGATCGGGTGGAGAATGTGCTCGACGCGCTGGATCCCCGCGGAGCCAGAGACAGTTCTTTTTATATCGAAGATAGTTATACTCCGGCCTTGACCAAGCTGCGGGAAGAAATCCGGCAACTCGAGCGGGAATTATACGTCAGAGCCAAGGCGATGCGCGAACAGGTTAAAGAAGAGACGGGGGCTTCCGTTCGATCGTCAGGGGAAATAATGATTGCCAAGCATGACACGGAAAAGGTTGCTTTAATTGAGCGGCACCCGTTGGTGGCGATGGTGGGCTCAACTTTTACCCATCTTAGTTTCAAGCTAGTCCCGGATCAGCTGATGGCGCAGCTGGAAAATCGCTTGGAGACTTTGCATCTTGAAGAAGAGCAGGAAGAGTTCGTCGTTCGCCAAAAATTATCCGGGATTGTAAAGGAGCATGCCGCTTTAATCATGCGGGACATGGATGCTATCGGATTACTTGATTTATTGCTGGCCAAAGCCCGCATTATCGAGCGTTTTAAAGCAGTACTTCCAGAGATACTGGAAGGGGAGCCTTGCCTGGTGATCCGCGCTGGCCGCCATCCGGTCGTCGAAGGTAATCTGCGCCGGAAGGGACGCAGCTTCACTCCCGTAAGTATTGATTTGAGGCGAGGGGCCGCCGTTATCACCGGGGCCAATATGGGCGGCAAAACCGTGGCGCTAAAGACAGTGGCAGTCTTGGCGGCGATGGCGCAGTTTGCTTTGCCGGTGCCGGCCGAGGCGTGCAAAATTGCATTGTTTGGCTTCATTTTCTTTTCGGGGGGAGATTATCAATCTGTCGATGAAGGACTATCTACTTTTGGAGCTGAAATCAGCCGCCTGAAGCAAGCGTATCCTCGTAAAGAAGAGCGGGGTCTGTATTGTCTGGATGAGCTGGCCCGGGGAACAAATCCGCACGAAGGGTGCGCTATTGCTGTTGCCTTAGTGCGGCATCTGCATCACAGTACAAGTATGACACTAGTCACAACACACTTTGAGGCACTGGCTCAGGATACCACTTTTTCCCACTGGCAAGTGCGAGGACTAAAAGATGCTGACTTTGAAGCAATTCGTCACCGCATTCTCAGCCAAGGCAAAAACAGTCTTGAGGCACTGCACGAATTCATGGACTATCGGCTGGAAAAAGTCGAGGGTGGGCATCAGCTTCCCAAGGACGCTCTTAATGTGGCCCGCTTGATGGGTCTTGAGCCGGAGATTCTAAAGACAGCCGAAGGATTATTAAAGGCTTTAAGTGATGAAGCGGGAATAGCAAAAATCGGCATGATTCCTGCAAGATAGGCAGTGTAGAGATATTACATTGAAGATATGGGAGGGAATTCGAATGGGAAACGCACCAATCTTGGAGCTGGATCAGCGCCTTATTGACCGGGCCCGTGAGGCAGCCCGGAAGATTGCCGACGAAGTCCAGGTGATGATTGATGAACACACTACAACTTCTACTGAGCGCGCAGTTCTGCGTCTTTTTGGGATTGATGGCATCGATGAAAGCGATGTTCCGTTGCCGAATGTCGTCGTCGAGCAGATTCATCAGGCAGGTAAATTAGGTCGGGGAGCTTCGTACTGGGTTTGCAATGCCATGATCCAGGAGGGCATTGATGCCCAGGAAGTGGCGGAAAGAGTCGGACGGGGCGAATTGGATATCACAAAAATACCCCCCGCGGATGGGGCTAAGGTACGCCAAACGGAAGACACTTTGGCGGCGGCCGGCTGCGCTAAAATAAAGGCTCAGCGCCAGTACCGCGAAAATTTTATTGCGCAAAACGGGGAAGGCCCGCAACCATGGATTTATGTCATCGTCGCCACCGGCAACATTTATGAGGATGTCGTTCAGGCCAGAGCTGCGGCCAGCCAGGGGGCGGATATCATCGCGGTCATCCGTTCGACGGCTCAGAGTCTAATCGACTATATTCCATATGGCCCAACTACGGAGGGTTTTGGCGGGACGTACGCCACTCAAGAGAATTTTAAAATTATGCGGGCGGCTCTGGATGAAGTCGGCGAAGAACAGAAACGCTATATTCGCCTCGTTAACTATGCCTCGGGTCTATGTATGCCGGAAATTACTGCCGCAGGTTCTTTGGAGCGGCTGGATATGATGCTCAACGATGCGATGTATGGGATTTTGTTCCGCGACATCAATCCGACCCGGACCTTTGTTGATCAGTATTTTTCCCGGATCATCAATAGTTACAGCGGCATTATTATTAACACCGGCGAGGATAATTACCTGACTACCGATGACGCCATCGAGGCAGCCCATACCGTCTTGGCTTCGCAGTTTATCAACGAGGCTTTTGCTTTGCGGGCCGGGATGCCGGAAGAACAAATGGGACTAGGGCACGCTTTTGAAATGATTCCCGAAACCGAGGACGGCTTTTTGATGGAGCTTTCCCAGGCGATAATGGCGCGGCAGATTTTTCCGAAAGCACCGCTTAAATATATGCCGCCGACCAAGCACATGACAGGGAATATTTTTAAGGGGCATTTGCAGGATGCGCTCTTTAACGCTGCCGCCATTATCAGCGGCCAGGGCATTCAGCTACTGGGAATGCTGACCGAAGCGATTCATACACCTTTTATGCAGGACCGCTTTTTGGCGATTCAAAACGCCCGCTATATCTTTAATAACATGCGTCATTTTGGCGAGGATATCATGATTAAACCGGACGGAATTATGGCCAGCCGCGCCAAAAGTGTATTGCAGGATGCTCACGATATGTTGCTTGAGATTGAAAGCGATGGACTTCTACATGCCATTGCCCACGGCAAGTTTGCCGCCGTTAAACGACCCATGGAGGGCGGTAAAGGGCGCGATGGCCAATTGCGCAAAGATCCGGAATATTACAATCCTTTCATGACAATTATGAAAAAGAACTAGGGAGGTGAAGAAGATGACGCAGGCAGCGAAACAGTATGAAATTAAACATGTCGACTTAACCCGGGTCAAACCTTACGGAGACACGATGGACGACGGGAAAATGCAGTTTTCCTTCACTCTTCCGATCCAGGCCGGCCCCGAGGCTTCCGAAGCAGCGCGTCGCTATGTGGCGGCAATGGGGGTCGATGATCCTTTGGTAGTGCATAGCGAAGATCTTCAGTGCGGCTACACCTTTTTTGTCGTCTTTGGTGGTTGCACTCATGTGATCGATACCACCGGGATCAAGGTGGCCAAGGTCGAAACAAATGTGATGGATATGTACGAAGTTGATGAATATATTGCTAAAAATATCGGTCGCCCCGTGGTGATGCTTGGCGCCAGCACTGGCTCGGATGCTCATACAGTGGGCATCGATGCCATCATGAATATGAAGGGCTATCACGGGCATTGGGGTCTTGAGCGCTACAAAGAAGTGGATGCGCTGAACATGGGTGCGCAGGTGCTCAATGAGGAATTCATTGCTAAGGCAATCGAGCTGAAAGCGGACGCACTGTTAGTCTCGCAGACTGTGACACAGAAAGATGTCCACATTCATAATATGACTAACTTGATTGAGCTCCTTGAAGCCGAAGGAATTCGTGACAAAGTGATTGTCTGTGCCGGAGGGCCGCGCATTACTCATGAGCTGGGTATTGAGCTTGGTTACGATGCCGGTTTTGATTCCCACTCCTATGCGGAAGATGTCGCTTCTTTTGTCGCTCAGGAAATGGTCAAGAGGGGCTGGGTTGGCGATAAATCTCAATGGGATTAATAAATCGCAGTCTTTAACATTTGAAAATTCTATGAAAGGCCCGCCGCTTCCCCCGGCGGGTCTTTATATTTGGTATAATAGTACAGGTTTGATTGACGCGCAGGCGTATTTTGATTAAAGGGGTTCAGCTGGATGAAATTATTAGTAGTTATGCCATGTCTCAACGAAGCTGCCACTGTTCAACAGGTTGTTTTGCGGATCCCCCGCACGATTCCTAAGGTGAGCCAGGTCGATGTCCTAGTTGTCGACGACGGCTCGACGGATGATACGGCGCGGTTGGCTACGGAGGCAGGTGCTTATGTTCACAGTCACGGCACCAATCGCGGGGTCGGGGCCGCCCTGAAATCAGCCATTAGCTTTGCCCTTGGCCACGGCTACGATTTGATGGTAAATATTGATGGTGACGGGCAGTTTGCCCCGGAAGATATTCCATTGCTTCTCGCTCCTATTTTAGAGGAGCGCGCTGATTTTACGACAGCCTCTCGCTTCAAAGAAGCTCATCGCATTCCTAAAAAAATGTCCAAGGTCAAACTCTACGGGAACAAGGGGATGTCTTTTCTGATCAGCAAGCTGTGTGGTCAAAAATTTTATGACGTTTCCTGTGGTTTTCGGGCATATTCCCGGGAAACATTGTTACAGTTAAATCTTCATGGGGCCTTTACTTATACTCAGGAAACTTTCATCGATCTGGTCTCCAAACAGCTACGCATTGTCGAGGTGCCGCTGGATGTGCAGTATTTCGAGGGGCGCAAGAGTCGTGTCGCGGGAAACATTATTCGATATGCGATCAATTCCGCTTCGATTATAACTCGTATTTATCGGGATTATTTTCCTTTTAAATTTTTCATGACGATTGCTGCGGCCTCGCTGGCCTTGGCGGTGGGGTTTGGCTCGATTGTCTTGTACTATTATATTACTACGGGGCGTTTTATCGGCCACGTTTTCATCGCTTCGATTTCAGCGTTTTTCATCTTGCTTACTTTGCTTTTTTTCTTTGCGGCAGTGGTGACAGATATGTTGGTGCGGATTCGCAATAATCAGGAGCGGATGCTGTATCTGGCCAAAAAGAGCCATTATTCGTGCCCGGAGAAATCAGGCGCCGGCGATTAATCGCGGCAGCTTTGTGTTTGCTGGTTTGAGGAGAATTGATGAAACACGGGAAATTTGAGAAACAGAAGATTCACCGCCTGACTGTGGCCGGGGCCGTCATCATCACCTCGCTTCTTTTTGTGTATGGCGTCTTTGGCCCAAAATCAATCATTGAGACTGCCGAGGGCGGCTTGTACTTTTTAGCCGATGTCAAGAAAGTCACGAGTAGCGACTTAGAGATTACGGACGATGTCCCCGGGGGACAAGGGGGGAAACTGCTGAAGCTGGAGCTGGAAATAGTCAGTCGTCCCTTTCGCGGGCAGCAGTTATACTTGGAAAGCAATGCGTACCCGGCCAACGAGCTCCAGGGAATTGTCTATCGTGCTGGTGACCGGGTCATCGTTTATGCGACTTGGAATGATGCGGGCAGCGGGTATCACGACCCTTATGTCGTCGACCTTTATCGCCAAAACAGTTTGTTGATGCTCTGTTTAATCTTTGCTCTTTTTTTACTTTTTGTTGGCGGCAAACATGGCCTCGGGGCGTTATGCGGGTTAGTGATAACCGGGGCTTTGGTATGGTACTGGCTGCTACCGTTTATTCTGCGAGGAGGTAATCCGCTACTTGGAACCGCAGGGGTATGTGCGGTAGTTGCCGTCATCAGTGTCCCCCTGATTGCCGGGCTTAATCGCAAGACTTTGGCAGCGATCATCGGAGTGGTGATTGGGGTGACTTTAGCTGGGGGCTTGGCGTGGATGACGGGTAATGCGGCGCGCATTGTCGGCATCGAGTACGACAACGCCAGCATGCTCGCCGTACTGCCGCAGGCGGCGCTACTCGACATGAGGGGCGTCTTTATGGCGGGCATCTTAATCGGCTGTCTGGGGGCGATGATGGATACTGGTTTATCCGTGGCCTCGGCAGTATACGAAATGCGCGCCCTCCATCCGAAAATGAGCCGGCGTAGTTTATGGGCGGCGGGAATGAATGTGGGGCGGGATATTCTGGCGATGATGTCCAGCACCCTGATTTTAGCTTATGCTGGCACAGCTGTGCCGCTGATGATGATTTTAGCGGCTTATAAAGTGCCACTAATGGTAATCCTTAATTCGGATATGATTGCGGCAGAAGTGATTCGCTCCATCGCCGGAACGATTGGATTGTGCCTCGCGGTGCCGGCAACGATTTTAGCAGTGCTGGTTTTGAGCAAGGATGAAGGAGACGCCCCGCTTGGTGAAGATCCGTCCGATGATAGCAACAGTGAACCGCCAAAGTGGCCCATGGCCAAAACTCAGCCGCATCATACCCAGCAATGGTGGGACAAGCTCGATGAGTGAGGAAGAGATTAATTTATGGAAGGAAGATTGAAGATGCGAAAAATATTCTTAAGTGGGCTGATGTTTTTGATGACAGTCGGGATGCTGACAGGTTGTTTTAACAGTGGAGAAATTGAAGAAATCAGCTCAGATAATCCGGTTGCCGAAAATATCGCTCTTGACGAAGCAGATGCAAAGGGTCAGCAAGCTGTCGATTATCTGCTGGCTGAAGTCGGTGAAATTGCCGAATTTGGGCAGATGATCGAGGATAATAATCGTGAAAACGGAACGGACAATAAACTGATTATTTATATCAACGGCGAACCGGACCCGCTTTCCAGCGATAGCTATCGTGCTTTTTATTACGACATTTACGTTGGTGAAGACTTAGGTAGCCATACGAGTCGCTATGCCACTTTTTTAGTGCAGCAGGATCTGCAGGAGATATTAGTGGACGATCCAATATCTGGCGAATATATCAGCTTGGCAGATTGGCGTAATCAATAAATCAGACTCTTATTTTAATTTTGCCCTTGTTTTTATTTTCGTTTTCCGTTAGGATGGTGCGGGCAGATAAATGTTTTTGCCACAACTTTATTAAAACAGGGAAGTGTCGAAATGGAAGAAAAAATTCAATGCTATCATTGTGGAGAAGAGTCTCTGACGGAAGAAGAGCGAGAAGAATGCTTGTGCTATGAATGTCAGAAGGGCATTGAAGAGCGTTTGAAAAATTTCGAGCTGGAACAAATATAGTTCAAAAAGCAAGAAAATAGAAAGACACCGCTATTTGATAGGAATAGCGGTGTTTTTAATTTGACGGAGCAGGAAAAATGCAATCAAGTGGCGAAATATTAAGCAAGGGTAATCCATCTTCAAATAGCCGGTAGCGAAAGAGGTGGCACATGTCAAAGAATCATGTCGAACAGAAAACGCAGCTTCTTTTAAGTGGGTTGATGGAATCTATTGAAGACATTGTCTTCTTTAAGGACAAAGAAGGCGTTTATTTAGATTGCAATAATGCCTTCCTAGCGGCATTTGGCAAAAAGAGAGAGGAAATAATCGGGACAACTGATTATCAGCATTTTGAATTAGAACAAGCTGACTATTTCAGGAAAAATGATGTTGCAGTGATGGATAGCGCTCAAGGACAACACGACGAGGAAGAAGTTGTTAACGCGGCAGGAAAGCATATTCTATTGGACACGTTGAAGACACCTTTGCGAGACGGCGATGGATTGGTTATAGGTATTATCGGTATCGCCCGTGATATAACGGCGCTAAAAAAGCACCAGAGCGAGCTTGACAGCATTGTGAACAGTATGACTGACGCTGTTTGGTCGATGTCGTGGCCAGGCCGGCAGATGCTTTTTGTCAGCCCGTCGATTGAAAAAATATATGCTTTTTCCTGCGACGATTTTCTGGGGAACGGAGATCTGCTGCTACAGGTAGTCCATTTAGACGACAAACAATATGTGAAGCGAGCTTATGAGGCCGTGCCGGAGATTCATTATAACGATCTTGAGTATCGGATAATCAATGGGGAGGGGAAGCCGGTCTGGGTCAATGACAGACATCAGCTCATCTTTAACGACGAGGGAAAAGCCTCGCGAATCGACGGCGTCATCACAGATATCACAAGTCGTAAACTTGCTGAGGAATCGATTAATTATCAGGCGGGATTCCAAGGTTTGGTCACTCGTATTTCGACTGATTTTGTCACTGTCAGCGCCAGCAATTACGATGATAAAGTAAACTGGATGTTGCAGTTGGTCGGTGAATTTTTTGAAGTCGACCGAACCTATTTGTTTACAATTAATCATCAGGAAAGGGTAATGAGCAATTCACACGAATGGTGCCGGGATGGTATTCCTGCTCAGCAAGAACACGGACAAGATGTCCCTTTGGATAGTTTGCCCTGGTGGAAGGCGCAGATGGGCGCCAAGGCGTCGGTGCACATCCCTGAGGTGGCAGAGTTGCCCGAGGAGGCAGGGGCTGAGCAAGCAGAATTTGAGCGGCAAGGAATAAAGTCCCTACTCACAGTTCCGATTATCAACAACGAGCAGATGCTCGGTTTTTTCGGATTTGATGCTGTGCGGTCGCATCGTTGCTGGAATGATTTGCAGATTAGCTATTTGCAGATAATTGCTAATATCCTAGCAGATGCGCACACCAAGGTTATAGTGGAGCGCGAACTATTACGGGCCAAAGATATTGCGGAAATAGCCAATATTGCCAAGAGCAATTTTTTAGCTAATATGAGCCACGAGATCCGGACGCCGATGAACGGCATCTTAGGATTTCTGTACTTGTTAGAGAATTCGGCCCTCGACGATGAGCAAAAAGAATATTTAGAAGCAATCAAGGTGTCGACCGATACGCTTTTGACCGTGATTAACGATATTCTGGATATTTCTAAGATCGAAGCGGGCAAGATTGAGTTGGAGGAAATACCTTTTGACCTGGTCTCAACAGTGGAAGGGGCGCTGACAGCTTATGCGGCAAAAGCAAAAGATAAGGCCTTGGAAATCAACATGTTGATCCGCTCTGATGTGCCACATTTTGTCCGAGGGGATCCGACGCGTCTGCGTCAGATTGTCGGCAACCTGATCAGCAATGCAGTGAAATTTACTAATAAAGGCGACATCTTCCTGCAGGTGCAGCTGGTGGAGCAGGGCGTAAGGGATTGCGAAATCGAGTTTCTTGTGCGGGATACCGGTATCGGAATGAACCAAGGTGTCATTGAAAAGCTTTTTAAGCCTTTCACTCAGGCAGATTCATCTTCGACGCGCCAATATGGCGGGACTGGGTTGGGCCTGGCAATTTGCAAATCAATTGTGGAAATGATGGATGGTAAAATATGGGTAGAGAGCAGCGAAGGAAATGGCTCTAGCTTCTATTTTACGGTTAAATTAAGAAAAAATGTTGATAGTGGGAAAGTAATTGTACCGGATTATCAAATTTTCGCAGGTAAAACAATTTTGGCTGTTGACGATTGTGACGTCAACCTTGAGATTATCAAAATTTATCTAGAAGAAATTGGTTGCAAGGTTATCGAAGCCAGGAATGCGATGGAAGCTATCAGTATGCTTTTGACCGACCACGGAGACCAGGTAAATCTTGCGCTGCTCGACTACCATATGCCAAATATGAATGGGCATGATTTAGCAGCAACTCTCAAGGCTATTCCAGCGACCAAAGATATTCCGCTGGTTTTACTGACATCCAAGGCGGGGCAAGGCGACGCTGAAATTGCTAGTGCCAAGGGGTTTGCGGGGTATCTTAGCAAGCCATACAAGCGGGTGGAGTTGCTTGATTGTCTATCCTTGGTTTTGGATAAAAGTAGCACCAATAATATCCCGGAGCTGGTGACGAGGCATACGGCAGAGGAGGCTCATTTCCAGAATCGTTTAAAGATTCTCTTAGTCGAAGACAATCAGACGAATCAGGCATTTTTTGTTAAGTTGTTGCAATTAAAGGGTCTAACTTGCGATGTCGCGGCAAATGGCGAAGAGGCCCTGCGCGCATGGCGTGCTCAAACGTACGATATTATCTTCATGGATTGTCAGATGCCAGTGATGGATGGCTACGCCGCCACCAAGGCTATTCGCCAGGAGGAGGGAGAGCTAAGGCACACTCCAATTATTGCTTTGACCGCTTATGCTATGAAAGGAGACGCGGAAAAAAGCCTTCAAGCCGGGATGGATGATCATTTAAACAAACCGGTGGAAGTTGGACAAATAATGGAGATTATAAAGAAGTATGTTAAATGCCGTTAGCAAATCGCTGAGGGTGCCCATCTTTTGATGATAGGCACCCCCGTGAATTTATAGGTTGGCGAGGTTTGGTTCGGTTGCGATCAGGTCGTGATAGGTCTCGGGGCGACGCGTGACACCAATTTTTCCATCCGAGCGGATTAACAGGATGCCCGCTTTGGGGCGACCGTTATAATTCATCATCGTCGGAGTACCGTAAGCGCCTGTGTTAAGCATGACAACAAGGTCGCCAACGTCGGTTTTCCCGGGCAAACGCCTATAATCGGGCAGGTTTTTGTGAAAATCGATATCAAAATGGACATCGCCGGAATCGCAACAAGGGCCGGCAACTTTAAACGATTTGTCGTGTGGCAGGCCGGCTTTGCTCAGGGAGACCATGTGATAGTACCAGAAGTAGGTCTTTAACTCGTTGAGAGTATTAAATCCCGCGTCAATCATCAGCCAAGGTTCACTTAGGAGCATGCGCTCTTTTTTATTCTCGATCTTGCTGATTAGAACGGCGGCATCGGCGACAACCTTGCGGCCTGATTCTACAAGCAGCTCGACATTCGCAAAGTGTTCGGCATAAGCAATTCCCGCCCATTCCCTAACCTTTTCGGGTTGCATTTCCATTGCGATTGCCTTAGCAATTTCTGCGGTAGTTAGCGTCCCACGGAGCATTTGATAGATATTTGAATCCATATACTGTGATGCCGCCAGTTCAATCCGATGTGGAACTGGCAGCCCTCCCCCGATATTCAGCATTTGCATCTGGCATCCAGTTGTTTGATGGATTTCTACTGCAGTTGCCAGCATTACTTTAAAAGCGGCGACAAACGAATGCAGATCAAATGTCTGGGTGCCGATGTGAAAATGTAACCCGCGCAAATTGACTGCATCGCTGGCGGCCATTGCAACATTAATTGTTTTTAACAGAACGTCTTTGGTGATGCCGAACTTTGATTCATGGGTGCCTGTTTCATTTCCTTTAACAACACCGGTTGAAACCTCAGGCACGAAACGGATGCAAATGTTGGCAATCTTTTTCACCTCGCGAGCAATGGAAATAATTCTATCCAGTTCAAATTCCGAGTCGACGTTGATAGCCTTGATTTCGTTAGAGATGGCCGATTTTATTTCAGTGATGGTTTTTGCAACGCCATTGAAGACAATTTGGCTACCGCTAAAGCCAGCTTGTAGTCCCTTAAAGAGTTCGCCGCCGGAGTTTACCTCTAGGTCGCTTCCGGCCTCGCGGATCACTTCGAGGTGCGCTAAAGTTGATTCGCATTTCGCGGCATAATGTAAAGAGGTCTTGGGAAAAACTTGACGAAAGCCGTTAAGTATTTCTTGGACATTAGCGTGGAGCCGTTTTTCAGAAAACACGTATAAGGGCGTCCCGTATTCCGCAGCTAATTCACTGATGTCGACGCCATCTAATGTTACTTTATCATTTTTTAATTCAAGATATCCGGGTATTTCCCATTCCAGCATTTTTATTACCTCCGTTATGCCATTTTTACAATTGATTAATATCTTTAGGATAGATCGATGCCAGTTTGTTGCAGGATATTAAGGG